>RCMY010001372.1_pt1 | contig 23258 bp, 22 predicted proteins | sample 2041341 | NCBI WGS metagenome assembly RCMY01 (sample SAMN09708234, study PRJNA481090) | Marine sediment metagenome, whole genome shotgun sequencing project.
GTTGCTGATACTGTTCCGGCAATTGCGAACGCAGCATGATAAGCTGGCCAAGGGTAATACCAGAGCCATTGACAGTGGCGACGACGGTTTCAGACGTCATGTCGCCATGTGCATCGGCATGGGCAAAATTGGCAGAAATGGCGAGAATTGCGGCAGAGGCCAACAATTTGGTGCGAAATAGCATGTTAACAGTCCCTTGATGAGCCACAGATCGCCGTGGCGTTGACACCTTAATGACGGCCCCTTACATCCCCATAAGGTCTACTCGGAGGCCGGTCTTGGCCCTGTTTCTAGGGGGCGCGCCGCACAGGCACAACCAACCTCCTCACACATTGATGTTAGAGACGCCCAAAGCGGCGCGCGCGGAGAGAATATGCTCGGTCTTGGAACCATTGCGAAAAAGATTTTCGGCACCCCGAATGACCGAATGGTCAAGGCGACGTTGCCCACGATCGAGAAAATCAACGCATTGGAGCCCGAATTCGAGGCGCTGAGCGACGACGAGATCAAAGCGAAAACCGAGGCGCTGGCAAAGCGCGCTATGGGCGGAGAATCGCTGGATGATCTGTTGCCCGAGGCATTTGCCAACTGCCGCGAGGCAGCGAAACGGGCGTTAGGCTTGCGGGCGTTTGATGTGCAGCTGATGGGCGGGATGTTCCTGCATCAAGGCAATATTTCCGAAATGAAAACAGGTGAGGGCAAGACCCTTGTCGCGACATTTCCTGCGTACCTGAACGCGTTGACTCGTAAAGGTGTCCACGTCGTTACGGTGAACGACTATCTTGCCAAGCGTGACGCCGAATGGATGTCGCAGGTTTTCTCAGCGCTGGGTTTGACGACTGGCGTGATCTACCCGCAACAACCTGAAGCCGAAAAACACGCCGCCTATCGTTGTGACGTGACCTACGCGACCAATAACGAGCTTGGGTTTGACTACCTGCGCGACAACATGAAATCCGAACTGTCTCAGATGAATCAGCGCGGCCACAATTATGCGATTGTGGACGAGGTGGATTCCATTTTGGTGGATGAAGCGCGGACACCGTTGATTATTTCCGGCCCTGCGGAAGATCGTTCAGAGATGTATCTGACCATCGACAAGCTGATCCCGGAAATCCTCGACGAGCATTTCGAACTGGACGAAAAAACCCGCAATGTGAACTACACCGACGAGGGTAACGAATTTCTGGAAAGCCGTTTGGTTACCGCAGGAATCCTGCCGGAAGATCAATCGCTTTATGCGCCTGAAAGCACGTCGATTGTGCACCACGTCAACCAAGGACTCCGCGCACATAAACTGTTCACCCGCGACAAGGACTACATCGTAAATGACGACGGTGTTGTTCTGATTGATGAATTCACAGGCCGGATGATGACAGGCCGTCGCTTGTCCGATGGTTTGCACCAAGCGATTGAAGCCAAAGAAGGCGTTAAAATCCAGCCAGAAAACGTCACGCTCGCCTCGGTCACGTTCCAGAACTACTTCCGCTTATATGACAAGCTGGGTGGCATGACCGGCACAGCGCTGACCGAAGCTGATGAATTCATGGAAATTTATGGTTTGGGTGTGGTCGAAGTCCCCACCAACCGCGAAATTGCCCGTGTTGATGAACATGACGCCGTTTACCGCACCGCGAAAGAAAAATTCGACGGTGTTGTTAAGGCAATCAAGGAAGCTAATGAAAAGGGTCAGCCCACGCTTGTCGGGACGACCTCCATTGAGAAATCAGAGTTCCTGAGCCAGCTTTTGACCAGCGAGAACATTCCACACAACGTGTTGAACGCCCGTCAGCATGAGCAGGAAGCGCAGATTGTGGCGGATGCCGGTAAATTCGGCGCTGTGACGATTGCCACCAATATGGCCGGTCGCGGGACGGATATTAAGCTGGGCGGAAACGTCGAGTTCAAGATCATGGAAGCGATTGCCGCTAACCCCGAAGGCGATCATGAAGCACTTCGCGCCGAGATTGAAGCGGCGCATGAGGCTGACGAGCAGGCCGTCAAAGACGCGGGCGGTTTGTATGTTTTGGCAACAGAACGCCACGAATCCCGCCGCATCGACAACCAGTTGCGTGGCCGCTCTGGCCGTCAGGGTGATCCGGGCCGGTCGTCCTTCTTCCTGTCACTGGAAGATGACCTGATGCGGATTTTCGGGTCTGAGCGTTTGGACAAGGTTCTGTCGTCGCTTGGCATGAAAGAAGGCGAGGCGATTGTGCACCCGTGGGTGAACAAGTCACTGGAACGGGCGCAGGCCAAGGTTGAAGGCCGTAACTTTGACATCCGCAAACAGCTGTTGAAGTTCGATGACGTGATGAATGACCAGCGCAAGGTGATCTTTAGCCAGCGCCGCGAAATCATGGAAGCCGAAGATCTGTCCGAAATCGTGGCCGACATGCGTTCGCAAGTCATTGACGATCTGGTCGACTCCCACATCCCGGCCAAAAGCTATGCGGACCAGTGGGACACTGAGGGTCTTTATGCGCAGGCCATTGCGCAACTGGGAATTGATGTTCCGGTTATGGAATGGGCCGCCGAAGAAGGCGTCGATGACAACGATCTGCGTGAGCGCCTTGAAGAAGCCGCCGACAAGTTCATGGAAGAAAAGGCCGCGGCCTTTGGTCCAGAAGTCATGCGCAACATCGAAAAGCAAATCCTGTTGCAGACGATTGACGCGAAATGGCGCGAGCATCTATTGACGCTGGAACATCTGCGATCAGTCGTTGGTTTCCGTGGCTATGCCCAGCGTGACCCTTTGAACGAATATAAGACCGAGTCATTCCAGCTATTTGAAGGGTTGCTTGATGGCCTGCGCTCCGACGTGACTAAAAAGCTGGCGCAAATTCGTCCGATGTCGAAAGAAGAACAAGAAGCGATGGTCGCGCAGGCGCTGGAACAGCAGCGTCAGGCAAAAGCCGCTGCAGAACCTGCCGCACCCGCGCCCACCGCTGAGGCGAAACCAGGTTTCGACGAAAACGATGAATCGACCTGGGGCACGCCTGGTCGCAATGACCCGTGTCCTTGTGGGTCCGGTAACAAGTTTAAACATTGCCACGGACGTTTAGAGTAAAAGCTGCACTAACGGCCGCTATCTCGCCGCATTGCTGACTGAAAGAATCCCAATCTTGGCCCTCATAAGGCCATTGGGGTAAAGCAATCTGCATTCTGACCCTATTTAGGGAAGGAGTGATGACATGGCTAAGATCAAACAGGTGGCAACAGCTGCCGGCACATTCGGTGTGGCGCTGGGCATCGGTTTCATAATGCAAAACGGGGATGCCTTGGCGAGCCGGTTTGGCGGCGATGATATGCCCGATCAGTCCGCGCCCTTTACGGAAACGGCTGCGGCCGGAGTGGAAGTCCCCATCGCGTTTTCCGGCGAGGAAGATATGTCCGCGCCTGACGGGTTCACAGTGCCTGTTGCCGACGAGGCAATTACGGTTGCCCACGGCGGCGTTATCGCGGTGCCTTTGCCTGAAATGACAAACCCTGAGCTTGTGGCTGCAGCAGCCGTGGTTCTGCCAGAGGCCGCACAATTGCCAGAGGTTCAATCGGCGCCGGTTCAATTGGCAAACCTTGACCCTGAATCCTTGCCCGCTTTGGAAACCGAAGCCGAAATCGCGCTGGACTGTTCGCCGTCCATGGATGCTGTTGCAGGCGCCTCGGCGAGTGTGGAGCTTGCAGTTGTCGCGTCGTGTCACGAAGACACCGCATTTACAGTACACCATCAGGGCATGATGTTCTCTGCTATGACCGACGACGCAGGCGAGGCGAAATTGATCGTTCCTGCCCTTGCAGAGGTTGCCGTTTTGATCACCGCGTTCGATGATGGAGATGGCGCAGTCGCGACCGTCGTAGTGCCGGATTTCGCAAAGTTTGATCGTGCTGTTCTACAATGGCAGGGCGAAACCTCCGTCATGCTTAGCGCCTATGAAGACGGCGCAAAATTTGGCGATGCGAACCACATTTTTGCAGGCAATCCCGGCGACATGGCCCGCCTTGAAGCCGCCGAGGGCGGATATCTGATGCGCCTTGGAGATGGCTCAACCGGTGACGGACTTGTGGCCGAGGTCTACTCGTTTCCCACGGGCATGACGGGCACAGCGCAAGACGTCCTATTGGTGGCCGAGGCCGAGATTACAGCCGAAAATTGCGGACAGGAATTGAACGCGCAGAGCATTCAGGTATCCCCGTCGGGTGTGGCATCCGCGCTTGATCTACGCATGGTTATGCCGGAATGCGACGCAGTCGGCGACTTTCTGATCTTGCAAAACATGTTTGAGGACCTGACTATCGCGTCGAGATGATGTGGTCCAAGTTTGGTAACATAACGGCGAATTTGAAATGTGCGGCGGTTTTCGTCGCACATTTCGTTTGCGTGAGCGGTGCCACGGCGCAAGAAGTCACGTTTCGCAGTACCGATGATGCGATCACCGTCGCGGGGCAGTATGTTGCCTATGACGGGGAGAACGCCACCGTCGCGACTGAAAGTGGGCTGATAACATTCCGCGCCGAGGGCATGATCTGTGACGGCGAAACTTGTCCTGATCTCGAAAATTACGTGCCAACTCTGCGGATGATCGGGGCCGCGCGTATGGCAGATGTACTGATGCCCGCCTTGATAGACGTCTACGCGCGCGACCATGGATGGACGCTGCACGAGGACTTGAACGGCTTCCAGATGTACCAGACCGACAATGTCGCTGCTCTGGTTGTCGAGATTAAAGTAGCGGGGCCGGACGACGCATTCACCACGATGGTGACGCACAACGCCGACGCTTTGCTGTCGATGCGCGAGTTGTGGAGTACCGAAATTCAACGTGGTCAGGACGCTGGGTTGGGGCGCCTGAACCTAGCACGAAATGCACGGATTCTGGCGTTGGATGCTTTGGTCCCCGTTGTGTCAGCGACATCTGGCATGCGGTCCATTTCGATGTCTGAATTAACAAATTCATTAGCCGGTAGCGCGGACAGTTTCGTGGTGCATTTGACGGACGAAACGGGCGGTCAATTGCAGGGCTTCGAAAACAGGTTCATGCGGCCGTTCGGGATGCAGTTGGGCACACCAGACGTTGTCCATCGCGACACCGCCGCATTGTTGCAGGCCGTTTCCCAGTCTGAAAACGGCATATCATTGGTACCATTCGGCGAGACGGGCAACACGCAACCCTTGGCGCTTGATGGACCCTGTGGATTGCAGTCGCAGGCGCGGTACTTGACCATGAAGACCGAAGACTACCCGCTGACGTTTCCGATGTTTGTCTATCTGCCCGAGCGGCGCCAACACCCCCAAATCGAAGATTTTCTGAACTGGCTGCGTTCGCCTTCTGCGCAACTTGTTATCCGACGTGCAGGATTTGTCGATTTGGCGGCGGTGCCAATTCCGCTCGCCGAACAGGGGGACCGCTTGGCGAATGCAATCGCAAGTGCGGGGCCGGAAGTTCCGCTGTCCGAGCTACAAAGGATGGTGCGGCTGCTGTCGCCGCGCGTGCGGATGTCGAGCACGTTCCGGTTCGAGCCGGGTTCAACGCGTTTGGACGGTCAATCGCGCTCGAACGTGATGCAGTTGGCACAGGCAATCCGCGACGGCCGCTTTGGGGGAGGTGAGTTAACTTTGGTTGGTTTCAGTGACGGACGGGGCCCGGCAACGGCGAACCGTGACCTGTCATCGGCCCGTGCAGAGGCCGTATTGCGCGATCTGCGTCGCGCGCTGGGCGGTGAGGTGCCGTCGAATGTCGTGCTACGCACAGCGGCATTCGGAGAGGCGCTGCCAATGGCCTGCGACGATACGGTTTGGGGCCAACAAACCAACAGACGGGTCGAGTTGTGGGTGCGCGACGATGACTAGATTAGGCCTTCTGATCTGAAACTAAGCTCTCGAGATCGGCCGATGATCAGGTGATCGTGGAGTGTGATGCTCAGCGCACTTGCCGCATCATGAATTTGTTTCGTCATCGAAATGTCTTCCGGTGATGGTGTCGGATCGCCCGAAGGATGGTTGTGCACAAGAATCAGCGCGGATGCGTTCAGTTCAAGGGCACGTTTCACAACTTCACGGGGGTAGACGGGAACATGGTCAACTGTGCCGTTACCCTGCGCTTCATCTGCGATTAGTACGTTTTTGCGGTCGAGGAACAGGACGCGGAACTGCTCGGTGTCGCGGTGCGCCATAACGGTATGGCAATAGTCCAGCACAGAGTCCCACGAGCTAATAACGTGGCGCTGCATTACCTTGGCACGAGCCATCCGGTGCGTGACAGTTTCCATGATCTTGAGCTCAAGCGCGACGGCGGGTCCGACGCCATCCACTTTTTCCAGCCTTTTGATCGGGGCGGATAAAACTCCGTTCAAATCGCCAAAAGTCTCAATCAGCAGACGTGCCAGCGGCTTGACGTCTTGCCTTGGAATTGCGCGAAACAGGGTGAGTTCCAAAATCTCATAGTCCGGCATCGCCGCTGCACCACCAGATAAGAACCGGTGCCTTAGGCGTTTGCGATGATCTGCCAGATAAGAGGGTTGTTTGCCGGACTTTCTGGATGGCAGCGCCGGAACGATTTCGACTTCGTCGCGATCAATGGTAATCGCAATCGCGTCGCCGAGGGGCAACATCGGGGTCTCGGAGAAGGCGGATGCATGTTTCATGCCCTCCACCTTCTCCTGATTCCGTTACGTTTCGGTTAAAACGAGTTAACCCTTCATCGAATCCCAGAAAGACTTAACGGATTTGAAGAAAGTCGAGCTTTGCGGATTGTTATCGCTCGCCGCGTCTTCAAATTCTTGCAGTAGTTCTTTCTGTTTACTCGTCAGGTTGACGGGCGTTTCCACAGCCATCTCGATAAACATATCCCCTGCACCACCGCCGCGCAGCGCTGGCATACCCTTCGAACGCAGACGCATCTGACGACCTGATTGCGATCCAGCCGGTATCTTCACGCGGGAACGGCCGCCGTCGATCGTTGGGACTTCGATGTCACCGCCCAGCGCAGCCTTGGTCATCGACACAGGCACACGGCAGAATAGGTGGTTGGCTTCGCGCTCGAACAATTTGTGTTCTTGCACTTCGATGAAAATATAAAGATCGCCAGTCGGGCCGCCACGCATGCCTGCTTCGCCTTCGCCAGCAAGGCGGATGCGTGTGCCCGTTTCGACACCTGCAGGAATGTTAACAGACAGCGATTTCTCTTTCTCGACGCGGCCAGCCCCGTGACATTCGTGACAAGGGTTCTTGATCGTCTGGCCCATACCATTACAGGTCGGACACGTACGTTCGACGGTAAAGAAGCCTTGCTGCGCACGAACTTTTCCCATGCCGGAACAGGTCGGGCATGTCTGTGGCTCGGAACCACCTTCTGCGCCGGTGCCCTGACAGGATCCACAGCTTACCGCTGTCGGCACAGAAATTGTCTTTTGCAGTCCGGAAAATGCCTCTTCCAAGGTGACACGCAGGTTATACCGCAGGTCGTTGCCGCGTTGTGCGCGGGATTGCCCGCCGCCGCCTCGTGCGCCGCCCATGTTGCCGAATAGATCGTCGAATATATCAGAGAATGCAGAGCCAAAGTCACCCTGGCCACCCATGCCACCGGAACGTCCGCCGCCGCCCATACCGCCTTCAAATGCGGCGTGACCGTAACGGTCGTAGGCTGCCTTCTTCTCGGCGTCCTTTAGGACTTCATAGGCTTCGCCCGCTTCTTTGAACTGGGCTTCGGCCTTTGGGTTGGCTGTATTGCGGTCCGGGTGCAGCTCTTTCGCTTTGGTGCGGTAGGCTTTCTTGATCTCACTGGCGTCAGCGCCCTTAGAGATTCCCAGAACTTCGTAGTAATCGCGTTTTGACATGACAGAATTTCCCCCTTGGGAAGGACAAGACCGGCCCGATCAGGGGCCGGCCTTGCAATTTCACCAAAGTGCTTAGCCGCGCTTGTCGTCGTCGAGGTCTTCGAAGTCCGCATCGAGGATATCCTCGTCTGCTGCGGGTGCATCGGGCTCGGCGTCGCCAGCTTCTTCCTGTGCGGACTTATAGATCGCCTCGCCCAGTTTCATCGCTGCTTCGGTCACGTTCTGGATGCCAGACTTGATCTTACCGGCGTCTTCACCTTCGAGGTCATCCTTGAGCGCGGCAATTGCCAGCTCGATGGCTTCGATGGTTGTCGGGTCGACCTTGTCAGCGTGCTCTTCCATAGATTTCTCCGTGGAGTGAACGAGGCTCTCCGCTTGGTTCTTCGCTTCGACGAGTTCTTTGCGATCCTTATCGGATTCCGCATTTTCCTCGGCGTCGCGCACCATTGCTTCGATGTCGTCGTCAGACAGGCCACCAGAGGCTTGGATCGTGATCTTCTGTTCCTTGCCTGTGCCCTTATCGGATGCGCCGACAGACACGATGCCGTTGGCATCGATGTCGAAGGTCACTTCGATTTGTGGCATGCCACGTGGGGCAGGCGGGATCGATTCAAGGTTGAACTGGCCCAACATCTTGTTGTCAGCAGCCATTTCGCGCTCACCCTGGAACACCCGGATCGTCACGGCGTTCTGGTTGTCTTCGGCTGTCGAGAACACCTGCGACTTCTTCGTCGGGATAGTTGTGTTCCGGTCGATCAGACGTGTGAACACGCCGCCCAGTGTTTCGATGCCCAAGGACAGTGGTGTCACGTCCAGCAGAACCACGTCTTTGACGTCACCCTGAAGAACACCAGCCTGAATGGCCGCACCCATGGCAACAACCTCGTCAGGGTTTACACCCTTGTGTGGCTCTTTGCCGAAGAATTTGGTCACTTCTTCGATGACTTTCGGCATTCGTGTCATACCACCAACCAGAACAACTTCGTCGATGTCGTTTGTGGTCAGGCCCGCGTCTTTCAACGCAGCTTGGCAAGGCTTCATGGATGCTTTGATCAGGTCACCAACAAGGGATTCCAGTTTCGCACGTGTCAGTTTCATAACCATGTGCAATGGCGAACCGTCGGAACCCATGGAAATAAACGGCTGGTTGATCTCTGTCTGGCTGGCGCTGGACAGTTCGATCTTTGCCTTTTCCGCAGCTTCTTTCAGACGCTGAAGCGCCATCTTGTCTTTCTTCAGATCAACGCCGTTGGTCTTTTTGAATTCCTCGGCAAGGTAGTTGACGATGCGCATGTCAAAGTCTTCACCACCAAGGAACGTGTCACCGTTGGTGGATTTCACTTCGAACAGGCCGTCGTCGATTTCGAGGATCGTGACGTCGAATGTACCGCCGCCAAGGTCATAAACCGCAATCGTCTGGGTTTCTTTCTTGTCGAGGCCATAGGCCAGCGCAGCGGCTGTCGGCTCGTTGATAATGCGCAGCACTTCAAGGCCGGCAATCTTACCGGCGTCTTTGGTGGCCTGACGCTGGGCGTCGTTAAAGTACGCAGGAACAGTGATAACCGCCTGAGTGACTTCTTCGCCGAGGTAGGACTCAGCGGTTTCTTTCATCTTTTGCAGGATGACAGCAGAGATTTGCGCAGGGGAGTACTTTTCGCCCTTGGCTTCAATCCATGCGTCGCCGTTGCCGCCGTCAATCACATTGAACGGCAGGTTCTTTTTGTCTTTCGCAAGATGCGTGTCGTCGTTGCGACGACCGACAAGACGCTTGATGCCGAAGATTGTGTTTTCCGGGTTCGTAACGGCCTGACGTTTTGCAGGCTGGCCTACCAGACGCTCATCGTCGGTGAATGCTACGATAGAAGGAGTGGTCCGCGCACCTTCGGCGTTTTCAATAACGCGAGGCTGCGAGCCGTCCATGATTGCGACGCAGGAGTTTGTTGTCCCGAGGTCAATACCAATTACTTTTGCCATGTTTCAAATCCCTTTCAGGCGATTGGAGCGGTGCAGGCCCGTTATGGCACCGACACCTATGGTTGTTTAGTTGAACGAGGGAGGCCCTCATTCGGATCGAAGTGTATATAGGGACGCGAATATCGGCCTGCAACCTATGTGATAGGGGCAATTGTGCAAAAAAGGACATGAAGAGATGATGCAACAGCCGACATTGGAGATCAGAGGCGTCAAAATCTGGCAAGGGCTGCTTGATCGGCCTGCACAGGATGCGATTTTGTCGGATATTCGCGGCGTCGTTGCAAAAGCGTCGCTGTTTTCGCCGATGACCCCTTATGGCAAGCCGATGTCCGTGCAGATGACGAGTGCAGGGCGATTTGGCTGGATGTCGGATCGCAGGGGATACAGATATTTCGAAACGCATCCCAATGGTGGCGCGTGGCCAGATATTCCGGCCTCAATTCTAGACATTTGGGACCGTGTGTCTGGGTCTGCACGTTTGCCGGAGTGCTGTTTGGTGAATCTGTATCGGGAAGCAGCGAAGATGGGCATGCATCAGGATCGCGATGAGGCGGAGTTCGGGGAGCCTGTCGTGTCAGTATCCTTGGGCGATGAGGGGCTGTTCAGAATCGGCAATCTGACGCGAGGCGGTAAGACCGAGTCGATCTGGCTGAAGTCAGGAGATGTCGTTGTCATGGGCGGCGATGCGCGGATGGTTTACCACGGCATAGACAAAGTGCGCGCGGGATCATCGTCGTTATTGACGGGGGGCGGACGGATCAATCTGACGCTGCGGGTGGTGACATAACGACGTCGGGCTTTAGATCACTTCAATGGTTGAATGTTCGATGCCAAACCGGGATTCCAGAATGTCCTTGGCTTTCGACTTTGCTTTGATGGGATCGGCGGTCGCATCAACCTCAATCTCCATCGTCACCATTGGCCGCTCTTGTGTCACGGACCAAGCGTGGATGTGCGACACGCTTTTGATGCCTACCACGTCGTCCACTAACACGCGGGCAACTTCTCTTCTATCAAATCCGGGGGGTGCGCCTTCCAGCAGTATATGCCCGCTTTCTTTCACAACAGCCCACGCCGACCTCAGAATGATAAGCACAACGACAATCGACAGGATCGGGTCAATAGGTGTCCATCCCGTGTAAATAATAACGATGGAGGCGATGATGGCCGCAACTGAGCCGAAAAGATCGCCCGCCACGTGGAGGGCCGCTGCTCGTACATTGAGGTTCTCGCTCTCTCCTCGGGTTAAAAACCAGAACGCGATAATGTTGACGATCAACCCGCCAACGGCGATCCAAAGCATCAACCCAGCTAAAATTTCGTGCGGATCGCGGAACCGCTGGATGGCTTCGAAGGTGATCCAGATTGCGATAGCAAACAGGGATAGGCCATTCACCAATGCTGCCAGAACCGAAAAGCGGTCAAACCCGTAGGTGCGTTTCCAATCAGCGGGTCTGCGGACCAGCCTTATCGCGAACCATGCGAGCATGAGGGACGCGAAGTCAGTCAGCATGTGGCCCGCATCTGCAATCAGCGCGAGGGAACCGGAGATTACACCTCCGATCACCTCGGCAAACATAAAGCTGCCGGTTAAAGCGGCCGCAATTGCAATCTTGCGCTCGTTCTTGGGGACATGGCTATGGCCATGCTCATTGCTATGGCCGTCGTGATTGTGATCGCTCATCGAACTGCCCTCGATACTTCGTTTCCCACAGCGAACATCAGCTACCTTGGTATAATTTGATCCGTTCGCCTTATGGCTGGATCGTGCAGCAGCCGGACATCAGCTTGGTTTCACCGTAAAGTGGTGCAAGCAGCTCAATTGACAAGCCATACATCCGGTCAGACATACCGTCGTTGCAAGATTGTTGGAGGATCATTCCCGTCACGCCACGGGCATTTATCGCGAAACGGTCAATTCTGTTTGCTGAACCGTACCGGCGGTAGGGCTCAACCCGGTCGGTGCCATCAAGGGAAGAAAACGTCAGCTTCTCACCCTCCAGATCGAGCGACCAAAAAGGCTCTGTCCCATGGCATGAGGTGATGGCAGGAAACTCTCCGGCGAATTGGTTTGGATGACGTGACATATACCGCATCGACACCCATCCACCGACTTCTCCGGTGTTTATAAGGCCCCATGTGCCAGCATCGTTCAACCGGATCACTTCGATGTCAGAGTCATTGGGCGGTAATGTCGACACAATCCGGGCATTGGCGTTCGGCGCTTCGCGGACGTTTAGTGTGTCGTCCGCAGCCACACCTGACACATCATATAGGGCAGGCCACGCGTCGACAGTCGCAATAGCGCTGGTAGCAAAGAGACAAATTAGTGCGGCGTAGAGCCATTTCATCGTGCGGCCTCCCAGCTGACGGATGCGTTTTTGCGGGTATAGAATTCCATCATTAGCCCGATCATGATAAGAACAATCGCAACCTTCAGCGGGTAGCTGATAGAGCTGTAATGAGGGTTGTAGTTAATAAAAGTATATCCACGCGCCTGATCAATGGCATGAAACAGCGGGTTCCAGTCAAACATCGACAGCATGAAGCCGGGCATAGAGTTGGCAACGAACATTTTGCCCGAAGCAATCATGTTCGCGCGGGCATAGATTGCTGACGCAATCCCCGTGAAGCCGGGGAACCAAGGTTTGATCGCAAGAAAAATCATTCCGACCGAAACGCCTGTGAACCAGGCCAGCAATACCATGCCCATGGCACCGATCGGGTCAACAATGGTAATTGGTCCGAAGCTGACATGGTACAGGTACAAAACCACCGTCATCGACAGCACCTGAATATAAAGCGACGCAATGGCGGAAGAGGTTATGGATACAATCGTGTTCATCGGCGCGTGTTTCATCATCGCGCTGGCCGGACCTTCGGCCTTAAGCACTGCTCCCATTGCCTTGGTGTGTGTCAGAAACAGAAAGATTCCCGACATAATATATAGTAGGAAATCTCCGCGGATGGCCGAGCCCTTTAGGCCGAGGATCGAGAACATGACATAGAACGCTAGCACGAATACGATGGTCTGCATCATGTTCATCAGCAGACCGACCACTGCGTTGCGGTGATCCTTGCGGATATCACGCACGATGGAGTGGTAAATCAGCTCCAACAGATTGAATGCGGAGCGTGTTTTGGTAGTCGGGCGTTGTGCTTCGAACATTAGGTGCCTGCCGTCCTTTGTCTTATCGGTCGCCGTTCGTGATGACACGAAAATCTTGCTGAACCTTTAGCTTCGCACCATAAGGGGGCAATTCTAACGGATCAATCAAAAGACCCGTGATGACATCTTTATGAGGAACACTGTGATGGATTTCAGCAAATTGACCGAGGTAATGCGGAAACTTTCGCTCGAAGCGGGCGATATCATCATGGAAATTTACAATTCTGATGATTTTGAAGTGAAATCCAAAAGCGACGACAGTCCGGTAACTGCTGCGGACGAAGCCGCCGACGCTCACATCTCCGCCGGATTGCGTGCCGCGTTTCCGGATGTTGCCTTGGTCACCGAAGAGCAGTCCGATAGCCACACAGTGACAGCAGATACGTTCCTCATCGTTGATCCGCTGGACGGAACCAAGGAATTCATCCACCGCCGTGGCGACTTTACGGTGAATATTGCTTACGTCAAAGACGGCGTCCCTTTGCGCGGTGTCGTTTATGCCCCTGCGAAGGGTCGCCTGTTTTACACCGATGCGGACGGCAAATCTTTTGAAGAAGTCGGCGCCCTAGATAAGGATAACGTCGGTACACTGGTTCCTATTTCTGTCAGCAAGCCGGACAATACGGCCCTCATGGTCGTGGCTTCGAAATCCCACCGCGATCAGGCGACAGATGATTACATCAACAAATACGCCGTCAACGACATGAAAAGCGCGGGGTCATCGTTGAAATTCTGTCTGGTCGCCACCGGAGAGGCGGATTTATACCCGCGTGTTGGTCGGACCATGGAATGGGATACGGCGGCCGGACACGCTGTGCTGACGGGCGCGGGCGGTCATGTTGTTCGCTTTGATGACCATACGCCACTCGTTTACGGCAAAGAAGATTTCGCCAACCCGTTTTTTATTGCCCATGCGCCGAGCGTTGAATTGAAGTTGCCATAATGACCGTTCTCGTCGTCATCCCCGCCCGATATGCGTCTACACGTTACCCCGGCAAACCACTCGTTGAATTGCGCGGAGCGACGGGTGAGTCCAAGAGCCTGATCAGGCGATCTTGGGAAGCAGCGCAAGGCGTAAACGGCGTGGAGCGCGTTGTGGTCGCGACCGATGATGTGCGGATAAAAGATGCCGCAGAAGCGTTCGGAGCAGAGGTCGTAATGACCTCGACCGATTGTCAGAACGGCACAGAGAGGTGCGCTGAAGCGCTGGACGCGCTGGGCGGGGGATACGACATTGTCGTCAACTTGCAAGGAGACGCACCGCTGACACCTGCGTGGTTTATCGAAGACCTTGTGGCAGGGCTGTCCGCCGATCCGGTCGCAGAAGTCGCCACGCCTGTTCTGCGGTGTGATGGTCGCGCCTTAAACGGGTTACTTGAAGACCGCCGGCAAGGGCGCGTTGGTGGAACGACTGCGGTATTTGGCGCAGACCACAACGCGCTGTTCTTTTCCAAGGAAGTGATTCCCTTTACCGGCAAGACCTACACCGACACGGATGAAACTCCCGTATTCCACCACGTCGGAGTCTATGCCTATCGCCCCTCGGCGCTTGCGGCGTACTCACGCTGGGAATCCGGGCCTCTTGAGCACCTCGAAGGACTGGAACAACTGCGATTCCTGGAACGCGGCGCTCATATGCTGTGCGTAGAAGTCGAAGCGCGTGAACGTCAGTTTTGGGAGCTTAATAATCCGCAGGATGTACACAAAATAGAAGCGATGCTTGCGGAAATGGGCCAGTCCTAATCGAAATTGGAATGGATCGCGCGACGGTATGGTTTTTGCGACTTTTTCGAAGCGCTTAATGATGTTAAACAAAATAAAGTGACATCCCAATCTAGGGAAACAGTAGGTTCAGTATGAAGAAACGTGTAACAAAAGCAATCTTTCCTGTGGCTGGTTTGGGGACCCGTTTCCTGCCCGCGACGAAATCAGTTCCTAAAGAGATTATGACGTTGGTTGATCGCCCCTTGATCCAATACGCCATCGACGAAGCCCGCGCCGCAGGCATTAAAGAATTCATCTTCGTGACCTCGCGCGGAAAATCCGCGCTAGAGGACTATTTCGACATAGCGCCGCATCTGGAGAGCGAGTTGCGCAAGAAAGGCAAAGACGACCTGTTGGAAGAGCTGAAGTCGACCAACATGGAAAGCGGAGCGATTGCCTATATCCGCCAGCAACGCGCCCTTGGACTTGGTCACGCGGTCTGGTGTGCCCGCCGTTTGGTCCATAACGAGCCTTTTGCGGTCATACTGCCGGACGACGTCATCGCGGCTGAAACGCCTTGTTTGCAGCAGATGGTTGAAGCGCACGAAGAAACAGGCGGTTGCATGGTCGCCGCGATGGAAGTGCCGGAAGAGAAGGCGTCGTCCTACGGTGTGATCGACATCAAAGAAGATTTCGGATCAATGGTATCGGTCAAAGGTCTGGTCGAAAAGCCTGCCGCTGAAGATGCACCCTCTAATCTGGCAGTCATCGGCCGCTACATTCTGACACCCAAGATTATGCAGCGCCTCAACAAGTTGAAGACGGGGTCCGGTGGCGAAATTCAATTGACTGATGCGATTGACGCAGAACTGAAAGCGGGCGGCGACGTATATGGCTACCGCTTCCGTGGACAGCGCTTTGATTGCGGATCAAAGGCCGGCTTCCTTCAAGCGACTGTAGCCTTCGGACTGGCGCGCGATGATCTGCGTGGAGAATTTGACGCCTACCTGCGTGAAATAATGTCCATGAGGCAGGCGGCCCAGTAGCGCTATTGATTGATGTTCCCCTTTGTCCTTCCTGATGATGCGAACGGGGAGCATCATGCTTCGTCTGCCCTAAGTAAGGTCTTAGACGCCTACCGAATGCGCTGGAAGCGACGCCGTTTGTTATGGCGGTCCCTGCGGCGGCGTCGCGAAATTGAGCGTGTGTCCGGTAGCGAGATACCGACAGACGGCGTCTTGGTTTTTTCGACCATGCGCAACGAAATTGTACGGCTGGAACATTGGCTGTCCCATTATCGCGCCTTGGGTGTTTCGCATTTCCTTATCGTTGATAACGCCAGTGACGACGGCACGGCGGAGTACCTCGCCCGCCAACCGGATGTCTCGCTTTGGTCCACCCCTTCAAGTTATAAAGCCTCGCGTTTCGGAGTTGATTGGCTCACCTGCCTACAATTCAAGCATGGCGTAGGACGCTGGTGCCTGACTGTCGATGCGGATGAACTGTTGGTCTATCCGGACTGTGAAACCCGCGATTTGCAGAAACTCACAAGTTTTCTGGACTCCACTGGCGTTGAGGCGTTCGGTGCGCTGATGTTGGACATGTATCCCAAGGGTCCTGTCGGGCAAGCCAAGTACAAGGCCGGTGATGATCCGATTAAAACGATCCCGTGGTTCGACGCCGATAATTACCGCGCCAAACTGCATCCGGTATTTGGCAACCTGTGGATCCAAGGAGGCGTGCGCGACCGTGTGTTTTTCGGAAGTCAGCCGGAACGCTCGCCGACGCTCAACAAGACGCCGCTGGTGAAATGGCAACGTCGGTATGCCTACGTCACGTCTACCCACCAGATTCTGCCCCTTCGCTTGAATAACGTCTTTGATCTTGGCGACGTCGCGCGGGTGTCGGGCGTTTTGTTGCACACGAAGTTTCTGTCGGTTATCGGTGAAAAATCCGCCGAAGAACTGGTCCGCGCCCAGCACTTCGAAAACAGCGATCTGTATCAGCCTTACTACGCTGCACTGGTCGATGATCCTGATCTTTGGTGCGAGACGTCCGTGAAATACGAAGGCACAACGCAACTGGAAAATCTGGGATTAATGACACGGGGTCTGTGGGTTTGACGACGTGTTTCTTTGGAAAGGTTGCCTAATCCTGCCTGTTGTTTATTGAATGGAAACAGTTGGCATCTTTCGCCAGTGAATTAAATGGTGTGTTAACCATAGGTTGCTAGCGAGGTTTATAGCCAAGTCGGCACCACAGGAAGGACCGGATTGGGCGCCTGGACATCATATCGGCTTCGCCTTCAGCGAAAGCGCTGGCACCTGCGTGCCCAGCGGAAAAGTCGTGAGTTGACGTCGGTCAAAGACCGCACCGACCAGATCAAACCGAACGATATCCTGTTGTTTTCAACCCTCCGGAACGAAGATATCCGGCTCCCTTACTTCTTGAAGTATTACCGCGAATTAGGTGTCGATCATTTCATCATGGTCGACAACGAGAGTGACGATGGTGGCGGGGCGTATCTGGCTCGTCAGCCCGATGTGTCTCTGTGGCGCGCCGATGGCAGCTATCGCCGGTCGCGGTTTGGTGTCGATTGGTTGAACCATCTTCAACGCCGATACGCGCCAGGGCATTGGACGCTGGTTGTCGATCCGGACGAATTTTTCGTCTACCCGTTCTGCGATACCCGTCCCGTGCGGGCGCTGACCGATTGGCTGGACGCCTCTGATATCCGTAGCTTTGGCGCGATGCTGCTTGATATGTACCCGAAGGGTCGTCTGGATGCTGTCCCCTATCAACGTGGCCAAAACCCGTTGGAGATCGCGTCGTGGTTTGATTCTGGAAATTATACGATTTCCAAAAACCACCTGTTCTACAATCTGTGGATCCAAGGCGGCCCGCGTGCCCGCATGTTCTTTAAGAACGAACCGTGGCGTGCGCCCGCTTTGAACAAGACCCCGCTTATAAAGTGGGAGAAGCATTACGCCTATGTCAGCTCCACCCACATGGTTTTGCCGCGCGGGTTGAACCTTGTGTATGACGAATGGGGTGGGGAAAAGGCATCAGGCATTCTGCTGCACGCCAAGTTCCTCGACACATTCGGGACCAAGGCGAACGAAGAGCTTCAGCGTGGCGAACACTACGCCGGAAGTCAGGAATACAAAGCCTACGCCGAAGCCATCGCACAGCATCCGGACCTTTGGTGCAAGTGGTCTGAGAAATACATCAACTGGCGGCAACTGGAAATCCTCGGTCTGATGTCCAAGGGGAACTGGGCATGAGCGTTGGCGTCGTTCTGCTGGTTCACAACGCGTTTGACCGCGCCGAACAAGTGGTGCGCCATTGGTCGGCGGGCGGCTGTCCTGTGGTTATTCACGTGGACAAGAACGTCAAACGCCCGGCGTACGATGCCTTCGTGGAAAGTCTTTCGGATGTGCCTGACGTGTTGTTCTCCAAGCGGCACCGCTGTGAGTGGGGCACGTGGGGCATTGTCGCCGCGTCACAATCTGCCTCTGCCCTGATGCTGGCCAAGTTTGCCAAGGTGCGGCATGTCTATCTGGCGTCTGGTTCATGCCTGCCTCTGCGGCCGATCAGAGATTTGCAAGCTTATCTAGCCAAGCGTCCGCGTACCGACTTCATCGAAAGCGCGACAACGGCTGATGTGCCGTGGACCCAAGGGGGCCTTGATTTTGAGCGTTTCACACTGCGATTCCCGTTTTCGTGGCGCAAAAACCGGTTCCTGTTTGATCGCTACGTTGAATTCCAACGGCGTTTCAAAATGTACCGCCGCGTACCTGACGGGATCGTGCCGCACATGGGGTCGCAGTGGTGGTGTCTGACCCGTCAGACGCTGTCCGCCATTCTGGAAGACCCCGACCGCGCAATCTATGACACCTATTTTCGCCGTGTGTGGATTCCGGATGAAAGCTATTTTCAGACATTGGTGCGGCTGTATTCCCAAAGCGTCGAAAGCCGGTCCCTGACGCTGTCCAAATTCGATTATCAGGGCAAGCCGCACATCTTTTATGATGACCACCTGCAATTGCTGCGACGGTCTGATTGCTTCGTCGCGCGTAAAATTTGGCCGCACGCCGACCGCCTGTACGACAACTTCCTGAATGAGGAAAACCCTTTGAAGGGCGCCGAACCAAACCCGGCCAAGATCGACCGCATCTTTTCCAAAGCTGTGGAGAGACGGACACGTGGGCGTGCTGGCTTGTTTATGCAAAGCCGCCTACCGCGCCCCGGTCATGAGAACGGATTCACCTCTGCGCCCTATTCGGTGTTCGAAGGGTTCGCGGACCTGTTTGAAGATTTTGAACCATGGCTGGCACGGATGACGGGGACGCGGGTGCACGGGAATCTTTACGCCAAGGACCGCGTTGAATTCGAGGGTCGCCAGACGACGTTCAGCGGTGCGCTCTGCGACAATGCAAAGCTGCGCGACCATCATGCGCAATTGTTTCTTGTAAATCTGATCTGGAACACCCGCGGCGAACGCCAGTGTTTTCAGTTCGGCCCTAGGGACAGCCAGTTTGTCAGTTGGGACCTGGCGAAGGACCCTAACGCACAGATTTCGGTGATCTCCGGCGCGTGGGCGATTCCACTGTTCCTGTCGAACCGTAACTTCTCGGACATCCGTGCAGACGCGGCTGAGTTGCAGCGAATCGAGAGCGAACACCTGAACGCGCTCCGCTCACCATGGGCGAAGGCGCGGATCAGGATATGGACCTTGGCGGACTTCATCGAGACCCCGATGGAGGCGCTACAGACGGTGCTGGACGAGATGGGCGCAAAGAACCTGCGTCGTGTGACCGAAGCGCCGAAGATGGCGGATCTGACGGGGTTTGGGCAGTTCTTGCAGAACCTGAAGAACCAAGGGATGCACCCCTACCTTATGGGTGACTTTCCAACCGAGACCGGACCGGTGAATGACCGCTCAGCGCGCCGCAAGCCTTATCTGGTAAGGTAAGCGATGCGTACATCGGGCGGCCTAAACTGACGCTATGCGTTGTTCGCGCCCTGTGATCTTACCGAGTGCGAAAACAGACTACGAAGCGGCGATTTTTAGCGGACTGACGTTACGTTCCGGCCGCGCCTACGCGGCTTGCGCCGCACCCGCTTCGGTTAAGATCGTGTAAATCGTTGACGGGTCTTCGTTTGCGCGCAGCTTTGCACAAATACCATCGTCGCGAAGGGTACGCGAGATGAGCGCGAGCGCCTTCAGGTGGCTCACCCCTGCGTCTTCGGGTGCGAACAGCGCGAACACCAGATCGACGGGCTGACGATCCACGGAATCAAAGTCGAGCGGCTTCTTGACGCGTAGGAAAACACCGCAAACCGATTTCAATCCGGGAAGCCGCGCATGTGGCAGCGCGACGCCATGGCCCACACCGGTTGGGCCAAGGCTTTCGCGTTCAAGAAGTGCTTCGATAACGTCTGTCTGATTCAAACCGAAACAGGTTTCAGCCATGTCGCCGAGATCGTGGAACAGACGTTTCTTGCTGCTCGCCGCAGCAATCACCTTGATGCCCGTTGCCGGAAGAATGTCTTGTATTGGCATTGTACACTTCTTGTCGGGTTTAACCCGAACTAGCCTGTATTACGCGGGTCGATCCAACCGATGTTTCCGTCTTCACGGCGGTAGACCACATTCACTCCGCTATGTCTTTCATTCCGGAAGACCAAGACTGGCGCATTAGCCAGTTCCATTTGCATGACCGCTTCACCGACAGAAATTTCAGGAATTTTAGTTTCCATCTCTGCGACGATCATAGGGCTGAGGCCTTCCGGCTCCTGCTCGTCCGACTCATTGTTCGAGGCGAGGATATACGAGCCCGCATCAGAAAGTTCAACGGGTTGTGATCTGTCCTTATGGTGGTCTTTAAGGCGGCGTTTGTACCGTCTAAGTTGTTTATCCATCTTCTCTGCTGCGCTGTCGAAAGCGGCATAAATTTCAGTGGCATGGCCCCGAGCCTGTGCATTGAGACCTGTTGAAAGATGGACTTCAGCTTCGCAAACGAACTCGTGCCCGCTCTTGGAAAAAACAACATTCGCGTCTGTCGGCCGTCCGGCGTATTTTCCAATGACGCCTCCCAACTCGTTCTGCACGTGCGTTTGCAGGGCTTCACCTATGTCGATTTGCTTTCCTGTAATCTGATAGCGCATCTCGTCTCCTTTTCGTGCGTTACATGCAATTCGGGCGTCAGAACGATTAAAGATTCGTTAAGTTACGCAGGAATTGTCGGGAATGATGACAGCGGCAGGGATGAAGGGGTCGGGCGCCCGAAAGGCGAAGACCGAACCGCACTGGATATCTGCTTTGTCATCCCCCCTAGTTGGCGACGAAACGGTGCAACTGTCAATGACATCTATAGGCGGTCACGGAACGCGGAACGAATTGCCAAGATAAACACGGCGCACGTTCTCGTCTTGAACGACCTCGTCGGTGGTGCCCGACATCAGAATCTTACCGTCGTGCAGGATATAGGCACGGTCCACGATTTGCAGGGTCTCCTGCACGTTGTGATCGGTGATCAACACGCCGATGCCGCGGTTCTTCAGGTCTGCTGTCAGGGCCCTGATCTCGCCCACTGCGATGGGGTCGACGCCTGCGAAAGGTTCGTCGAGCAGTACGTATTTCGGATCAGCGGCCAGACAGCGGGCGATCTCGACGCGGCGGCGTTCACCGCCGGACAGGGCCATCGCGGGTGCGCGGCGCAAGTGTTCGACGGAAAACTCGCTCAGCAATTCTTCGAGGCGTTCGCGGCGCTTTTTGCGGTCTGGTTCTGCGATTTCTAGGATCGAGAGGATATTATCTTCGACATTAAGCCCGCGAAAGATCGACATTTCCTGCGGCAAATAGCCGATACCAAGTTTGGCGCGGCGATACATGGGCAGGGCCGTAACATCACGTCCATCGACAATGACTTGCCCGGCCTCGGGCGTAACCAAGCCCGCAATGGAATAAAAACATGTGGTTTTGCCAGAGCCGTTCGGCCCCAAAAGAGCGACAACCTCTCCCCGTCCGAGTTCCAGACTGACATCACGGATGACCAACCGTTTGCGGTAGCTTTTGCGCAGATTGACGACTTTCAGGCCGGCATCCCCGTCTGTCACGGTCAGCCCGTGGTTCGCCGTTGGCATCAGTTTCCGCCTTGATTGAAAATCGTCCGAACGCGGCCTTCCATCTGGGCGGATCCCGTTGCCAGATTGACCCGCATGGTGTCGGCAGAAATTGCACTCGCGCCTTGGGTCAACAGCACCTCACCGGTCAGGACAAGCGTACCATCATCGAGGTTGTAGTCAGCCGATTGCGCTTCTGCGGCTTCGGTTGCCGTCACAAACGTAACGCCGCCGGTGGCGGACAGGCGGCTGATGTCGCCCGATGCGTCATTGTAAATAACCTGCACGCGACCGGCGTTCAGACGCAGATCGCCCTGCCCAAGCACGACGTTGCCTTCGAAAACAGCTGTACCTGTGGCCTGTTCGATGGACAGGTTGTCAGCCGTGATTTCAACAGCCGCCGTCGGGTCAGCCGAGATCGCACCGAGGTTGATGTTGGTTTGCGCGTATATCGGCGTGGCGCAGAAAAGAGCGGCGCAGACCAAGGCCGAATTGAAAAATGTCACGTCGAAGACTCCTATTGCTTCGGGGTGTATACCAGCCGAACGCCGTTTTGGAAAAGCATCACTTGGCCGTTGCCCCCCTCAGGTGTTTCAATGATTAATTGACCCGCTGTGAGTGAGCCGAACGGAGCCTGCACCTCTAGCGCGCCATCCGAAACGATCCGTCCCGTGGAAATGTCCGCAGAGATACCTGCGGTTTCCATCTCATAGCCGTTCGAGGTTTCGATGCGGGCAAGTCCCGTCAGACGTGCGGTGCGTTCGGCGTTGTTGATTTCGCCGGTTCCGGCACGGATGTCGATGTGCGTGCCGTCGATTGAATCTATGACGGCCGAGAGGGAGTCGGCTGTCAAAATATCGCCCATCGGCCTTGCGGTGCGGGCTGAGACGGAAATGACAGAGCCGTCGGCAGCCACACCGGAAACCCGTGCTCCCGACAGGCGCGGTTCGCGGGCGATTTCCTCGAGTTCGGCGTAAGGGATTACGGTTTCTTGCGACGGTACGCGGGCAAACAGGAACACAGTCGACAACAGAGCCAGCGCGGCCATCGGCAGCAGGATCGAAGCTAAGATCACGATGATCGCCACCACGACCAATAACTCGGTCAAGGTGATGGCGTTTCGTCGGAGTCGATGCTTGCTCGATTTCATAACCTTGCTTTACTGCACTTTCGACTGACATGCCCATGTCAGTCCCGGAATGCGAGCGGCCGGAGGTGACCACCATGTGGTCGGACATGGGCGATTTGCCCATCATGTCTATAGCTACGGTATTCTCGGCCTTGGCATCATCAAGGCTCTCGAGCACAACATCAATCATTTCAGGCCTGGTTTCGGGTTTGGAAGCGGGTGCTTGTGTCGTCTTGGTTTTACGTGCGCTTGTCGCCATCAGCCGACGCACCTTTGCGTCGCTGCGGTTCCGCAACTACCGCCTGTACTTCTTCAGCCAGATCA
>RCMY010001374.1_pt1 | contig 23245 bp, 21 predicted proteins | sample 2041341 | NCBI WGS metagenome assembly RCMY01 (sample SAMN09708234, study PRJNA481090) | Marine sediment metagenome, whole genome shotgun sequencing project.
CCGCCGCTGGAACTACGGCTGACCCCCGCCCCAAAACTCACCAACCCAAACCCCATCACCCAACCCCGGGTTTCTGGCCCTCACTTTCGATGCACTGAGCCCCCGGTTCTGGCTCTTCGAGCCTGCGCCAGCATCTGTCTTGGGTTTTGTCGGAAGTGGGCACTGGGCGGGACAGAACCAGCGCCGAGCGAGGGAATCTCGCTCGGTGCGGTGGAGCGACCGCAGGTAGTCGCAGCATCGAGGGACTCTCTGGGTGAAGCTGCCCTGGCGGCGTTGCCGACCCCCGTCGAGCGGGCGAAGATGCTGCAGCGCTCAACGAACGGACTCTTCATGCGGCGACTTCTCCTTGCTCTCATTTCTTTCTCTTTGGCTGCCGTGGTTGCACTTCCCGTGCCCGCTGGCGCTGTTGTGCCCGGGACACCCGTAGTCACGATTGATGGCATGACCACCACGACGGTGACGGCCTCCTGGATCGCCACTGACGGAGCGGAGCCGCCAGTCACCTACGAGGCAACGATCCTCCCCAACGATGGCGCCGGCGCAGGTGCTGTCGTCGCTGGTTCGAGTGACACGTCGACAACCTTCACCGGACTGGACCCGAATGTCGAGTACACCGTCACCGTCACTGCCACGAATGTCTCGGGCCCTTCACTCCTGAACGGGACCGCGTCGGGCTTCACGCTCCCCGTTGTGACTGGAGCAACGGCCACATCGACCGGAACGTCATCGATCGGTGTTTCTTGGGTGCCGGCGAGCGGCGGCGGGTCCGTCACCTACGGCGTGACGATCTTGCCAGCCGATGCGCCCAACCAGTCCGGCGTTACCGGCACGGCGGCGTCCTTCTCCGACCTTGATCCGAACACGGCGTACACGATCGAGGTGACGCCGACCAATGCTGCCGGGCCCGGTACCACGGATTCGGATGTTGCTACGACAGACGTGGGCTTGCCCGTTGTGACCTCAGTGACAGCGACAGCAGACGGAGCCGACGCCATCGACGTCATGTGGACGGCAACTACTGGAGGCGCGACCAACACATACGGGGCGACGATTTCACCGGCTCAAGGTTCGTTTATCGCAACGGGTCCGAACTCAGGCCGCTTCACAGGCTTGGCGGCGGCAACGCCGTACACCGTGACCATCACGGCGACGAACTCTGAGGGCTTTGATGACGCGAGTGATGGTGCAACGACAGGAGCTGCACCCGTCGTGCCTCCGAGCAACGTCGTCGTGACGATCGGAACGGTCACGGAGAATTCCATCGCTGCGAGCTGGGACTCCGACGGAGATCCGGCAACATACGACGTTTCGATTTCGCCTGCTGGAACCCCGGGTGGGCTAAGCGGCTCGGCGCTCAAGACCACGGACTTCATCAACCTCGATCCGGGGACCGAATACACGATCACCGTCGCTGCGACGAACGTCGGCGGTGGCCCCGCGATTGGGACCGGCACGGTCAGCACTGACGTGGCGGAGCCAGTCATCACGACCTTGAACGTCGCTGCTAACGGATCCACCGGAGTGAACGTCTCGTGGACAGCGACTGAAGGAGGCGGAATCAACGCTTACACCACGGCGATCTCGCCGAACGATGGTTCCGGCGGCGTGGCCAATTCCGCGGCTAGCGCGGCCAGCTATACAGATCTCACACCTGGCGAGACCTACACCGTCACCCTGACGGCGACCAACGGCACTGGATCTGACACCGAGTTCGACACCGCAGCCCTTCCCGCTGTTTCCGCAACGGCGCCAGGCAGTGTCACTGCTGAGCTCGGCGGCGCCTTCGCCAACTTCGTGACCGTTCGGTGGGCGGAGCCCGCCAACAACGGTGGTAGTCCGATCACGGGCTACATCGTGACGCTGTCCAACGCTGCTTCAATCACCGTCAACGATCCGACGGCTCGGTCGACCACATTCGAAACACTCGGCGCAGGTGTGTCGGTCACCGCACGCGTCCGTGCCGTCACCGGTGCAGGCAACGGTGCGCAGAGTGCCGTTTCGAACTCAGTCACCACCTCGAGCGTGCCCGGCCAGGTCACCGGCTTGTCTGCCTCTTGGGCTGGGCCCCCGAACATCAACTCGGTGATCGTCAACTGGACTGCTCCGACACAGCTGGGTGGTCTTCCTTTGACGAGCTATCTGGTCAAGGCTGCCTCGCCGGGAAACGCCGCCGTTGAGGAAGTGACCGGCCCAGAGGTTGAGACTTGGACGCTTGGGCTAGAACAAGGAGTCACCTACACAATTTCCGTTGTGGCGAGAAATGCCCGTGGAGACAGCCTCGCCAGCACAAGTGTTTCTGTGCTCGTGCCGACCACACCCGGCACCGTCACCAACCTCGTCGTTCAACAGTCGCCACCGTTCAGTAGCGGCGCCACCCTCACATGGGCACTTCCTGTGGAGGACGGCGGCTCGCCGATCACTGGCTACAGCATCGTCGTCGATGATCGCGCGCCGCTCGCGGTTGGGCCAACCGTCACGACAGCGAGCTTCAGCGGCCTCACCGTCGGCGATCACAACGTCACCATCCGAGCAATCACTGCGGCTGGCCTGGGGGCCACGGTCACATCGCCGAACTTCGAGGTCAAGGCATTTGCCCCATTCGACTCCGAGGAAGCGTTCGTCACGCAGCTCTACGCCGACTTCCTGCGTCGAACGCCAGATGCTGGTGGTCTTGCCTACTGGAAGGCGCGGGTGGCCGATGATGGCTCGAACGTGCAGGTCATCATTGAAGCGTTCATGCGGTCTCCTGAGTTCGCTCCTCGGCGTTCAGTGGCTCGCCTGTACTTTGCCTACTTCAATCGCCAGCCAGACAAGGGCGGATTCGACTTCTGGACTCGCCAGATCTCGACGGGTGCTGCGACGATCGAGACCGCGTCGCAAGACTTCGTTCTGTCCGCTGAATTCATTGCGGCGACGCGGATCGAGGACCCACCGAACTCGGGCCAGTTCCGGCAGCTGACCGACGGTGAGTTCATCGTCTTCGTGTACAGCGCCGTCCTCAACCGTCGCCCAGATCAAGGGGGCTTCGAGTTCTGGCTCTCCAAGCTCAGCAACGGTCTGTCGCGCGGCACGCTCATGACCCTCTTCAGCGAGTCGCCCGAGAACATTCCGCTCAGTCGGCCTGCCGTGGACGTCACCGTGACCTATGACGGCATGTTGCAACGCAGGGCTGATGTCCAGGGATTCTTGTTCTGGACCAGAAAGGTCAACTCCGAGAACACTGGCCTGACCGAGTTGATCAGGCAGTTCTACTTCAGCGCAGAGTACGCAAATCGAGCGAATCCTTGACCTGCGGTCGAGATCATCGCTGGTTGCGCCAGTCACCTCACCCTCGCTGCTAGTCTCACCACACCTGGCGTCCGAAGGAGCACAAAGCGTGAGCGCAATTGAGATGGTCCATGGCCGTGAAGTTCTGGATTCCCGAGGAAATCCCACGGTCGAAGTCGAGGTCGCACTCGATTCCGGCGCCGTCGGCCGGGCCTTGGTCCCGTCCGGTGCATCGACTGGTCAGTTCGAAGCGGTCGAGCTTCGCGACGGTGGCGATCGCTACCTGGGCAAGGGCGTGCTGTCTGCTGTCGGCAACGTCAACACATTGATCGCCGAAGCCCTTGTTGGTGCCAACGGCACCGACCAGCGAGCCGTCGACCAGGCGCTCATCGCGCTCGACGGCACCGACAACAAGAGCCGCCTCGGCGCCAACGCCATCCTCGGTGCCTCCCTTGCCACCGCCCACGCCGCCGCTGCCCACCTCGAGCTTCCGCTGTATCGATACGTCGGCGGCGCCAACGCCCATGTGCTCCCCGTTCCGATGATGAACGTACTCAACGGCGGCGAGCACGCTGACAACAACATCGATTTCCAAGAGTTCATGATCATGCCCATTGGGGCGGCGTCGTTCTCGGAGGGACTTCGGTGGGGTGTTGAGACCTATCACGCACTCAAGAAGGTTCTGTCCGAGCGGGGCCTCGCTACCGCCATCGGCGACGAGGGCGGATTCGCTCCAAACCTCGGATCCAACGAAGAAGCCGTGCAGCTCCTCATGGACGCAATCGAGAAGGCCGGCCTGACGCCCGGCACCGACATGGTGCTCACGACCGATGTCGCCAGCAGCGAGTTCTACAGGGACGGCGAATATCACCTGGCTGGTGAGGGCCGAGTTCTTTCACCGTCCGGCATGGTCGACTTCCTCGCAGAACTCGTCGACAAGTACCCGATCGTGTCGGTCGAAGACGGGATGGACGAAGAGGACTGGGACGGCTGGGCCGCTCACACCGAATCGCTCGCTGACCGCTGCCAGCTCGTCGGCGACGACCTGTTCGTCACCAACACCGAGCGGCTGAGCCGGGGCATCGACGCCGGTATCGCCAACTCGATCCTCATCAAGGTGAATCAGATCGGCAGTCTGACCGAAACCCTCGACACCGTCGCCATGGCCACCAAAGCCAGCTACACGTCGGTCATGTCGCACCGCTCGGGTGAGACCGAAGACGCCACCATCGCCGATCTCGCCGTTGCCACGAACTGTGGCCAGATCAAGACCGGTGCGCCGGCACGCAGCGACCGTGTTGCGAAGTACAACCAGCTGCTCCGCATCGAAGAGCAGCTCGGTTCCGCTGCCTCGTACCTGGGTGCTTCAGCGCTCAAGCGCTGATCTTCCCCCTCCCCGCTCTTTCAGAAACTCGCAGGATGACCGACCCCACCCCGACAACCAAACGAGCGATGCCGTCGCTCGGCGAGGCCATGCGCCACCATTTGCCGATGGCCGCCATGCTGATGGTGGCTGGCGCGATCGTTGTTGGTGTTGCGGTGTTGCCGATGCGAACCTGGTTCCAACAACGCGAGCTGCTCGAGCAGACCGAGATGGAGCATCAGGAGATCATGAGCGAGGTCGATCAGCTCGATGCACAGCTTGAGTTGCTGCAGACTGACGCAGAGATTGAACGACTCGGTCGCGAGAACTTCGACCTCGTCAAGCCGGGCGAGGAGAGCTATCGCATCCTCCCCCCGGCGAGTGGCTGAGGGCCTCTCAACAGGACCTCACCGAATTCCTTCGCTCTCAAGTGGCGAAGTGCTGTCACCATTGTCACAATGACGCCTTCGTCATGAAGGACGCATCAAACACGGGAGTGCCACGTGGAGATATCGGTTGAAGTCAATGGTGTCATGCAAAACCATGACGTCGAGCCCCGGACCTTGCTTGTCCACTACGTCCGCGAGGTCGTTGGGCTCACAGGAACCAACATTGGTTGTGACACGTCATCGTGTGGCGCCTGCACCCTGCACATCGACGGTGAGGCCGTGAAGTCTTGCACGATGCTGGCGGTCCAGGCCGACGGCTTGAAGGTCACCACCATTGAAGGCCTGGCCAACGGCGACGAGATGCACCCGATGCAGACCGCCTTCATGGAGTGCCACGCTCTGCAGTGCGGCTATTGCACCCCCGGCATGGTCATGGCATCGGTGTCTCTCCTCGATGAGGTCCCCAAGCCGACCGAAGCCGAGGTCCGCGAAGGACTCGAAGGCAACCTGTGCCGTTGCACGGGCTACCACAACATCGTCAAGGCGGTTCTGAGCGCCAGCGGTCAAGACGTCAGCGAACAGGCTGTCAGCGTTGGAGGTGGACAGTGATCCCCGTCGCATTCGAATATGAGCGTGTCGATTCCGCTGCTGCCGCCATCGCGATGCTCGCCGAGCACGGTGACGAGGCAAAGCTTCTCGCTGGCGGGCACTCGCTGCTTCCGATGATGAAGCTGCGCTTGGCCTACCCCTCGGTGGTCATCGACATCGGTCGCCTGAGCGATCTGAGCTACGTCCGTGATGCTGGCGATCACCTCGCCATCGGTGCACTCACGAAGCATCGAGCCATCGAGACCGATTCGCTGGTCAAGGAGCATGCGCCACTGTTGGCCCACGCCACTGCGCAAGTGGGCGATCCCCAGGTTCGCCATCGCGGCACCATCGGTGGATCGCTCGCCCACGCTGACGCTGCGGCCGATCACCCCGCCACGCTTCTCGCCGTTGGCGGTTCGGTCGTGGTCAGTGGACCCAACGGCGATCGGGTCATTCCGGCCACCGAATTGTTCACGGGCTTCCTCGAGTCCAGCATCGAGCCGACCGAGATGATCACCGAAGTGCGCATACCCAAGCACACCGGTTCGGGCTGGAGCTTCCAAAAGTTCAACCGTCGAGCTCAAGACTGGGCCACCGTTGGTGTCTCAGCTCAGCAAGTCAACGGCCACGCCCAGGTCGCTTTGATCAACATGCACACCACGCCGATTCGGGCCACAGCCGTCGAAGAGGCGCTCGCGTCCGGTGCATCTGCGGCCGACGCCGCCGAGCAGGCGCACATCGGTATGGAACCATCCAGCGACCTCAATGCAAGCGTCGAGTTCCGCCAGCACCTCTCCCGGGTACTGGTGAAGCGGGCGCTCATCGAGGCCGGCATTGCCTGACCGGCGCTGAACATCCGAGACCAAGCAACCCACTGGGACCTCCATGGCTGACCGCATTGTTTCCTTACTGCCGTCGGCCACGGAGGTCTTGTGGTTTTTGGGCCTCGGTGATCGGGTCGTCGGCGTGACCTACGAGTGCAATGAGCCTCCGCATGCAGCGGAACTCCCGCACGTCACCGACACGATCATCCCATCCGGCGCCACGCCGGCCGAGATCGACGCGATCATCGGCCGAGCCATGGCCGAAAAGACCGAGCTCTACACCCTCGATCGTGAGCTGTTGGCGTCGCTCGACCCCGATCTGATCGTCAGCCAGGATCTGTGTCGTGTCTGCGCGCTTCCCGCTGGCAGCGTCACCGAAGCGGTCGCCAGCCTGGGGTGCACCGCTGAGGTCTTCAGCTACGACCCCATGACCCTCGATGGCGTGATCGACGAGATCGAGGCCTTGGGTCGGGCCGCAGGTGCTCCCGACATCGGATTCGAACGAGTGGCAGATCTTCGCTCCCGTCTTTCGATGCAACGAGCCAACACCCCCGTCGATCGGCCCAAGGTGCTCCTCCTCGAGTGGCCGGATCCGCCATACACACCCGGTCATTGGATCCCAGACCAAATCGATGCGGCTGGAGGTATTCCCCTCCTGGCCCACCCCGGTGGACGCTCCTCGGCCACCACATGGGATGCGGTCGCAGCTTGCGGCGCCGAGGTTTTGATCGTTGCCCCATGCGGGTTCGACCATGAGGCAGCAACGGCTCAGCTGCGCGATGTGATGGCTCGCCCGGAACTGGCGGACCTCCCCGCAATCCAGAACGGCCGCTGTTTCGCCATCGATGCTGACGCCTACATCGTTCGACCAGGTCCGCGGCTCCTCGACGGCATCGACGAGCTCAGGACAGGACTAGCCTCACCTCATGCGTGAAATTCTCGCCGACCTCGATCGCTGGACCAAGCAGGGCAAGAAAGTCGCCGTCGCTCGGGTCGTTGATGTCGAAGGCTCCGGACCTCGTCTCCCGGGTGCGGCCATGGCGGTCAACGAAGACGGAGACGTGGCCGGATCGGTCAGCGGCGGGTGCGTCGAGGGAGCGGTTGTGGTCGAAGCCCTCCAGTGCATCGAAGACGGCTCTCGCAAGATGGTCACGTTCGGTTACTCCGACGACGAAGCTTTTGCTGTCGGGCTGACCTGCGGCGGCACCATCCACCTCTTCCTCGAACCTCTCGACTGGTAGGCAATGGCCGACAACGCTTCTGCCGACGCTGACGGCATCTACACCACACTGCGGGCTGCGATCCGGGCCGAAGAGCCCGTTGCGCTCGTCACGGTGATCAGCGGCACCGGCCTTGGGGCCGAAGGTGTCGAGTCCGGTAACAAGCTGCTCGTTCGGCCGGACGGCACCACGCTCGGCGACCTCGGCAACGACGATCTGAACCGGGTTGTCGTCCGTGATTCGATCGGCGAACTGAGCGCGGGCACGTCCGGGGTCCGCCACTACGGGCCTCGTGGTCAGGCTCGCCAGGACGACCTGGCACTGTTCATCGAGTCGTTCGCTCGGCCTCCGCAGATGCTCATCTTCGGCGCCGTCGACTTCACCGCAGCACTGTGTCGAGTTGCGAAGGTCCTCGGCTATCGCGTCACCGTGTGCGACGCCCGCCCTGTTTTTGCTACCAAGCAGCGGTTCCCCTACGCCGACGAAGTTGTCGTCGATTGGCCCAATCGCCTCCTCGACAAGGTTGGGCCCGACCTGGCGGTGCGCGACGCCATTTGCGTTCTGACCCACGATCCCAAATTTGACGTTCCCGCTGTCCAATCCGCATTGCAGACGCAGGCGGGCTACATCGGGGCAATGGGTTCTCGACGGACGACAGATGATCGCAACCGGCGTCTGATCGACGAGGGTGTGGCCCCCGCCGACTTGGCTCGCGTGATGGCCCCGATCGGGCTCGACATCGGCGGTCGGACCCCAGAAGAGACCGCGATTTCGGTGTGCGCCGAGATCATTGCGCTTCAGTCTGGTCGCATTGCCCCGTCGCTTCGCGACGCCGAGGGCGACATCCACCGTTCGACCTCCTGAAACCGGCGCAAACAACACCGCTGAACTTCGTCGGCAACCGGCCGATGGAGAGGAGTGTCCCCCCGCCCACCTGCGTCGCGCCCGAAGCGCCGCCACCTTCAGCTCGCGCAGAAGGTGACCTTGGCGATGATCATTTCGCTGGTTCCGATCGTGTTTGTCGGGTGGTGGGTAGCCGAGTTCGCCAGCTCGGTTCTGGAGCAAGAAGTCCAGCAGAGCATGGGTCGCGCCGGCGAAGTGCAGGCCGAGCGGGTCAACTCGTCGGTCTTGGCAAGCGGGGGGTTCCTCAGCCGCGTCACAAACGACCCATCCTTCCTCCGCACCGTCGATCAGCAGGGTTCCCTGTCGAACACGACTGAGTCGACCCAGTTCTTCAATGATTTCGTTGCCGCCCAGTTCGAGCTCGCTGAAACCGATGGGTTGGTCGGGCTCGGTGTGTTCACCATCGGGGGAGGGGCGCCAATGTCGGCAGGCGAGCTCAGCAGCGAGACGGAGTTCCTCAGGACCCAATTCGGCGACGACAATCTTGTGGTTGGCGAAGCGTTCCTGACCGAAGAGGGTGATGCCAGACTCCCTGTCGCCCGTCGCATTCGAGGGACCGACAACGCGGGGAGCAGTGTCACGGTCGTTGCCGAATGGTCGATCGATGCGCTGCTGAACGACGCAATCGATCCGGCAACACTTGGCTCGTCTGCTCGGAGTTTGATCGCCCAACAGAACACCGATGGCTCATTGACCGTCGTCGCCGGAAGCGACCGCAATCTCTTGGGCCAGCTCATCAGCCTGACCTCGAACCCCGTCGTTGGCGAAGGCACAGTGCTGCAAACCGACGACCCGATCGCGGGCCTCGCCCCGGTGGTCCAGGCAACAACCCGGGTGCCAGGTGACCCCGGATGGATCTCGATCATCGAGGTCGACAAGGCCGAGATGTTTGCCGAGTTGGAAGCCATCAGAACGCGGCTGATCACGGTGTTCATCGCCGCAGGCCTGTCCATTCTCCTCGTCGTCGTCTTCGCTGTACGCGGTTTCGTTCGGCGCCTCGGTCGAGTGTCCGACCTGGCCGCATCAGTTGCCGATGGTGACCTGACCGTTCGCATCGGCGATGAACGTGGCGACGAACTCGGTCGTCTGTCGACCGCTTTCGACGAGATGGCGCAGGCGCTCTCGGTCGACATCGCACGACGAGAACAGATCGAAGAGCAGCTCGCACATCAGGCGACCCACGACTCGCTCACCGGGCTGCCGAACCGCAGCCAACTCGTTGAACAGCTCGACCGCATCCTCAGCGACAAGTCCGATGTTGTCAGCTGCCTCTTCGTCGATCTCGACGGTTTCAAGGCCGTCAATGATCGGCTCGGCCACGGAGCCGGCGACGAGCTACTCATTCGCGTCGGCGAGCGGCTCAACGATGTGCTGCGCCCGAGTGACTTCTTGGCCCGCCTCGGCGGCGACGAGTTCGTCGTGATCCTTCGTGGCCTTGGCCCCGTTGCATCCGAACAGTTGGCCGGGCGCATCGTCGCCGCGCTCGAGCTGCCGTTTGTCATCTCCAACGAAGAGGTCTCCATCAGCGCCTCGATCGGCGTGGCTTCGGCAAGCGACGACCACACGACGGAGCGTCTGATCAAAGAAGCTGACATTGGCATGTACCGAGCCAAGGCGAAGGGGCGAGGTCGAGCCATTCGAGTCACCGACGACACCATGCGCGAGGTCGACGAACGTGTCCGGCTTCTCAGCGAACTTCGTCACGCCGTCAGCAACGACGAGCTCGAGCTCACAATGCTGCCGATGGCCGACCTTCGTGACGGCTCGCTTCGTGGGGTCGAGACCGATGTTCGGTGGCACCACGAGACTCGAGGTCTGATCGACGCCCGCGAATTCCGGTCCATGATTGCGGACTCGGGCACGGCTCAGCAGATCGACGAGTGGGCGATCGTCAAGACGGTGGCGCTGTTCGCCGAGTGGGTCCAAGATGGCCTCCCTGTCTCTGACATCGACGTCTCAATCAATTTGAGCACGTCGAGCTTCATCAATTCTCGCCCTCGTCAGTTGCTCAGCGAAGAGATCAATCGCCGGGGCCTGTCGCCAGCGAACTTCCGGGTCGAGGTGTCCGAGACCATTCTTCGGAACGACCCCGGCACGCTGCGCGAGGTCTTTGACATGTATCGCGCCGCCGGCATTTCGGTCACGATTGACTCGTTCGGCTCGGACTACTCGAATCTCGAGCTGCTGCCCAGGTACGCCATCGACGCCGTCAAGATCGATCTCGACCAGATCGCGGACCTGACCAACCGATTGTCCAGTCGGGCACTGGTCAGCTCGCTGATCACGTTGGCGCAGACAGCGGGCCTTCGGGTGACAGCGGCGGGCATCGAGGACGAAGACTCGCGAAGCCAGATGATCGACCTCGGGTGTGTGTGGGGTCAGGGAACCTGGTTCTCGCCTGCGGTCCTCGAGGTCGACTTCATCGAAATCCTCCAGCGGCGCCACCTCCTCGGATCCTTCTGACCTCAGCCAGCTGACGCTGGCTCGCCAGCACTCACTGGCGAGCACTGAGTCGCCACCACTGAGTCGTCAAACCCCAGGTACGTTGCTGGGGTGACAATTGCTGCTGTCCTCCTCGCCGCCGGTGCAGGCTCGAGATTCGACGGCGGTGAACACAAGCTGCTGGCCGATCTACGAGGTCGTCCCGTGATCGCTTGGTCGCTCGACGCCGTCATCGCCGCCGGATTCAACGAGGTCTTCGTGATCACGGGAGCTGCGGACCTCGACGGTCATCTCCCGCCCGAGGTCACCACCGTCGCAGCGTCGCGCTGGGCTGAGGGGCAGGCCTTGACACTCCAGGCAGGCATCGAGGCTGCCGATGCGGCTGGGCACGACGCGGTCGTGGTCGGGCTCGGAGACCAGCCGTTCGTTCCAGCATCGGCGTGGCGTGCGGTCGGAGCATCTCGCGGACCCATCGTCATTGCCACATTCGAAGGCGCAGCGCGCCCACCGGTCAAACTCGAGCGCTCCGTGTGGGATCTGCTCCCGACCGATGGTGATGCCGGGGCTCGAGAGCTGATTGGGGCGCGGCCCGATCTCGTTTCTGAGGTACCGTGCTCCGGAACCGCCGCAGACATCGATACAGCAGAGGATCTTGCAAGATGGAACTCACCAACGACTTCGTGATCGACCGACCTGTCGACGAAACCTTCGCCATTCTGAACGACCTCGAGTTCATCGCCCCGTGTATGCCCGGCGCTCGACTCACCGAGATCGAGGGCGAGGAGTACCGCGGCACCGTGAAGATCAAAGTTGGTCCGATCACGTCGCAGTACAAGGGCAAGGCGTCGTTCGTCGAGCAAGACTCGGTCAACCACAAGTCGCAGCTCAAAGCTGAGGGTCGCGACCCTCGGCAAGGAAATGCCAACGCCATGGTCTCGGCCACGATGGAAGCCGTTGGCGACGACGCCACCAAGGTCACGATCCACACTGACCTCAAGCTCAGCGGCAAAGTCGCCAGCTTTGGACGCGGCATCATCGAGGACGTTTCGAAGAACATCCTCAGCCAGTTCGTCGAGAATCTCCGCCTCAAGCTCGAAGCGGAAGGCACACCCGGGGCCGAGGCGGCAGCCGCCGCTGCCGACAACGGCGCCACCGCGGCACCAGTCGCTGGAGCGGCAACCGCTGAAGCGGCTGCTGAGGCTCCAAAGGTTCGCACAATCGATGCGCCTGAAGCCGACGCCGTTGATCTGCTCGCCGTCACCGGCAGCCCCATCACGAAGCGCCTCGCTCCTGTGCTGGGCGGCGTTCTGTTGCTGCTGATCCTGCGCTGGTTGCTCGGCGGCCGTGGCGACTGAGCAAGAACGCCACAACATTCCCGCTGATCTCGACGTCGTCACCGAGTTGCTCGGTCGACCGCCGATGGGGTCGTTCGAGGTCCTCATCCGCCGGAACGATGGCAGCCCTGTGGTGCTCGGCAACGAGCCCTTGCTCGACGATGGTCGGCCCATGCCGACCCGGTTCTGGTTGTGTGATCGAGCCCTGAACAAGTCGATCGGCCGGATCGAATCCGAAGGGGCCGTCGACCGCATCGAAGCCGCTCTGCCTGCTGACGTGATCGCCGCTGTCCATGCGTCGTACGAAGCCGAACGGGATGCCCGTATTCCCGTCGGCCACGTTGGCCCACGCCCCTCTGGTGGTGTCGGTGGCACGCGCATTGGCGTGAAGTGCCTTCACGCTCACTACGCCAACCTCTTGGTCGGCAACGATGACCCCATCGGGGCGTGGACCCATGAACGCTTGGCCGACGTCGGTGCAGCGTTCGACCCGTCCGAGCCTGGCATCATGACGACCTGGCCCCTGGGTGACCGACCGTGAGTGTTGCCGTTGTCGACATTGGAACCATCAGCACTCGGCTCTGCATTTCCAGCGCCGACGGTTCTGCGATCAGGGATGCCCGCATCACCCACACGGGTGAGGGGCTGCGCAGCACCAAGCGGATCAGTGCCGAGGCGTTCGACCGTCTCACCAGCTGTCTGGTCGACTATCGAGAGATGATCGACGATGCCGGGGCCGCGCAGGTGCGCGTCGTGGCCACGGCCGTCGCACGCGATGCAACCAACCAAGACGCATTGGCCGACGTCGTGCGCTCAGCACTCGGCACCGAGGTCGAGGTGCTCAGCGGCGAGGACGAAGCTCGCCTTGCTTTCGCCGGTGCTGTTCGCGGCATTGACTCCGAGGAGTTCGACGACCGCGGGATGATCCTCGTGATCGATGTGGGTGGTGGGTCGACCGAGTTCTCGCTCGGATCAGTTGCTGGTGGGTACGAGCGCGGCTTCTCGGCCGACGTCGGAGCGTCGAAGCTCACCGACGCCTACTTGCTGAGTGACCCTCCACAGGCTGATGAGCTCTCGGCTGCGTTGTCGATCGTCGAACTCCATGTGGACGATGTCCGCCGAGAAGTTCCTGGTCTTGCGGATGCCCTGAGCAGCAGCGGTCTCGTCATTGGTGTCGGCGGCTCCATGTCGACAATGGCAGCGGTCGAAATCGGGCTCGCCGCCTACGACCGCGACGCATTGCATGGCTTCGTTCTCAAGCGGTCAGCGGTCGAAGACGTTTTCCGGACACTGGCCACCGAGACCGCCCAGGATCGAGCGTTCAATCCTGGGCTCGAGCCCGATCGAGTCGCCCTCATCGTGGGCGGTTCGTGTGTTGTGGTGGAAACAATGCGCCAGCTCGACATCGACCAGATCGTCGTGTCGCAGAGCGATCTGATCGATGGCATCGTGTTTCAGATGCTGGAGGCCGAATGACTACTCTGTTCGCCAAGCGCGTGGTGCTTCGGCCGCTCGTGTCCGACGACTTTCCGCAGTGGCGAGAAGTCCGACGGGCCAACCTCGAATGGCTGACGAAGTGGGAGCCCAAGCGGCTCCCGTCTTCGCCTGATGTGATCGAGGACCGCAGCGCGTTCTCGATGCGGTGCCACAGTCGAGAGCGCGAACGCCAACTCGGTAGTGGCTACGGCTTTGGTGTGTTCGTCGGAGGCAACTTCGCCGGCGAGGTCAATCTCAATTCGGTGCAGCGCGGCCCGTTCCAGAACGCCTACGTCGGCTACTGGATCGACCAGCGCCTGGCCGGGAACAGTTACACCCCCGAAGGAGTGGTCGCCGTCATGCGGTACGCCTTCGAAGAACTCGACCTGCATCGAATCCAGATCTCGATCGTCCCCCGAAACACCGCGTCACGCCGTGTGGTCGAGAAAATCGGCGTCAGGGCCGAAGGGGTGGCCGAGCGCTACCTCGAGATCAATGGCACGTGGGAAGACCACATCCGCTTCGCCATGACCTCGGAAGACTGGGACGAGCGAGCGCCGGACCTCACCGAGGACTGGCTCTAATATTGGTCTCGCTGTCGCTCGACCGGGAGTTGAGAGCGTCAGCGAGCAACTCTGTTCGTGAGCGAAGCGAACGGCGCTCACCCGCATCTGCTATTTCTTGCTGGAGACCTTGGCCTTGAGGGCGGCGATCTTTTCTTTGAAAGCGGGCTGACGGGTCGAGTGCGCCTGCGGACCGAGTTCGTAGAGCATGGCGCCCTCTTGGGTGGTCATGGCTCGAACGTCGTAAAGCGAACGCTTGGTCCGCAGTACGAGCTCCCTAGGCACCTCAGCTGTGCGGCCCGCCATCTCGGCGGCTGCTGCCAGGAGCTCGCCATCCGGCACGCAGCGATGAGCCAACCCAACACGCTCGGCCTCTTTGCCGTTCATCACTTCGCTGAACAGCACCGCAGCAGCTGTGGCCTGCGGTCCGGCGATGTTCTGGAACATCCAGGTGTGGCCGCCACCAGGGTGGATGCCGATCTGGAGGAAGCGGTCGTCGAACCGAGCCGACTCGCCCGCCAGGCGCACATCGCAGATGAGCGCCAGGTTCATGCCAGCGCCAACGGCAGCGCCGTTGACAGCAGCGATCGTAGGCAGCGGGCTCCGGCCGATCCGGAGGAAGCCTTCGTAGATGGCCAGCAGACCTTCCTCGGCACTGTCGCCGAGGTGGGTGAGATCAGCGCCAGCACAGAACGCCTTTCCGGCGCCGGTGATCACAAGTGCCTTCACCTCGGGGTTGGCCTCGATCTCGTCGAGTGCAACCTCGACTTCGGCACACATGTCGAGGGTCATGGCGTTGCGACGATCGGGGTCGTTGAGCGTGAGCGTGGCGACGGAACCGTCGATTGAGGTGGTGATCAAAGGCATCGGCGTAGTGTGCCCGATCGGAAGCCGGTCCTCAATCCCTGGCCAGACATGGCGATGGCGCATTCGTCCGGCCCCGTATCGCGCTCGATCGCCGCATACGCTCTCGGCATGCCAGAAACGGCCTTCATTCAACGTCCGCGGCTTGTGTTGGCATCGGCGTCGCCCCGTCGCAAGGATCTACTCGCATTGGTCGGTGTCGACGTTGCAGTACAACCGGCCGACATCGACGAAACAGCGAAGCCAGGGGAGAGCCCCGAACAACTCGTTCGACGACTCGCTGTGACCAAGGCCGAAGCGGTCGAGGTGGCGAAGAACGACATGGTGATCGGCGCTGACACGATTGTGGTCGTCGACGACGAGATCCTTGGAAAGCCGATTGATGAGGCAGATGCCGGGCGAATGCTCGATCTGCTGAGTGGGCGAGAGCACCGGGTGCTCACCGGCGTCGCTGTGCGCGGCGGCGAGCGAACCGAGGCAGGCGTCGAGATCGCGCAGGTCACGATGCGCCACCTCTCGGTGGCTGACATTGCCTGGTACGTCGCATCGGGTGAGCCGATGGGCAAGGCCGGCGCTTACGCCATTCAGGGAGCCGGCGCTCTGTTCGTGACCGAAATCGTGGGCAACCACTCCGGCATCGTTGGGCTCCCGCTTCCGTTGGTCGATGCTCTCCTCGCCAAGTTCGGCCGCCCGCTGCCCACGTGGCAACCAAGGACCTAGCGTGAGCGGTCGATGATGGAGGGCGAGCTCCAGCCGGCACCGCCGGACGTCGAAGAAGGCCAGCGACACTCTGCACAGATCTCGGCCTGGGTGAAGCAGGGGCTCTTCCTCGCGCTTGGTGTCACCGCGCTCTACCTCTTCTCGCCGCAGATTCTCGAGGTCGTGACGTCAGCAGAACGGATCCGCACGATCCGACCGGCCTGGTTCCTGGTGATGGTGATCCTCGAGTTCCTGAGCTTCATCTGCGTGTGGTGGCTGATCCGGATCGTGCTTCCGGAGGTCAGCTGGTTCGTGGCCAGCACCAGCCAGCTGGTTGCCAATGCGGTCAGCCGCATCTTCGGTGGAGCGGCGAGCGGTGGGGCCACTCTCTACCGGATGCTGTCGGTCAGCGGTGTGAGTCACAGGGAAGCTGCGGGGGCCTTGGCAGCAACCTCGATCCTGTCGACCGCGGCGCTCTTCGCCATCCCCGCCACTGGCTTCTTGATGGCACTGCTCGGCGCCCCGGTCCCCGAGTCGCTTTGGCCGGCAGCGGTCGCCGGTGGCGTCCTGTTCACCTTGCTGATGCTCTTTGGTTGGCTTGCCCTGGCGTTCGATCGCCCGTTGATCGGGCTGGGACGTGGGCTCGATCGGGCGAGCCGATCCATCTCGCCGCGGTTCGGTCGCAATTGGTCGGTGCCGCCCGAGCGATTGATCGAGGAGCGGGATCGCCTGGTCGAGGTTCTCGGCCCCCGATGGGGACGAGCCGTCACGGCCGCAGCATCCAACTGGGCCTTCGATTACCTAGCGCTGGTGGCTGCGCTCTACGCAGTCGGCGCCGATCCTCGGCTGAGCCTCGTTCTCCTCGCGTATTCTGGCGCTGCTGTGTTGTCGATGATTCCCATCACGCCAGGCGGCCTCGGCTTCGTCGAGGCGGGGTTGTGGTGGCTATTGGTGGTGTCGGGCATCTCCAGTCAGGACGCTTTGCTGGCCACGGCTGCGTGGCGGTTCGTTTCGCTTTGGCTTCCGATCCTGTGCGGCCCGCCGGCATTGCTGGCCCACCGTTGGCGCTTCAAGCCACCCGCCGCGTCCTAAGGTCCTCGCCATGCGTGTTCTCGAACTCTGGCGATATCCGGTGAAGTCCCTCGGCGGCGAGCAGATCGACCGAGCACAGATCGGCACCGCCGGCATCGTCGGCGATCGGGGCTGGGGCATCCACCATCTCGAGTCTGGCAACGTGCTCACGGCTCGCCGAGCACCCGAACTGCTCTTCGCTTCGGCCCGCATCGACGGAGACAACGTGGTGATCACCTTGCCGGACAGCACGGAGATCAGTAGTGCTGATGTTGGTGTTGATCAGGCGCTGTCGGCATGGCTCGAGCGTGACGTTCACCTGGCGCGCCCAGGCGACGAGGGTGCCACCTACGAGAATCCGATGGACATCGAGAACGAGGCCGACTGGATGAGTTGGCAGGGTCCGGCCTGGTCGTTCCACGATTCGACCAAGTCCATGCTCTCGATCGTCGGTGCCGACACCCTTGACGGCAGGGACGTGCGCCGGTTCCGCACCAACGTCGTGGTGGCTGGCGGCGGAGAAGACGAACTCGTTGGTTCCGCCGTCCAGCTCGGAACAGCAACGCTTGATGTCACCAAGCAAATCGATCGCTGCATCATGGTGACTCGGCCGCAGCCGGGGATCGAGCGTGACCTCGACGTACTCAAGCGTGTGATTCGCGAGCGAAACAACTTCTTGTCGGTCGGCGCACTCGTCGCACACCCTGGAAATGTCGCTGTCGGTGACGAACTCGCACCGTCCGCGGTCGGTTAGACAAAAAAAACAGAAGGCCAGGCTCAGGGTCCGCCTGAGCGCCGAACCCCTTGACTAGGTTTGCCCACGGCAAAGGGCGAATCCCAGGGAGTTGTGCGTCTATGAACACGAATCGAAGGACTGGTTTCGCGCTCGGCGCGGCCATGGCGCTGGTGCTGGCGTCCGCAACGGCGATGCTGCCAGCCGGGGCAGCGAACCCGGATGTGACCATCACCTCTGGGTCTGGCGATGTCACGATCACGCAGGTGGTGCTCAACGACAACGGCACGACGGTCACCCAGAACGCATCGCAGGGAAGCGTTGTCGACAGCAGCGATGATCCGGTTCTTTTCTCCTCCATCACGGTCAACGATGGCGGGTCGGTGGTGCTCGATGAATTCAACGTCGGCTCCGCCTCAGCAACCAATTTCAACTTCCCCTCTGGCTCGACTGGCGTCTACGCCTTCGAGAACGGAACCTCGACCCAGGTTGCAACGGCAGGCTTCGAGGCCGCTGTTACCCGCACGGTCAACTCGCTCGATATTCGCGACTACCTCGGGTACGACGGCGTCAGCGCTGCGGTGACCGCCAACACCGGCCACGACTTCGACATCGTCTTCGATGCCCCGTTGCGAAACGCCGACTATCTCTTGGTTTCCGAGCGGTGGGGCAACACGTTCTTCGACCTCGTGGCCCTCGACAAGCAGGGCAACGTCATCGACGGCAGCAACAAGGTCGGCTTCAACGCGGCATACGGCTGGGACACCGGCTACGCGCCGTCGAACCAACCGGGCCAACCCATGTGGTTCACCGTCGTCGACATCAACGCCTTCGGTGTCGTCACAGAAAACGAGCCCATCTACGGCTTCCGTATCGACAACGACGGTGAAGCCGACGTCAAGTTCTTCGGCCTCTCTGACGAACCTTTCCTTCCAGCGATGACGCTTGACAAGACCGTGTATGCCGGTCACGACAGCGGCGCATCGTGTGGGTCGAGCGTCGAGCAAGTGAGCGTCGCCAATGGCGCCGACGTCACGTTCTGCTTCAGCATCACCAACAATGGCGAAGCTGATCTCGCCAACCTCACGATCACCGATGCCGATCTCGGACTCAGCGCCGTTGCCGCCGATGACGCCGGCGCATTCACCGTGCTCAGCGGTGACCTTCCCCTCGTCGAGGACGAGACCATGATCGTCGCCTACGACACCACAGCCGGTGGCCCGGTGGTCAACACCGCAACGGCGACCGCAAACGTGCTGCTGTCAGGCGGCGGAGTCAACACCGTGCTCTCGCCCGAGACCGACACCGATACCGCCGAGGTGGTCGCCCCGGACCTCGTCTCGGTCAGCGGCAAAGTCGTGGACAACAACAACGATCCGATCGCTGGCGTCACCATCACGCTGAGCGGCGCAGCGTCGGATATAGCGACGACGATCGCCGACGGCTCGTATTCCTTCACCGGTCTTTTCGCTGGCACCTACACCGTCACCGAGACGCAGCCAACCAAGTATGACGACGGCGCCGAAACGGTCGGCACGGTCGGGGGTACACCCACCGGTACCGCATCGGCCAACGATGTGATCTCCGGCATCGCGTTGTCCGCTGGCGACGACTCGATCAACAATGATTTCGCCGAGGTCATCCGGCCCGGTTCGATCAGCGGCAAGGTCGTTGACAACAACAATGACCCGATCGCTGGCGTCACCATCACATTGAGCGGTACGGCGGCTGGAACGGCGACGACCATCGCCAACGGCACCTACTCATTCACCAGCCTCCAGCCCGGTACTTACACCGTCACCGAGACGCAGCCGACGGCCTTTGCCGACGGCGGAGAATCGGCCGGAACCATCGACGGCACGGCCATGGGTGATGATTCGGTCAACGATGTCATCTCGGCCATCACGATTGGCTCGGGCGATGATTCGATCAACAACGACTTCGACGAGGTCGTGGTCGTGCCTGGCACGATCAGCGGCACCGTCGTTGATCAGAACGGGGCCCCCATCGCCGGTGTCGCCATCGCCTTGAGCGGTGACGCCACGGACTCGGCCACCACAGGCACTGACGGCACCTACGCATTCACCGGCCTTGCGCCCGGCACCTACACCGTCACCGAGACCACGCCTGCCGGCATGGCCGATGGTGGAGAAACCGCTGGCTCGCTCGGCGGCACCGTCACCGATGACGTGATCGCTGACATCCCGCTCGCCGCCGGTGAGGGATCGATTGACAACGACTTCGATGAGAGCGTCGCCAGCATTGCTGGCACCGTGGTCGATCAAGACAGCGCTGGCATTCCCGGCGTCACGGTCGTACTCACCGGCACCGATCCGAACGGTCCGGTCTCGAAGACCACAACGACTGACGCCAACGGCGATTACAGCTTCCCCGGTCTGCTTGCTGGCACCTACACCGTCACCGAGACCACGCCGACGGGCTACACCGACGGTGGCGAGACCGCTGGCTCCACGGGCGGCACAGTCACCGATGACGTGATCGCCGACATCACGCTGCCAGCAGGTATCGCCTCGATCGACAACGACTTCGACGAGAACGTCATCGCCAACCCGGCGTCGATCTCGGGCACCGTGGTCGACGATCTCGGACGTCCGATCCCGGGTGTCACGGTCACCCTTGGCGGCGATGTCACGGCAACGACCGTGACTGACGCCGACGGCAACTACACCTTCGCCGGCCTGCCGCCTGGCACGTACACGGTCAGCGAGTCGCAGCCTGTTGGCTACGGCGATGGTGCGGACACCGCCGGTCCTGCTGGCGGGACGGTGACGAACGATCGCATCAGCGAGATCGTGCTCGTGGCTGGCCAGAACTCGCTCGACAACGACTTTGCCGAGACCACCGCCAGCATCGCCGGCACCGTGGTCGATCAGGCCGGAGCCGGGATCGCTGGAGTAACCATCCCCCTGTCTGGCACGAACGATGCAGGCCAGCCGATATCGCTCACCACCACCACCGATGCCAATGGCAACTACGCCTTCACCGGGCTGCTGTCAGGCACCTACACCATCAGCGAGGCGCAGCCTGCTGGCTACGACGACGGTGCTGACTCCGCCGGTTCGACCGGTGGCACGGTCACCAATGACGTGATCGCCGAGATCGCGCTGGCCGCAGGCGTTGCCTCGGTTGACAACGACTTCGCTGAGGTCCTGCAGGCCGTTGTCCCTGCGCTCCCAGCCACTGGCTCGGAGACTCCGCTCGTCGTGGCGTACGGCCTCGGCTTCATCGTCAGTGGCGCCATCTTGACGCTGACGGCGAATGAGATCAGCCGCCGCCGTCGCATCGTCTAGACCCAGCACCGTCCAGCAGGACAGAGCTCCAGCAGGACAGAGCTCCAGCAGGACAGAGCTCCAGTGATCAGTCGTCTGCTTGATCCAGATACCGAGTGCCCTCGTCGCACTCGCTCTGGATCGGGCAGAAGCGACACGCGCCGCTCGGAGTCTTGCTCGGTTCTCGTCGCCCTTGGTCGATCTCGACCATCTTGGCCACGGCGTCCACGGTGCGTTTCGCCGTCGACCACAACAGGTCCTCGGTGACCTTTTCGGTTCGGGGTTCGCCAGCGTCGAGGTAGTAGCTCACCAGCAATCGCGGTGGCGTTCCGATCTTCAGCGTCTCCAGCAACGCGTAGAACCGGAGATCGTCGATGTGCGTCGAGTTCGGGCGTCCGGTCTTCAGGTCGATCAGTACCTTGCCTGCCTCGTTACCCCTGGCCCTCCCGAGGCTGAGGTCGACCATGCCGCTGAGGGCGATGCGATCGTCACACAGCTCGGCCCGAGCCCGTGACTCGGCAACGGGAGTCCATTGGCGACGCAGTGGAGGGAACGTGTCGAGGAACGTGGCCACGTAATCGTTGACCATGCCGACGAGCTCGGCCCGCTCGCCCTCGTCGAGCGCACGAATGAACTCGCCGAGCTCGCGTTCGTCGAGCTCGAGCCTGCTCATTGCGTCGTTGGCAAGATCGAGCGCCGTCGGGTTGCCTCGTCGGGCGACGAGGATCTCGATGGCCTTGTGGGCAACGGTTCCTCGGGCGATTGGAATCGACCACTCGAAGTCGGTGGTCTGATCGGCCTGGTACCGAGCCTCGCAGCCGTGGACCATCGACAGCTTGCGCTTCGAGATGAACAGCGGGGGATCCTCGATCGCCTCAGCGATGGGAGTGAGCGACTCCACGAGTTCGTGGCGGAGGTGATCCCGCAGGTCGTCGCGGAACGTGGGCCGATCGGTGGACCCCAGCTCGTCGAGCACTTGCTGCTGCGCTGGATTGAGCGGGACGGGTTCGATCAGGCTCATGCTGCTGCCTCGACCAGCCAGCGAAACAGCGGCCAACCAGACTCGTTCATGCGCTCGGGATGCCACTGCACGGCGAGCAGTCGGCCGTCTGGATGCTCGAGGACTTCGATGGTGTCGTCGTCAGCTCGTCCGGTGACCAGCAGCTCGTTGCCGACGCGGTCGGCGGCCTGGTGATGCAGCGAGTTCGTCGTGAGGGAGGACGCACGGACGATCTCGGCAATCAGTGAGCCCTCGGTGAGGGTGACCTCGTGGCGGTTCGACAAGAAGGCATCGGCGGCTTGGACCGCATTGGCTTCGATGGGGTGATCTGGGCGGGGCGGATGGTTGCCTTCAGGAGTCCAGATGTCTTGGTGCAGGGTGCCGCCGAAGCCGACGTTGATGATCTGCAGGCCCTTGCAGATGCCGAGAACCGGCATGCCCAGGGACCGGGCCGCATCGAGGTAGGCCAAGTCACTGCGGTCGGACACGATGTCTGGCTCGACTGATCCGTTGCTGTCTTCGCCATAGAGCGAGGGGTGCACATCGTTGCCGCCGCTCAGCAGCAGGCCATCGAATCGCTCCAGAGTCTGTTTGGCGTCGTCGACGTCGATCGCATGGCCAACGAGCGCTGGCCGGCCGCCGACTGCAGCGACACCATCGAGGTAGTCGGGATTGATCGTGTAGAGATCGTCTCTCGGGTGCACCCAGGTGCGCAGTGTCCGTCGCCACGGCGTGATCGCAATCATCGGCTCAGGCTATGTCACACCCCTTGTTCATACTGATGTTCGTGGGAGCAGGACGTATGACTTCATTGGATTTCGCAGAATCCGCCCGGCGGTTGTCGGAGGCCGCCCGACAGGTGGGTCAGGCCGCACCGGGGTTTCGGAGTCCTCCGCGTTCGCCTGGCTGCCGGCGATCGATCCGGCGCCGCCGAGGCGGCGAGGCCGTTATTGCCGTTCAGGTGAAGGACCGACCTTCGGTCGCCGTCCTGGCCGACATGGTCGACGGTGTCATCGCTGCAAACCGCCTCGTTGGCCGTCCGGCTGCTGATCTTCGAGACCATCTGTGGGCCGCGGTCGCCGATCTCGCAACGAACGCAGACGCTCCAGTCGAACGTTCCGCTGAAATCAGGGCAATTCGAGCGGCATGATGCCTTCGGCCAGTCCTGCCTGGCTCAGGTCAGCTCCCAGACTTGGTGAATTGGTCCCTCACCTTC
>RCMY010001375.1_pt1 | contig 23242 bp, 20 predicted proteins | sample 2041341 | NCBI WGS metagenome assembly RCMY01 (sample SAMN09708234, study PRJNA481090) | Marine sediment metagenome, whole genome shotgun sequencing project.
GCTGAAAAAGCAAACTGCCAAGAACGTGCCAATTGGTCAGGACGCCAGCTTTAAGAAAGTACTCGCCACCATCGAGCAGGTCGCCCCAACCGATGTAACGGTGCTCATCACCGGTGAGACCGGCACCGGCAAGGAAAAGGCAGCTCAATTAATTCATGATTTAAGCCCGCGTGCCGAGCAGCCATTTATCACGGTCAACTGTGCCGCACTGCCGGCGCAATTGATTGAAAGCGAATTGTTCGGTCATGAAAAAGGCGCGTTTACCGGCGCGGTAAAATCGCATGTCGGTCGCTTCGAGGCCGCCGATGGGGGTACGCTATTTCTGGACGAAATAGGCGAGTTACCGGTAGAGTTGCAGCCCAAACTGTTGCGGGCGTTACAAGAGTCCAACTTCCAACGCGTTGGCGGCAGCGTAAGCCAAAGCGCAGACGTTAGAATCATTGCGGCCACCAATCAGAATTTGGCGGAGAAAATTGCCGACAAGACCTTTCGCGAAGACCTGTATTATCGGCTCAACGTGATACCGGTTCACATACCGCCGCTGCGTGAACGCCGTAGTGACATTGAGCTGCTGTTTATGCACTTTCTGCGTCAAGTCAGCAATCGTCACGGCTTGCCGCCACCAGCGACTACCGCTACGCTACTGCAGTCGATCCGACACTACACGTGGCCTGGCAACGTCCGCGAATTGATTAATTTTGTAGAGCGCGGCGTGGTCACACAACATTGGGAACATCCCCTGGAAACGACGTCAGAGATGGATAACAAGGACGCTCAGGGCGATGCAAGATGCCTTACGTTAGCCGAAATTGAGAGCCATCACATTACCAGTGTGTTGCGGCGCACCAGTGGCGTTGTTGCTGGTGATGACGGCGCGGCTCAGCTACTGGGTTTGAACGCTAATACACTGCGATCACGCATGAAAAAACTTGGCATTCGTAAACCCGGTTTTTAACGATGAATAGCCGCCAACCGTTAAAAATCCTGACTTTCTGCTGGTGTATAGTCTGTAGCAATGCCTTCGCTCAGGTCACGCGAACGGACGTTTACGTACGCGGGCTGCAGGTCGCTACATAAATCAACCTTATTCGGTTAGCAAGAGTCAAATATAAATGCTGCGCAACTATGTCTTACCACACCCAGCCTGGTTAAAAATCATGTGATGGCAGCTCCACGCCGTGCTCGCAGTTTGTACCACCAACTGCTAAGTTCACATCTGTATATTGCGATATTCGCTGCGCTTCTGCTCGGCGTTTGCTTACTAATGGCCGTCTACCTACAGCAACATTCGTCAACCGTCGCATCTATTCGTTTACCGGCGTCGATGGCTTCTGCTCAGGTTGTCAATGGCATCGAGGCGTCCATCTCCCACCTTCGGTCGTGGGTATTGCTGGGAAAAGCTATCGATAACAAAAAGCGTCAGCAGGCCTGGGCTGATCAAATCAATCCGGCGATGACAAATCTCGAAGCACTTACGCGCGACAATGAACTCGGCTCTCTGGCGGCGCTGCGGGAAAAGATAGAGCAACTGAAACAATCTCAGTTGCGCGTCGAAGATATCGCGACCAAGGTTATCACCACTCGACAGTCGGATGACTGGAATCACGCGCAGTACATTTTACGTACGGAGACAGCGCCGCTCGCAACCGAAATTAAGAACACCCTCATTGCACTGCAGGAACATCACTACAAACTACTGCAAGAGGATGTAGCGCGCAACGCCCTTATCAGTCGAGTCGGTTCGATCGCCACTTTGGCCATGATTTTCGTTCTTGGCCTGTTTGCCTGGTGGGTCGCGCGGACCAATTCCAACCGCATCGTCGCACCGATTGAAGCGCTCGCTAAAGCCAGCGATCAACTGGTCAATGTTGAAGATCCTCCCGTGCAGCTACGGGTGGAGGGACCGCGTGAAATTGCCTATCTCACCGAGCGGTTTAATCATATGAGTCGGGAATTAACGGCCCGTACCAAGGACTTGCAACACGCCAACAGGGAATTACAGGCATACACACATATCATCACCCACGACCTCAAGGCACCGCTTATTAATATTAAAGGCCATGCGGGTCTGATCAAAACTCAATTGCAGGAGCTTGAGGCTATTGTTCAGGACGAGACGGCTTCGGAACAAAGCGTGCGAGAGGCAGTACTACGCACCGTGACCGAAGATATTCCCGACTCAGTGAAATTCATTGATCTGTCCATTACCAAAACCAATACATTGGTCGGTGGTGTGTTGGACAATTCGCGCCTGCTGTTTCGAAATATTGCGCTTGAGGACGTCGATATGAATAACCTGGTGAAACAGGTCGTTTCCCTATTCAGTCATCGGTTTGACGACGTGGAATTCTGCTGTGAATCACTGCCCGTGGTTCGCACCGATCCGTTTTTAATGGAGCATGTATTTTCCAATCTGATCGACAATGCGGTGAAGTATCTGGATGCGAACCGCGCCGGGCAAATTGACATCGACGGCGAAACGCGCGATGGCGAAGCCCACTTTTCCGTTCGGGATAATGGCATTGGTCTGGATGCCGCGGCAATCGATGTGTTCATGCTTTTCGCACAGGCTGACACCAACAACAAAGGGGCTGGCGTCGGCCTTGCACTGGTTCAAACCATGCTCGCTAAACTTGGGGGCAGAATACGCCACCAGTCAAATGCTGAGCACGGCACTACCTTTATGTTTTGCGTGCCCCTCTATCACGAGAAGCCGAACTAATGGCAGCCGTTTTGCTGCTATTCCTGCTACTCACAACCGGTTTAGCGATCGACGCTCAGCAGCGCGTGCAGCAGGTTGTTCTGAAAGTCGATGTTGCTGGTCAGTTGATCGTGTTTCTCGCAGAGGAATATTGGATAGTCGACGGCAAAATGACTGTATTGATGCCGGGCGATGCTGGGATCGGCGGTTTGCCGTGCAAGCAACGAGGCTTTGGTGACAATGCCATCACCTGGTTCAAACATCAGTCGCTGGTAATCGATGCCAGATGAGGGATTGCTGATTTCTCCGGGCATCAGGCGCAGAAAGGATTCGCCTTTGACCTCTTCCACTACGGCGCGCGCCGGCGTCGGAATACAATCACCGCCGAACACAATATAGCGTAACTCGGAAGCGGGTACCGGCACGGTCAGCGACCAACTAAAGCGCCGCGCACGCTCAATATGTTTCGCAAAATAGCGTCGCAGCGTTTGCAGGTAGCGATCAGCTTCTTCCTGATCGTCAAAAATCGCCCTGATATTGTCCTTTACGTCTTCGCCGAATACCGAAAATTCGAAGCGCTTCCAGAAATCCTCAACGCTAAACTGATCGCGGATGAGCGATTTACCGTTGGCAGTAACAAACCATCGCGTAATGGCGTGCGGCAAGACCTGGTAGGTGCTTGGGAAGGTGGCGACGACCTCCGGTGGTATCACGCCCAGTCCCACCTTGTAGCCACGGATCAGCGTGCGTAAGGCGCCGACCGAACCGAGGTTAGGCGTACCTAACAGTATCACGCGGCGAATACGGCCCTCCCCCACGCGATTCACAGGGAAGGAGTTGTCATTGAGAACATCCAAAGTACCGTAGCGCGCATAGTAACGCGCAATAAGTCCCCCCATGCTGTGCGCGATTATGTCAACCTTCAGATGCGGCCTGCCATAATCAGCTCGAATAGTTTCAAGGAACTGATGCAGTTCACGCGCACTTTGGACATTGTCCTGCCGCCAGTCGTAGCTAAAGACGTAGTAGCGCTTCTCGCCACGCGCCGCTGCGACACCAGGTTTGCCCGGTGCATAGCCACCGATAGTTTCCAACGTGGAGAGAATTCGCCCATAGAAATCCCGGCCGCCGGCGCGAGCTGCGATGCCCTGCGCTTTAAGCGTCGACGGCACAGGCGTCAGCGTGACGGGATCAATTTCGAGCCGAAGATCGCGATAGTCGCTGAAAAGGATGCGCCGCAATGACCCTGGCCAGGCTTCGAGACTGCTATCGGCGCGCACCAGGCGACCACCCAACGCGCCGTGGATAATAACCACTGGCGGTTGGTCCGGGTTGCCCGCCTGCATGCTATACAAGCGAGCAAGATCCGGCTTCAGGCTGGTGGCGCAGCTTCCCGTTAGCAGCACCAAAATAAGTATGGGCAGCGCCACAACGCGCGGCCAGCAATGCCTAAACATTAGCGACTGCCTTTTTCATATGTGTTATTCGCCCGCACGGCGTCGTCTCTGATCTATCGATTCCAGCGTGTCATCATAATAACTGAGATAGAATACTCGGAGCCAACAAAGAGCTCTCCTGCAAAAGCATCTAATCGCCGATGAGCGAAAAGCAATCCCGTATTGTGACGAAATAAGAGTAAATCACGATATATCGTCGTTAACTTTAAGCTAAATTTCCCCGCTATGCTCGCAAGCCCCCAATTGTCCTACATGTAGTGCAGCCCAAAAAATTGGCATAGTGTTTGCCCCCTCCATTGCAGATATCAGCAGCCGTAGCCTGCGAAGACTGCGCCCTGATAAATCTCGCAATACGAACCAGGATGATGTCTTTTCCACTGGTCATGAGCGGTCCCCAACTTCGAGCCTTTGTGTTAACAGGAATGAATATATGACGGCCAGGCGTATCGTGATACTTGGAGGAGGCTTTGGCGGGGCCTTCACTGCAAAATACCTGCGTCGCCGGCTCGAGTCCAACGTGGTTATCGAGTTGATCAACGACACCAACTACTTCGTTTTTCAACCGTTGTTGCCCGAAGTGGCGGCGGGAATTATAAGCGCACCGGATGCGGTGACGCCGTTGCGTGTCATGCTGCCGGGTGTCAAATTCCGCATGGCCCGCGCTTATGGCGTCGATTTTGCGAAGCAGCAGGTGCACGTGGTACAGGGGACCAAAAGGGTACCGATTCAGGTGCCTTACGACCATCTGGTGCTGGCGGTTGGACTAAAAGCAAACCTGGAGATGCTGCCCGGATTCAAAGAGCATAGCCTCACCATGCGCAACTTGTCTGATGCTTATCGACTGCGCAATCAGATCATCCAGTGCCTCGAGCACGCCGATGTCACCACGGACGCTGCGTTAAAACAACGTCTGCTGACCTTTGTTGTGGCCGGCGGGGGCTTCTCGGGCGTTGAAACAATCGGTGAGCTGTCGGAGATGATTCATCGCACCTTGTCTTACTATCCCAATATCCAACCGCATGGGATTCGTTCGATTCTTGTACAGCGGGGCTCGCACATTTTACCCGAGCTGCCGCAACACCTCAGCCAATATGCACAGCGCAAGCTGCAGCAACGAGGGATAGAGATCAAGCTTAACACGGGGCTAAAGTCGGCCACGGCCGGCAGCGTTCAATTGGCTGACGGCACCATTGTCCATACGGCTACCCTTGTCTCCACTATTGGCAACGGGCCGAGTGAGTTGATGCACGCACTCGATATCGAGCTGGTACGTGGTAAGTTTCCTACTGATCGCAACTTGCGTGTTATCGGTCACGATAACATCTGGGCCGTGGGCGATGCGGCCTTGATTTCAGTTGATGACGCCGCCGAACAGTTTGCGCCACCCACAGCGCAATTTGCAACCGCGCAAGCCCACTGCGTCGCTGCAAATATCACGGCGGTTTTGGCCGATCAAGCGCTTTCGCACTTTGCATTCCGACCAAAAGGCTCGCTTGCCTCCATAGGCCACTACAGCGCCGTGGCTGATGTATATGGTGTGCGCCTGTCGGGCCTGGTAGCGTGGTTTATGTGGCGCGGCTTCTATATTCTGCGCTTGCCCGGGTTTGCGACCAAACTGCGGGTCACATTGAACTGGCTGTTCGACTACGTGTTGCCTCGCAAGATAGTGCAGATGCGCATTGACGTGCCGCCGGCGACGCGGTTTGTCCGTCTGGGGAAAGGTGATGTGCTATTTAAGCCTGGCCAGATTCTGGACGGCTTTTACACGGTCGTCGAAGGGGCACTCGAATCGCGCACGCCCGACGCTGCGCTGGGCGAGGATTTTGTCCGCCGGATTGGCCCCGGAGAACACTGGGGAGAACGGGCGCTGACGGAGAATTGGGAGACCAAAGGGACGTTGACCGCGCTTGAGGACACGCGCATTTTGATTCTTAGCCGCGATGATTTTAACAACCTGCGTACGTCCCTGCCGGTGCTTGATGAGTATTTTAGTCACATCCCACAATCGCGGTATGCTCACTCGCTGCGGCGCATGGATTAAAGTGGTCCCAAAATCGCGATGCTTGCGGGTTCTATGGATTATGTTTGCAGGTCGCTACAGTTGCTTCAGCAGTGCCTGGCCATTGGCAGCAAACCGAATCAAGTGATGACATGCTGACGTATTAAATAAGGCCAGTGTGCGCATGCGCCAAGCATGGCGTGGGTAGCAACACCGCCTGGTTACCCGGCCGAATCGATTGTCTGCAGCCGGCTCAGCGACAGCGTATACCCGAACGTATAGGCGGTGCCGATGATAATGCCCGGCAAGATAGTCATGAATATTTCAGGTGTGCCCATCAGCGCGTTCACCCCCCACGACGTGGTGTACAAAACAGCGCAGGTACCAAAGAAAGTAACGCAAAAACGTAGCGTGGGGTTGGCAATTAGCCGGAACAGCGCTTCCATGAATAAAGTCATTACCAGGGTAACTATGAAACTGTAGCTGCCCTGGGTGAACGCCGCCTTCGTTGCTACCTCCAGGCCGTAGTCGTAATTGGCGTAGCAAGCCCAGCCGCCGTAAGCAAGAAAGCCCAGCAAGCCGGATACAATACTGCGCGTAAAGCTGTTGTTCGTAAACCGCAATGTAATCAATGACGCTTATTTATCCACTAACCCAGGCCAATGTTTGTCGGCTTCCCTGATAAAGCCATCCTTGTCTGCCAGCCATTTTTTGTTAATCTTGTGGTTGTAGTTTAAGTAGAGTTTGCCGTCGTACACGGTAAATTGTGTTGGATCGATATTCGCGGTGTCGTTCTCTGCGACCGCATAGGCGCAGTAACCGCCGTACTGCGGTGCGTACTTTTCCGGCGCCTCGGCGAACATCTCGAGGTGTTCCTGCTTGCTGAAATGCCAACTGGCACCGCGCCATTGGAAGGCGTGATTTTTATTGCCTTTAACTGCCTTGTCCATAGTGAAATATGCCACCGGATCATAGCCTTTAATCGCGACATTGCCAAAGAAAGTGGAATTGACTGGTTCTACTGCGTTGGCGAAAAAACTCATGAACATTGCGCCGGCAAGTAGAAAACAACGCGCGCTAATCGCGTAGTTCAAATTCAACATCGCTGCCGACCTCCTGCAGATTGTCTTCGTTGTTGGCTGCGCGCAGCCCCTCTGCCACCACAGTGTGGCAATAGTGCGCGCATTCTTTTCTGCTGGCAAACTCGTCGAGTTCGACCGTCGCGTGAAAAATAAGTTCGACCTGCACCGGTTGCAGTCCCAGCACCGTCACCAGGTGAGAAACGAAGGGCATGGTCGCATACCAGGCGAAACAATCGCGCTCCGCCGTATTCATCACCCGACCCTGGTAGCGGGTGTAGGCAACGGTAAGCGGCTGAATGCGTACTCGTTGCCGGGCTTGCTCAGCGCCGGAAAACAGGCTGCTCTTAAAGGGTTCGACATAGGTGCCGGGAGTGCTGGTGCCTTCGGGAAACAAAATCAAGTTTCCACGGCCATCAAAATGTTGGCGCATGACTGCAAGCTGGCCGACAACCTTGCCGCCATGACGCTCGAAGAACAAGGTATTTTGTATTTTCGCCAAGGCACCGAATACGGGCCAACCGGCAACCTCTGCCTTAGCAATAAACGAACCGGGGACAATACCTCCTAAAATGAAAACATCGAGATACGAGATGTGGTTGCAGACAAACAAGGTGGGCCGCGCACTGCACATTGCACCGGAGACATTGACCTTTAGCCCGATAATCCGGCAACAGCCGCGATGAAACAACATAGGGATTTTCTGCAGCTTACGATAGCGCAGCAGCCTGGCAAGATAGAAAACGGCAGGCATGAAAACGCACCACAGTCCAAGCGTTACAACGCCAACAAGAGTGCGCGGCAGCGAGGCGACCGGTTTAGCCATGCTGCGTTCGCGTGAGGCGATGATTATTCAGAATCATATTTTCAGCGTCGACGTAGATACATACAAACGTGGTGTTAAATACCGGGTCGATGATGGCGCAATCACTTATTTTAGCGCCAACCTGCAGATAGCCTCGCAGCAAGGTGGGCACCGAGCGCTTGGCTTCGTCCCAGTCTACGTCCTCTCGCAACAACGATTTTATGGTTATATAGTTGTTTACAATCGGTTCCGACTGCAAGTCACCCGGCGCCAGATTGTGACAATAGAGGTAGGACAAAATAGCCCGATGGCGATAAACGTCGGTGCCGTGAAAACTGGCGCAGCCAATCATCACGTCGAAGCGGCGTGCAATAATAAACTGCAGGGTAAATTTCCAGATCAACTTGAGTATGCTGCCGCTACGGCCATTGGCATCGACGCAAAACCGACTTAGCTCCAGTATCTTGCCATAACGCTCACGTAAGCCGCGAATAGCGAACGCTTTCTCGGTGTAGAAATCCTGGTCTCGCGCCAGGCGCTCACTACTTACTAACCGCAGCGTGCCCACCACCGGACTATCGGCCTGCTTTTTATCGAGCACGATTACGTGGTAAGCGTTGGCGTCTAACGCATCGGCATCGCGGCCGCTGCGCGCCATCTCAGTCGAGATCGACCCGCCATTCTCCAGGAACAGCGTTTTGTAACGCAAGCACTGAGCGGCGGCAATTTCGCTCGCGTTGCAGGCAAAACGTACCTCGTAACGACCCGCCTGGAAACCTGCGATGAACTCGCTGCTGTCAATCGCAAACGGCGAAGAGGTGCGCGCGACCGCTACAGTACACATTGGGGTTGTTCCAAATAGGCGCGTGTCGAAGGTGCAATCCCGAGGGTGTCGTCGACGGGCAAATCGATAAGACGCATCAGTATTGCTACGACAGATAAATGATGCGTGGTATGGCCATGTAAAAAAACCAACTCACGATGTAGCGTCGACTCGAAAGGCGCTTCGCAAGCGCTATTTACCGCAGTGCACAGCCTAACACTTAACTTAAGGTTCGGGTTTGGTTGTGTCGAGGTTTGCAATGCCTGCACCGCATCGACTGTAGCATCGAGCTGGTGCAGCGCATGCTTGGTATGTTGCTCAACGAGAGGATCTCGCGCGCGTTGGTCATAGTTGATAGCACCGCAATCCAGGCCGGCAAACAAACACCTGTAGTGATCTAACACATGTCTGAAGTGCGAACCCATTGAGGATGCGGTAAAGGGCGAACAGATGAAATTGTAGTGCTCGTCACCCAACCCGGCAATGACGCTGCGACCGGCTGTCAGCACCGCAATGTTACTGGCAATAACGGTAGTAATTGACGACAAGCTGAAACCCCGAAACAAACATTGTTGTTGATTTCATATTACGACATTGGTTGCATGACAAAATTCATTTAATTGCTGGTGCTTGCCGCTACGCGGGCGCAGCCGAAGTGCCGTCGACTATAGTGCGATAGAGTTGCCACAACTGCGCAGCGAACGTCAGGAGAATTTTTAGTTCAAAACGTCGGCTTGCGAATCGATCTTGCCGAGCGCATGATCCGTATCCATAACCATCAACCCACGACTCATGAGGAAACGGCAATGAATGAGCAAACGAACGACGCCATCACCCGCGGCGCGCACCATATCGGGCTTACCGTACCCGACCTGAGTAAAACCCGACGCTTCTTTCTCGATACGCTGGGGTACGAACAGGTAGGCGAGGTGGCGGATTACCCCGCCGTGTTTTTGAGCGACGGTACGACCATGATCACACTCTGGCAGGCGGAGAATCCCGGTGCTGCCACGCCCTTCGACCGTAAGAACGTGATCGGACTGCATCACTTTGCTCTGCTAGTAGACAACCACGCGGCGCTAGACGCCTTACACGGGCGCCTCCAGCAAACGCCCGATGTCGACATCGAGTTTGCCCCGGAGTCCCTGGGCGGTTGCGATGTGCGGCACATGATGACTTTTATACCCGGGGGCATCCGGGTGGAGTTTCTGTCGCCAGGCGCGTAGTCTATCGCTCTGCCAGCCGAACAGGAGCGAACCATGAGTGCGCAAGCCACTCCTTCCCCTTTTCATCAGGGCGAACGCGACGTTCAAACCCGTCTGGGAGTCAGAGACAGGGTTGAAGACATGGGGCAGCGCTTCATCCGCAATTACCTGCCCGATGAACATCGACAATTCTACGCACAATTGCCCTGTCTGTTTATCGGCTCGGTGGACCCGTCGGGGCGCCCCTGGGCCTCGGTGCTGGTCGGCCGACCCGGTTTTATCCAGACACCGGACGAGCACACGCTGCAGATAGCGGCGGCACGCATTGCCGGTGATCCGCTCAACGATAACATCGCGCCTGGCTCCGCCGTCGGTGTGCTTGGCATTCAATACGCAGCGCGACGCCGCAACCGGCTGACGGCAAAGGTCGAGAACGTCGACCGCCACTCGCTCACGCTCAGAGTCGATCAAACCTTTGGTAACTGCCCACAGTATATACAGGCGCGCGAACCCGAGGTGTTACCCGGCATTGACAGCGTTGGTGAAGAACGACCCAGGAATTGCTTCAATGCGCTGAGTGAGCGCGCGCTGGAAATCATCGCGTCTGCAGACAACTTCTACATAGCGACACACTATTCAGACGGCATGGATGACGTGACCCACGGTGCCGACGTTTCGCACCGCGGTGGCAGACCCGGTTTCGTTCACGTCGAAAACGAGCGGACGCTGACCTTCCCCGACTTCACCGGCAATTTCCACTTCAACACCGTCGGCAACATTACCATGAACCCCAGAGCCGGTTTGCTGTTCATCGACTTCGAAACGGGCGACCTGGTATACCTGACCTGCGGCGCGGAGATCATCTGGGACAGCGAAGAGAAGCGCGCATTCGATGGCGCCGAACGACTGCTGCGCTTTACGCTGGACGAGGGGCTTCTTGTCGAAAACGCCATGCCCATACGCTGGCAGTTCATCGACTATTCGCCCAGTCTGGAGAGGACCGGCAGCTGGGATGAAGTCATCGAAAACCTGGCCGAACACAAAGCCAGCAACGTCTATGCAAACTACACAGTAACTCGGGTAGAAAATGAGAGCGACGTGATTACCTCGTTTTATCTCGAACCGGAAAGCGAGGTTTCTATTCACTGTCACAAAGCCGGCCAGTTTTTGCCCATAGAGATTCAGCCGCCCGGGCATGCCAAACCCATCAACCGCACTTACACCATTTCCAACGCGCCGAATGGCGCATATTATCGTTTGTCTATTAAGCGCGAGCCAGCGGCCGGGCCCGAGCTGCCACCGGGCGTATCGTCGAATTACTTTCACGAACACGTTAAACCAGGAACTATACTTCGTGCGCTAGCGCCGCGCGGTCGATTTGTGCTTGAGGAATCCAGCGTGCGGTCAGTCGTGCTATTAAGCGCAGGCGTTGGCATTACGCCTATGATCAGCATGCTCGAAGAGCTTGCCGAGGCAAGCGCAGGTTGCGGCTGTAATCGCAAAGTGTGGTTTATTCACGGCGCACGCAACGGCAGAGAACATGCTTTCGGCGACTACGTGCGCAGCATCGCGAAAGACTGGCCCTGTCTGACCACGCAGGTTGTCTACAGCAGACCCGAAGAGGATGATATCGAAGGTATCGACTACGACAGCCAGGGACGGATCGACATGGATTTGTTAAAGCGCATGCTGCCGTTTGACGATTACGATTTCTACTTTTGCGGTCCAGCGCCGTTTATGCAATCCATCTACGATGAACTCAAGGCGCTAAACGTCGCAGACGAACGGATTCATTATGAGTTTTTCGGGCCCGGCGCAACGCTGCTGCGAGAGGCACCCGGCGCGAGTGCAGGATTGGTCGGGGATGTGGAAAATCGCGAACCCGTGCAGGTTCGGTTCGCCAGGTCCGGTAAGAAGGCCACCTGGGAACCTTCCCGGGGCACGTTGCTCGACCTCGCGGAGGCACAGGGTCTGCGTCCCGCGTACAGCTGCCGCTCCGGTATTTGCGCCACTTGCTCAACACGCGTCATTGCCGGTGATGTCGCATACGTCGATCCGCCGCTGGCGGAACCGGAAGACGGTAACGCACTGATCTGCTGTTCTTACCCCGACGCGGCAGCGACGCAGGAAAACGGTCTTACGCTGGATCTCTGATAGCTTGCAAAGCGATAGTTGGCATCGTTTGACCGGGTTTTCTGCCTTGATGCGGCAGAGCGGCTGCGCTCACTGCCGGCGCGCTGGACATCGGGCATCAACGGCTTGATGCGCAATCCAGCGTTTCATCGGTGCACACGTTTTTGGCCCAAGCCAATCTATGCGGATCGAAACCGACATGTAGTGTTGGCTTCACCACCATAAAGTACGGCGATACGTCGAAATCCCTGGGAGCAAAGAGGCTGTGGTGCCTGATGTGAAGGGTTTCTTCATAACAACCCACACAGCCGGGATCTCGCGATTTTTCGACAATGACTTCGGGCAATATTGGATAGCGCACGGACTGAAACGCCTGCGCAATGAGCGTAGAACAAATTGCACTGGTCGGGTCACCGCTGCAAAAGGCGAGCATCCGGCGTCTCCTTGCGCTTCCCACCGGGGGCGTCTGTACCAGATAGCGGGCCAAATCGATAATGTTCCTGAGGTTGTACTGTTGACCAATACGCGAGATCGTATACGCAACCACCGCGTCAATTTCTGCAGGTTCCAACCCCATGGGCCGGCAAATTCTTGTATGAAGTCTGGAAAATTCACTCAGTGACAGTGATCTCACGCCTTCGATGACATCCGCATCGACAAGAACATGTGGCTCCTCAGCAGATACTGCCAGAAAAGCATCTTCCCCCACATACATTGCGGCGTGTGACCAACTCGATTGCGTCAGATATTTAACGGCTGCGCTGAATCGACTACTGCCCTCAACCAGCAGGACGTCACCTTTTTGCAGCGTTTTCGCCAGAAGATCCGGAGTGCTGCTCGCCATTCTCATCCCGGAGACACGGGGCTTTGCGAGGTAGCGCGCCAGAGTGCGCCCAATGGTATCAAGCACAGTGATTGCCGAACATCGCCGCCTCCTGCAGTATTAGTCTCTTAATAGGATGCGCTGGGGCGAGGTAAGTTACACGGCGTCAGGGTTAAATTACGGCGGCTATCCACTGATCCCGTCTACATACGCCCGCGTCAAGGCATGGGAAGGCGTCTCGAACAAGCGCTGACACTGACCAAACTCGATCAACTTGCCCACCCGCTCAGTCATCCAGAAAAAACCGACGTAGTTGGCCACTCGCCTGGCCTGGGCCAGGTTATGTGTGACGATGACAATCGTGTAGCGCCCTCGCCCCGAGCATGACTGCCAGTGATGCCACCAGTATGGTGTAACGAGTAAAGGCTGGTTACCATGTCGACGACTGTGCCTGGCTCCAGTCTTTCTGCCACTTTTTCGGAATGCTTTGTTCTAAAAGTAGGCATCCAGATCCAAGGGAATCGTACATGTCTGAGTAGTCTGTCGTATCGCAACTGCCGATACGGCGGTTGATAAGTGAGGGTCCAATATCGTTAAGACTGTTAAGACCGGCTACGGCGATCAACTCCCGTAAATGTTTAATCATCGAGGCGTGATACTGTTCCACCCGCATGGATTTGTCTTCGACGTCCAGCGCCTTGTAGCGCTTTGGATTCTGCGTCGCTATGCCAGTCGGACAAGTATCCTCATTGCAATGTCGGGATTGGATGCAACCCAGTGCGAACATCATGGCGCGCGCTGAATTTATCGTATCTGCACCCAGTGCCATCAGGCGCAACATATGAAACGCGGTAATAGCCTTGCCTGAAGCAATGATACGCACCTGGTCGCGGACACCGATTCCAACCAGCGCATTGTGCACAAAACTAAGACCTTCGCGTAAGGGTGTTCCGGCTGAGTTGGTCAGTTCAATTGGGGCTGCACCGGTGCCACCCTCCCCCCCATCAACGGTAATAAAGTCCGGGGTGATACCGGACTCGAGCATCGCCTTGCATATCGCCAAAAACTCGGACTTTTTGCCGACACACAACTTAAATCCAACCGGTTTTCCAGCGCAGAGATTGCGCAAGTTCGAGACGAACTGTAGCAATTCCAGCGGTGTACAAAATGCAGCATGCGCGGCAGGCGACACAACATCCTGCCCCATCGGAACGTGCCGAATAGCCGCAATTTCCTCAGTGAGCTTGATCGCCGGAAGGATGCCCCCATGTCCGGGTTTAGCACCCTGGGACAATTTAATTTCGATCATTTTTACTGCATCCTTGCGTGCGTAGGTTGCGAACAAGGTGGGGTCGAATTCACCGTCGGTGGTGCGACAGCCGAAGTAGCCGGTACCAATCTGCCAAATCAAATCGCCGCCGTACTTGAGATGGTACGGGCTAATACCGCCTTCACCGGTATTGTGCGCAAAGCCGCCCTCCCTGGCGCCCTTGTTCAGCGCCATGATTGCATTCTGGCTCAAGGCACCGAAACTCATGGCCGAAATATTGAGCAGCGAAGCAGCGTAGGGCTGGCTGCATTGCGGGCCACCAAAGCGAATTCTGGAATCGATTTGATCGATTGTCTTTGGCGCGAGAGAATGGTTGATCCACTCATATCCATCGCGATAGACCTCGAACAGCGTGCCAAAGGGTCGTGTATCACGTTCTCCTTTGGCACGCTGATATGCAAGCGACCTGAACTCGCGGCTAAACGGTACTCCGTTGGTGTCGGATTCCACAAAATACTGCTGGATTTCCGCTCGTATCGATTCGAATAGATAGCGAACATGCCCGATGACGGGGTAGAGCCTCAGTAGCGTGTGCTTGCGTTGCAACATATCGTAAACGCCAAGGCAGATCGTCGGCACGATGAACGCAAACAACCACCAGGCGGGAGGCCACGCTTGTGCCAGCACCAGTACAAGGATGAATGTGGCTATTGAAACGACGACAAAAAGCTCTCGGACAATCATACTGAAATACCCTTGGCAGAAATAATCGGGGAATCGGACTGGCTATGCGCGCAACCCTTGTTGAGGGCTGCAGTGTCCAGCAGTTCACGACCATAAAGTTGACGGTCACTGTTTCTGCATTTCATACTATTTGAGCACCGCGCTATACGAATATTTTGACCTGCAGGCCGAGTTCAGCAACATGGCGACGCGCCACCGACATCCGTTTTATCAAATGGCAGTGCGCCGCCGCAGCCTGCAAATAAACCGCGATGCAGGCTAAAGTCGCCGATGAAGTCAAAATGCGGCGCGAAGCGACTGTCATGCAGCATCTTCCAGGTATTTCCACACAGCCGAAATTCTTCTGCTACTTTAATGTTGCGATGTTTATCCAGCAGCAATTGATTCGGGTAGTCGCAGATGGAACCTCGGGCGACAGGTTAACCACGCAGTTGGACACGATGACATCAAAGCTATCCGGCTCCAGGTCGAGTTCATGCAGACGTTCGATGAACCCCTCCAGAAACTGCACATTGTCATAGCCAAACTTCCCGGCGTGATAGCCCCGGTAGCGCTCTGCGACATCCAGTTGTTGCGCGGTCATGTCGACCCCCACCACTTCCCCGGTCGGGCCCACCAGTTGCGCGAGTGCATAAACATCCCTGCCAGAGCCACAGCCCAGATCCAACACCCGACACCCTTCCAGCAAGGGCGGGCACACTAGCCCACAACCGTAGTATCGGGACAACACGTCGGGATGGATTTGCGACAACAACGGCTTGAGCCATTGCGGAACCAAACTGATATCGCAGCATGCACTGGTTTTCAGGTCACCAGAGTTTTGCAGCTGGCGGCCATAGTAGTCTTGAACAAGTTCATGCATTTCCATTTCCTTATCGAATTATCGTGTTTACTTACGCGGTCATTGAGGCGTCAGTCTTGTTTCTCTTTGAATGCTCCGCCACAGCTGCTACCTTGCCCGGCAGTACAGCCAAAACAGTGGTCAGCTACGCTGATGCTCGTGCCGTCGACATCCTGCTGTAACAGGTCACGCAGGTGCGAGCCGGTACTACCGCCAAGATCAAGACCCAGTTGCTGGTTAAAATCACAGTCAGACAACGTCCCCTGCCAGTCCACGCTGATCACGCTGCGGCACATGACGTCGTCAAGATTCGCGGGCAGATGGTTGTCTTTCAGCAAGGTCATATAGTCATGAAACTGCCCTTTGGAAATGAGTGTCGATCCAAACCGCTGTATCGGCATGTTGGCCAGTACATAAAGCTCGTTGAAGACAATACCAAAGTGTTCCAGTAGCTCTCTTTTGTAATCGTCCTGCAGTGTTGCCTGATCTGGAGGCAGGTTTGGGCCTTGCGGGTTGTACACCAGGTTGAGCGCCAGATTGGAGTCCTTCCGGCCGTAGCCAAGCGCATTGAGCCGCTGCAATGCAGCGATGCTCTTGTCGAAGACGCCCTTGCCGCGCTGCTGGTCGACATTCTTAAGCGAGTAGCAGGGTAAGGACGCCACTATTTCTACCTTCTGCCGCGCCAGAAACGCAGCGAGATCATCCTGGCCGGGTTCGAATAAAATTGTAAGGTTGCAGCGGTCTATGACATGCACACCCAAATCAGTAGCGATTTCCACGAGGTCACGAAAGCCATCGTGCAGCTCTGGCGCTCCGCCGGTGAGGTCGAGCGTTTTGATGGTTCGCGCCTGCAGAACCTCGGGTATCAGGCGCAGCGTTGCCGCATCCATCATTTCCGTACGGGTGGGGCCAGCATTGACGTGGCAATGCACGCATGACTGATTGCAGCGATAGCCGAGGTTCACTTGTAATGTATCGAGACGCCGCCGAACAATCGGCGGAAAATCTGAAACTTCGAGCAATGGTAACGTGGCATGCATTGTTTTAGTCCTGTTTCGCCTGGCAAACTCATGGGCAAGTCTAGTCGGCTACCGTTGGTAGATGATTGACACAGGGTTTTGTTACAACATCCTCTCAGATTTTCTTCGAAGGTAGCGTTGGCAATGAATCAGCAGTTTTTTGCTGCTTAAGCAGGATCAATCCCAAGCGTATACCAAGCAGCATACCCAGAGTGGCCAACAATCCCGCCGGTGAGGCAGCGGGTAGCGCTAGCAAAAGCTGAAAGTCATTGCCGCCGAGCGCCAGGGTGGAACCCAGGCCCATGAGTACGCCACTCCCAAGATGCTTGCCCATCGAGCGCAAGTCAGGCCAAACCCATCGAAAGCGCCGATACCGCCAGGCGCCCAGGGCCATACCCATTAGCATGAATGTCAGAATGCCAACCCTATCGAACCCCGGCAGTATGGCGGTATCGCGCTGGACAATAGCCAACCCGAGATCCCTGACAAAATCACTGGGCGACCATGCAGGCTGATACAGAAAAACCGCCCCAGCCAGGACGCCAACCAACGTGATACCGCCCCATAATGGCCAGAGCTGTTGATTTCGCCAGTACACTGCAACACCAGCAGCAATCAAGCCGGCTGCTGCAACCCATGGAAGCCAGTTATTGTCGAAATCCTGCCCGCGGTAACTCAGGTGAATGCCAATGTAGTCGAACAACAGCCATCCCAGCAGCCATCCCGCTATGGTAAACAACATGCTGATGTCGCCACTGGACAAGCGAGTAGCCGTTGACACGGAGCAAGCGCCGTTTAATGCTGCACCCAGACCAAAAATTACCCCTCCAATCAGAAAAGCCCAATGCAGGCCATACCCGGCAAGGTGTAGCGTCGCCAAGTCAAGGTGGACCAGCGGAAAATAGAAATATACCCAGAAACCACTACTTAGAATCGCAAGCAACCTCAGCCTTCGTCCCCTGCTCCAGTCGCTGACGCCCCGCACCAAACACAGGCCCGTCACTTGAGCTGCGTAGCCGATCAAGCCACTAAAGAGCAACACCACTAAGATATAAGGCGACATAAGTCTGGTTCACATTCATACGGGATACTAGCGCTGGACCTTTGGATTCCCACGAGCATCATTTGTTACACCGCGTATCCCGATGCTCTCGTTTCCAGCTCTATGTGCTGGCGATTTATGATTTGCTTACGGTGACAATAACCGAACAGCTGGCAGCATCCGGGACATATAACGTACAATCCCGACAGCGAGCCGGCCGTCTACGCAGGGCCGGGTATTGGAGTGGGTGCTGAACAATCTGGCATAAGACGTTGAGCTCTGCGTTGCGCAGGTCTTTTGCTGTTAGCTGCGGTTGTTATCGATTTCTGAACGGATTGGGTTTTTGTGAATAGTGATCAGCTCGAACAACTAAAGCTCGGCGATCAAAAACTATTTTCGCAGCTCGTCCGAGATCATCATCATGCATTAATAGCCCTCGCCACCCCTATCGTCGGCCGCACCGAAGCAGAAGAAGTCGTCCAGAATGCCTGGGTGAAAGCCTATAAAGCCATAGCGGGTTTTGAGGCAAGATCAGCACTGCGCACCTGGTTGAGCCGAATCGTCATCAATGAGGCAAAAATGCAGCTTCGCAGTCGCAAACGTGAACTCCTGTTTGCAGATATGGGAAGCGTGGATGAAAACCATGACGCTCTTGCAGACCGCTTTGCCGAAAATGGCAGATGGAAGAACTCACCCTCAAATTGGCATGTAGACTCACCCGATGCCCTGCTGATGAGTTCCGATCTGGCGCGATGCCTGCAGCGATTGCTGGCCGAGATTCCTGCCAACCAGCGCGCCGTGCTCGAAATGCGTGACTCCAGTGGCATTCCTTTCGATGAAATTTGTAACGAACTGTCTATCTCCGCATCCAATGCCAGAGTGTTGTTGCACAGAGCCAGAACGGAATTGTTCAAACTTGTAGATCATTATCAGGAGACAGGCGAGTGTTAAGTTGTCGTGCAGTTGTCCAGGACGCCGATCGCTTGCTGGCCGGTGAGCTGACATGGCAACGGCGTTTGGCACTGAAAATACACTTGCTGATGTGCCATCACTGTCGGCGGTACATGAGGCAGTTGCGTGTTCTGATTCGCGCCGTCCCGTTGATGCATGGCAGGGCAAATGACGAGGAGGTTTCTGAGATCATGGCCCACATCTGTTCCAGTGAAAACTCGGAACACTGAATCGCATACGGGAATACGGCTTTGCTCGGTAACACCTCGTCAGTTTTTGGATTCCGAGGTGCTTATGAAACTATTACGCCTGGCATTAATTGTACTATTAATTCTGGCCGGCAACGACGCTGTGGCTAGTAATGATAAGAATGGCTTTGATCTGACGAACAGCCTGATACCCGTTGACGAGATACTTTCTGGCGGCCCACCCCGGGATGGCATTCCCGCTATTGACAAGCCTTCCTATCTGCGCGCCGGCGAAGCGCGCTATCTCAAGGATTCTGATTTGGTACTGGGTATGGTGCACAAGGGCATTGCGAGGGCATATCCCATCAGAATTCTGGTATGGCACGAGATCGTCAATACGGAATTCGACGGCGAACCCGTTGTCATTACCTTTTGCCCACTGTGCGGCACGGGGCTGGCGTTTTCTGCAGTCATGGACGGCAAGCCGCTGGACTTTGGCGTCTCTGGGCTACTCCACAACAGCGATCTACTGATGTACGACCGTCAGACAGAAAGTCTGTGGTCACAGATCCCGGGACAGGCAGTGACAGGAAAGATGGCGGGCAAAAGACTGCGCCGCCTGGCGGTTGTGCACTTAGCCTGGCAAGATTGGCGGCGCCAGTATCCCGACAGCCAGGTGCTGTCAAGCAATACCGGATCCAACCGTGACTATAGCCGCGACCCTTATCAGGGCTATACCAGAACCGAGCGGCTATTTTTCCCGGTATCGAAGCTTGACCAACGATATTCGTCGAAAACCTGGGTACTTGGTCTTGAGTCAAATGGCATTTCAAAGGTCTGGCCTTTCCCGGAGTTGGCCAAAACCAGGGGCAAAATCGTGGATACCTTCGCAGGGCAGCCAGTGGAGATTCGGTTCGATGCCGCTCAGGAAACCGCTTCCGCCTATGATGCCGACGGCAATCTGCTTCCGGCGGTTCGCGCCTACTGGTTTGCATGGTATGGATTTTATCCCGACACAGAGGTTTACCAAGCTGAGCATTGATACTCAATCGCGGGTAGGAAAGATTATCCGCATGGCACTGGAAATAAAAAGTGTCTCGCGCGCCGCTAAACTCTCAGTGGTGGTGGGATCGATACTGGTATTTATCAATCAGGGGGATGATATAGTCCAGATGCGGCAGCCTGACTGGTTTAAAGTGCTGCTCACCTACCTGGTACCCTACTGTGTTTCGCTCTGGACGAGTATCGTCAAGGACCTGGAAATAAGTTCCACTCACGTCGACAACAGAGGCATCAACAGCCATGAATAAGCAACGCGTAGCCAATGCCCTATTACTGCTTCGTCTCGAAATTTTTGTGGTCGTGTTCGTCTGGGCGCGGGACGAAGCCATCAATCCGCAGCACAGCAGTGGCATGATTGTATTCTCGCCAGTTGATATCTTCGCGCTTGAGTGAGTCATGCAAGACATCCTTGCACGCGCGACTGAATAACGCCTTGCTCAATTACGGTTAAAATATGGCTTTCGATGAGAGAACTGTTGCAGTGGAAAAGCATCTGATCAAGCCCTACGAATTTTGGCACCCGCGAATTTTCGAAGCCCCTTACTATGTATATCTCGGCGTACAGTGCCTGCTTCACGGTATCGGCATACGCACCCTCGCCAAAGCCAACTACGGTTTGGACCACGGCGAAATTGGCATTGGTTCGAAATACGCAAGCCAGCTAGCTTTCAAGCAAGACTATTTTATGCCGACAACATTGGTTAAGCATTGCTGGACGCTGGAGCAGAAAAAAAGCTTCATTATTAAATTCGCGGAAGTGCATGCTTACCCCGTTATTCTCAAGTCTGATGTGGGTTGCGTCGGCAAAGGCATTAGCAAAATTAGCAACCTGGATGATGTAAAGAAAACCGTGCCCTTACTAATAGGTGACTATATTCTGCAGAAATTTTCTCCACATACCTACGAATGCGGCATTTTTTACGTGCGTCGAAACGGAGTTGCCCGCATCACTGGAATAAACAAAAAACATTTCCCTACGGTAATTGGCAACGGTAAAGACACTATCTACTCTCTAGCTCAAAGCCACAAACGCTACAGTCACCACTGGAGTTCGTTTTTGCAGTACATTCACACTGAGAGGGTACCGCAAGAAGGGGAAGAAGTGTGCTTGTCGTTTATTGGTTCCCACACGCTGGGCTGCAAATTCACAGACGACACGCATCTGATAACGCCTGCGCTGGAGCAATCAGTGTACCAGGTGTTTGCCGATCAACCCGGTTTCAATTTCGGCCGTGTCGATATAAAAGCCGAAAGCGAACAAGCACTGCAAGCAGGTGAATTCGTGGTTATCGAAGTTAATGGCATTGCTTCTCTGCCCACGCACATGTTCGATCCAAAATTTTCACTCATCCAAGGCTATAGTATCTTTTTTGAACATGGTAAATATTTGGCTGAAATAGCGTATGAGCACAGGCATCGGCCAATGGACTTACTACCGCTGCGAGACATTGTTGAAAGGGTGAAAACAAATCAAGGTATGCTGAACGAGGTACACGAACAGCTCAAAGAGGGAGTCGCATAATTATTAATTGCGCCGACCAACAGAAAGTTAATACCAATCTTCCTACGCAACAACAGATGTGTCGTGGCAACACAGGGCTGTGATCTGAGAGCCAGTATTAACCGGGAACGGAAAATCAATCTCAAAGATGCTTCTCGCCAATTGCCAAATCAGTAATGCCCAAGAGCCAGCAGCATCGACACTGCAGAAATAAGTATCCCCCCGGCAAAGTCGGGGGATATTTACTCAGACTATAATGGGTAGGGAACCTGTTACCAGCTGACTTGTCCGTACAAACAGGCGAAAAAAATGGTGCAAGGGCATTCGCGCCTCTGTTTACTCTTTACTATTTCATATCATCAGAGAGGTCACGCTGATTGATCAGAACAAGAAGCTGCAACTATCACTATTATTGCTCCGGCTGACCATCTTTTTGGTTATGTTCATGTGGACCATCGACAAATTTGTCAATCCCGGACATGCGGCGGGGATTTTTGAGAATTTCTACTATATTGCCGGACTGGAGTCAGTCGTAATTTATGTGTTCGCCGGATTAGAAATCATCTTATTGCTACTCTTTTTGGCAGGGTATCAGAAGAAATACACTTATGGTGCCGTCCTATTGTTGCATACGGTGTCAACATTAACTGCGTTCAAACAATATTTGACACCCTTTGAGGGGCCGCATTTATTATTCTTTGCGGCCTGGCCGATGTGGGCCGCCTGCATTACCTTGTTCCTGTTGCGTGACCAGGACTCGCAGTGGAGCATCAGTTGAGGGTGCGAAAGATACGATAAACTGGCTAGCAACGAAGCGATGCTATCGATAAACACCCGGTAACAATCGCCGATGTAACTTCTCAATAAGTCGGGGCAGAGCAATGCCGTCGAAATAATTAAATTATTGCTTGACAGGCATTTTGAGTAAAACGCAAAGAAGTTAGCCGACAATCAACCTTTTCAGCAAGCTGCTGTAGCAGGTGCTGCAAGGATGCCTAAGCTGTTCTTATGGTTCTCCCATGGTGGCCGGCAGCCTATTATTTCAAATGTCTCTACGCTCATCACAGTGCTTCAAAATCAGCTTCAAAAACCCATGGTAAGATAGCTTCTCATTCATTGGTCTTCTAAGCCGTTGCGAAAACTACCCTCTTTGCCCGATATTCCCGAAAGCGAGCGGACCCCTGTGGTCGAGGGTTTGCTTGTTTTGTTAGAACAATTTTCTCAAATTATCCAACAGCAAGCGGAAGAGATAGACTTGCTAAAGGATGAAATTCGCGTTCTCAAAGGCGAGAAAAAGCGCCCCACGTTCAAACCGAGTCAATTGGATCAAGCAGCAGAAAAATCCAGGAAAGACGCCGCTGAGACGAAAAAAGATAAAAAGCGTCCCGGTTCAAATAAGCGGTCTAAGAATGCGGAATTAACGATTCACGAAGACCAGGTGATTAAGCCGCAAACAACGATTCCACCGGATTTTCGCTTTAAGGGGTATCGGGATTTTGTCGTTCAAGAACTGGTCATTGGTACACAGAATACCCGTTATCGATTAGAACGCTGGAAAACGCCAGACGGTCAGACAGTGACGGCTCAGCTACCCGGTGA
>RCMY010001376.1_pt1 | contig 23240 bp, 18 predicted proteins | sample 2041341 | NCBI WGS metagenome assembly RCMY01 (sample SAMN09708234, study PRJNA481090) | Marine sediment metagenome, whole genome shotgun sequencing project.
GCATAGCCATAGCTACGGAATTCAAAAATGAGGAAATTAGGGTGCAAAATGTGAAAATCGCAGGTAAAAGAAAAAGTCTAAATGAGTTCTATATGAAAAAGAGGTCAAAAAACCTTTTTTCAACTTTGTCACCGAAATGATATTTAGAGTTCATGAACATGAACCGAACGTACGGATAAAACCTTCGGATGCCATTATGTGAATTAACAGGGATATTCGCTTTTCAGAAGACAATCCCTCTATAAAACACAAGTTGTGTGACATACGAAAGCCGAACTGTTAGTGCCAATATTCCGACCTATGGCAAAAAGGACAAATCCTATCCGAGTTTTACTTTTCAGCTATCGCCCGAAGGTGTTGTGATTTATGGAGGGATTGGGATTTTGCATCTTCGAGAGGCAAATTTCATAAAGAAGTAGGGAAAGGACGGTGCATAGCCTTAACTTTTTCTACATTTGGGGTTGCACCCTAATACCAAACGAACACTATGAAACGAGCAAAAATAGCTAACAACTTATTTTTAAGTGGCCTTATTACCTTACTATTGGTATCCGTAATTTCTTGTCGCCAAACCAAAGACCAAGACAAAAAAACCGAACAAGCCGTTCTGGGACACCGTTCGGCCAAGCTTTTGGACACCGATGGATATCAGTTCAAGGACCTGAACAAGAACGGAAAGTTGGATGCATATGAAGATTGGCGTTTACCTTACGAGGAACGAAGCAAGAACCTGGTTTCGCTAATGAGTTTGGAACAAAAAGCCGGTTTTATGCTGATCAGTTCTACCCGTCTTGAAAATGATTGGTCTTTCGACACCCCACAGACTGAGGGCCCGATAGCGAGCGGCTTTAACGAGACCGATATGGTGCGCGAGGTAAATATGTTTACGGGAAAACCTTTGGATCATCCTATTATTTTTGCTGCCGGTACTACTAAGGCGGTCACGGAGTTCCATCAACGGCATTTTATCCTTAGAGCCAATCCGTCTGCCCAAATACTGGCAGAGTGGGCCAACAATTTGCAAGAACTTTGTGAAAAGGATGGCCTCGGCATTCCCGGAATCATCACCTCCAATCCCCGTAACCATATTACCATGGATGCCTCGATAGGTCTCAGCGTCGGCAAAACGCCCTTCTCCACATGGCCTGGGGAATTGGGGATGGCGGCCATGCGCGATTTTGAGCTCGTTCGGGAATTTGCCAATATCTCACGCCAGGAATGGTTGGCTACCGGTATCCGTAAAGGCTATATGTATATGGCCGATCTGGCCACCGAACCCCGCTGGCAGCGTGTAGAGGGCACTTTTGGCGAAGATGCCGAACTTGCCGCGAATATGATGCGGGAAGTAGTCCTGGGCTTTCAAGGCGAAGAGCTTAATGAAAATTCGATAGCCCTGACCACAAAACACTTTCCTGGTGGTGGAGCTACGGAAGGTGGGCAAGATCCGCATTTCGAGTGGGGCAAAAGAGAAGTTTTTCCCGGAGGGATGTTCGAAAATAACCTCATACCCTTTAAAGCGGCAATAGAAGCCGGAACTTCCGCGATCATGCCCTATTACTCCTTTCCCGCTGATACGGAATATGATGAGGTGGCCTACGCCTATAATAAAAGGATACTGCAAGAGGTGCTTCGTGAAAGACTGGGTTTTGACGGCATCATCAACTCCGACACGGGTCCAATTTTTATGATGCCTTGGGGCGTTGAGGATTTGAGTATCACCGAACGCTATCAAAAAGCAATCGATGCGGGAGTCAATATCTTTTCGGGAACCGCGGATCCTTCGCAGCTGATCAAAACCATGAAGGACTATCCGGAATTGATGCCCAAAGTTGATGAGTCGGTACATCGCCTGTTGCTCGAGAAATTCCGATTAGGACTCTTTGAAAACCCCTATGTGGATGTCGATAAGACTTCAGAAGTCGTCGGGAAAAGGGAGTTTCAAGACCGAGCCAATCTAGCCATGCGCAAATCCATTGTTCTATTGAGAAATGATGGTGGGGAGGCGGACAAGTTGCTACCCCTAAAGCCGGGCACCAAAGTGTATTTCGAAATCTACTATCCGAAAAAGGATGCCGAGGCGTCCAACGTATTTACCCCTGAAGGTCTTACACACGACATTGAGATAGTAAACAGTCCCGAAAAGGCCGATGTTATTTTGCTTTGGTTGATTCCACGGGCACCGTCTCTTTTTGAGTCCGATGGAAGCCCTTTGCACGTAGGTTTATCCCAGAACAATGTAGATGTCGCCTATGTCAACAAATTGGTGAGTCAAAAGCCTACTGTATTGGCCATAAATTATACCAATCCTTGGGCCATCGACGAAATCTACGATCCGTCCGAAACCGTTATCAAAGGGGTTTTGGCAACTTTCGGTACAACCCCCGAAGCCCTTTTGGACGTTGTTACCGGAAAATTTGACCCAACTGGAAAAATGCCATTTTCTACGCCTGTTTCCGACCAGGAGGCGCAAGATCAGAAATCGGACGTGCCGGGGTATATGGAGGGTGAGGATTACGAATTGTTCAAATTTGATGAGGGCATAGGTTATTAAGGACTTTGTGGGAAATCAAGACCCCATCCATTCCTTGAATTCGGAGGCTTTGGCCTTGCTGATTACGATGCGTTCGTCACAAACGGGATTTACCTCTACCACAAGCTTGCCGTTAAAATAGGGTTTTATGTTTACCACTGCATCCCTGTGGATAATGAACTGCCTATTGGCCCGATAAAAGAGGGTCGGGTCGAGTTCTTCTTCGATATCTTCCAGTTTGTCGTCGATAACGTACGGGGCATTGTCGGAGGTTATCGCTTTAACGATGCCGGTATCAATCCTGAAATAGGCAATCTTTTCTGTTTTTAGGGGAATCATTTGGTCCCGGTGGCTGACCAAGAAAGTGGTCTTGTAATTCTTGGCTCTTCCTTTTATCAGCTCTAGCAGGCCGTTCATTTGATGGTCTTCTATCCCCTTTGATTGGGTCTGCACCGTGAACTGTTGTAGTGCGTCTGACAGTTCTTCCCGGTCTATGGGTTTCAACAAATAGTCGATACTGTTGAACTTGAACGCCTTTAGCGCATACTGGTTGTATGCCGTGGTGAATATGACGGGGATGTTGATGCTTACCTGTTCAAAAATCTGGAACGATATGCCGTCGGCAAGATGAATGTCCATAAACACCAGTTCGGCAGCTTGGGGTTTCGAGAAAAAAGCTACCGACGCTTTTACCGAATCCAATACCTGTAACACTTCGATGCCGTTATCGATGGAATGTAGCAAGTACGTCAGATTATCGCTGGCCGCCAATTCGTCTTCTACGATCACTACCTTCATGCTATTTTAATTATTTCGGATGTTGGTTAAAAGTGTTGATAATTTATATATTTTCAGAATCCATGCATTTTTAAACTAAACTGGTTTACTTTCAACCTATTGTCGTTTGGTTAATGGCAGTTCTACGGCAAAGATATTGTTTTCGGTTCGTATCTTAAGTTCTTTCTTGAGCAGCAGTAGATATCTCTTGTTCAGGTTCAATAGTCCATTTTTTGTGCCTTCCTTTAATACCGTTCGTGGCTGTATCGGGTTTTCTACATGGATCGAGTCTTCCTTTGAATAGATGCGGACCTTTAAAGGTTTGGATGTCGAAATTTCGTTGTGCTTTACGGCGTTTTCTACCAATAACTGTAATGCCAGGGGCGGAATTTCATGGTCGAGAAACCGATCATCGATCTGAATATCGATCGAAAATCGATCTCGGTATCGGGTACGTATCAAATGGGTATAACTTTCGGTGAACTTTAGCTCTTCCCGAACACTTACCAGATCGCTTTCGCCACTTTGCAAGATGTACCGGTACATATGCGATAGTTTCTTGACGAATTGCGTGGCTTTTTCATTATCGCGGATCAGGGAGGTCAGCGAATTGAGGGAGTTGAACAGAAAATGCGGGTCGATCTGGTTTTTTAGGGCAATGAGTTCGTTCTGCAAACTTTGCTGTTTGAGACGCTCATTCTCTATACGGCTCTCTTGTTTATCGGACTGTAGCCGCAAAATCCTCCCTATAAAGAACAGGGCGATCAATAAATTGGCATAGGTGAAATTTAAAAATCCGATATCGCGCTGCGTAATTTCCGTACCTAAGATAATGGGATATAAAAACTTAATCAATAAAAGGGCAGCCAACAACACAACAATGTTGACAACGACCAAAACGGCCATTCGCATTTTGGTCGACCATCTGAATTTGGCATAACCGATATTGGCATTTAGTTCTAATATGGCCCAAGAGAACAGAAAGAATAAAATCAGGTGGTAGAGCAGGTCCTTAATCCATATCGTAGAAAAGCCCAGATTGCCGTCGCTGATCATTTCGTACAAAAAAATGGTCTTCGGAAGGGATGCCAAGACTGCTATTGGAACGGCTATCTTGATAATCGCGGATTGTTTGACTTGTGTTAAGGCCATGGCTAGGGTCTGTTTTTAAGGGCTCTTTCAAATTTATGATAATTCTATGGAAAGGATAAATGACTATTCAGGACTTTCCATTATAAAAAAGGCCCTCAATTTGTATTGAAGGCCTAATGAATGCTTAAAAATTTAAAGGATCATTTTGAATTCGCGTTGAATCCCGTGGGAAGATAGGCTTCGACATTAAAGTCCAGTTCTACTTCTTCCTCTTCTTCGATATAGATTACCTCGTCAAGATCGATTTCCATACCTTGGTAGGCATCAAAGCCGATGGGTAAATACTTGGCGGTGTTAAATCCGAGATTGATTTCTTCGTCTTTTTCGATAAAAACGATATCAGAAACATCTGTGTCCATTCCTTTATAGGCATTAAAGCCTTCAGGGAGATATTGGGCCGTATCGAAGTCCAGCTCTACATCTTCAGTCGGTTCGATATAGGTAATCTCGTCGATTGCCAGTTCTTCACAATTGGTCTTACAATCGGGCGTTCTGGAAAAGGACATTAATAGGGTTCCCAAAAGGGCAATACCTAAATATGTTGTTGCGTTTTTCATGATTATATTTTTATGTTGTTAAACTATGTTTTGCTTTATGGTACAAATGTACGGGTGTGTTGCCCTTGAAATCGGTACTTTTTATGTGAAACGACTAAATCGGGGGGTGAAATGGTCATAATGCAAAGTGAAGTTTATTGGAACTCGACACAGATGAGCATCAGCGGGGAACACGGAGAAGTAATTACGATGGTCGAATATTACCATTGATTCCAAGGCTTGCAAAAAATATGTAATTTCATGACATCAACTAAAGGAACAATTACTTGTGAATAAAATAAAATTATGGACGATATTAGGGCTCTCCCTCGGATTTATGGTGATAATCGTCGCCTTTACCGATATGGCGCCCCAAAGAAATCAGGGCGATATTCATTATACCGTCTCCCAACGTTGGGAGCTTCCATCGCATTTAAGTGAAATTTCGGGAATTGCTTGGTTGGAGGATGGTAAAATGGCCGCTGTTCAAGATGAGGAAGGTATTATTTTTATCTATAATTTAAAGGATAAAAAAATCGAGGAAAAGATAGAATTCGGCGGTCCTGGCGATTACGAAGGTATCGCCGTAAACAAAACGGATGCCTACGTGCTGCGAAGCGACGGCGTATTATTTGAGGTCACCGATTTTAGGGATGCCGATAGAAAAGTTAAAAGTTACTGCACCTTTTTTACCGAAGAGCAAGACATGGAAACCTTGGAGTGGGATGCTGATGGCAACCGTTTGCTCATCGTACCTAAGGCGTTTGACCAAAATACGGAACGGTACAAGGGTATCTACGCATTTTCGTTGGATACCAAGAAAATGCAACCCGAACCCATCTATAAAATCGATATGGCGGATAAAACTTTAAAGCGATTTCGAAAAAATGATCTCTACAAGACTTTTCGGCCCTCCGATATGGCGATAAACCCCGTAACAGGGGAAATATATCTGATCGAAGGCACAAAACCCAAGCTTTTGATTATGGATGCCGATGGAAACCTCAAAAATGCCTATGCTTTGGATAAAAACCTTTTTCCGCAACCTGAAGGTATTACCTTTAGTTCTGACGGTACGCTGTATATTTCAAGCGAGGGAAAAAAGGATGCGAAGGCGACCATTAGCGAAATGGAGCTGGACCGCTAATAGCATTTAGATATAAGGACTATGGCAAAAGAAAACGATTCGCCGAGTAAAAGTAAGTGGCCACTGTATCTTTCCATAAGTTTAATAGGCGGCCATGTTGCCGCCTATTTTTTTGTGTCTCTTGTCAAACATTTTTTCAACGAAGCCTGGTCGGTGTAGATCAGTTACAACCACTCTCTAAGTTTCGCAATGAATTCAAGGAAAAAATGGATAAAAATGGATGTTATCATCCTAATCCTAATAAAATAGTGAACTAAAATAGCATATTCTTAGAATTCCATTAAATTTTTGGAAGCATGGTAAAATATAGAACCTATTATTACCTTTGTCGCATCCAAAAACAAACCATTTTATGAAAGTCAGAGAAAAGTTCATCCTCATCTCCGTTGTTTCGGTCGTTGTAATTATAGCTATAGCCTTAGTATGGTCTCCCGTATTATGGCTCTTTTTGTTAGTGGGCCCGTTGATTGTTTTGGGCGTTAGAGACATCCTTCAGAAAAAGCACACCATTCGACGCAACTTTCCCTTAGTTGGGCGGTTCCGCTATATATTGGAGTCCATACGCCCCGAGATCCAACAGTATTTCGTGGAGACCGATACCCAGGGCAGGCCCCTGAACCGTATTTTAAGGTCGGTAGTCTATCGAAGGGCCAAGGGTGCAACCGATACCGAACCTTTCGGTACCCAGATGGATGTTTATCACGCGGGATACGAATGGATGGAACATTCGATGTATGCCAAACACAATCCCAAGGAAATCGGTGAATTTCCGCGCCTATTGATTGGGGGCAAAGACTGTAAACAACCCTATTCGTCAAGTCTGCTTAATATTTCCGCCATGAGTTTCGGATCTTTGAGCGACCATGCGGTAATGGCGATGAACAAGGGGGCCAAAATGGGCAATTTTGCCCAAAATACGGGCGAGGGGGGTATCAGTGATTATCACCTAAAATACGGTGGGGACCTGATCTGGCAGATCGGTACCGGTTATTTTTGCTGTAGGAACGAAGACGGCACTTTTAATGAAAAGACGTTTCGTGAAAACGCTATTCGGCCCGAGGTGAAAATGATAGAAATAAAATTATCGCAAGGGGCGAAGCCCGGTCATGGAGGTATTTTGCCCGCGGTAAAAAATACGGAGGAAATTGCAAGGATCAGACATATCAAACCCGGTATTGCAGTACATTCGCCACCGTCGCATTCCGCTTTTGCTGATCCCATACAGTTCATGCATTTCATTAAAAAACTGCGCGATCTGTCCGGCGGAAAACCCGTAGGGTTCAAACTATGTATCGGTAGAAAACAGGAATTCATGGATTTTTGCGAGGCCATGATCTATACCGGAATCAGGCCCGATTTTATCACGGTCGATGGTGGGGAGGGCGGTACGGGTGCCGCCCCGATGGAATTTTCGAATACCATGGGCATGCCATTACGCGAAGGTTTGATCTTCGTGCACGATTCCTTGGTAGGTTTCGGGTTGAAAGAAGAGATCAAAGTAATCGTTGCGGGCAAGATCATCACCGGTTTTCATATGGCGAGGGCCATTGCGTTGGGTGCCGATGGGTGTAACAGTGCGCGGGCCATGATGTTGTCCATAGGTTGCATTCAGGCTTTGCTATGCAATATGAATACGTGTCCAACGGGGATTACCACCCAGAACAGATCCCTTGTAAAAGGTCTTGTGGTCGATGATAAGGCGCCTCGGATAAAAAATTATCATGAAGCCACCATCCACAGTCTTTTGGAACTGGTAGCTGCCGCAGGTCTGAACGGTCTCGATGAGCTCGACCGCAGCCATATCAGTAAAAGGGTTGGCATGTACAACGTACAGACTTATGACGAGATTTATCCGTATATGCAGGAAGGCTCGTTGTTGAATATCGATACCATTCCCGAAAATTACCAACGTTATTTTCAACTGACCCGAATCATGAAGTAGAGGGCCGATGGTATCTAATAATTCGTAGTATATGTTAATAATTTTTGCGGCACTGGCTATTCAATTAGTTCTTTCCCACGGTACTGCGCTATTATGCTTACCGGTTGCGATGATACAGGATTCCGAAAATGAAATAATGCTCTTGAAAGCCGCAAAAGAGAATGATACCATCGTGCTGAAAAACATGATTTCGTCGGGAATAGACCTAGAGGCAAAAGACGGAAAACAAAGAACACCCCTGATGCTTGCGATATACGAAGAGCATACCGAGGGCGCGCGAATCTTGATCGAGGCAGGAGCTAACGTGAATGCCTTGGATGATTTACTCAATAGTCCATTTTTATATGCAGGGGCTAACGGGCAGTTAGAGATTGTCAAGCTTTGTTTGTCTCACAACGCAGATTACCATGTGGTGAATCGCTACGGTGGAACGGCTTTGATACCCGCTGCGGAAAAAGGCCATGACGAGGTGGTAGCGCTATTGGCGAACACAGATGATTATCCTATCGATCATATTAACTATTTGGGATGGACAGCCCTGCTGGAAGCCATAATCTTAAGTGATGGCGGAAGCGTTCACCAACATATCGTACATTTGCTGATAGAAGCTGGAGCGGATGTTAATATTGCGGATAACGACGGTATCACTCCATTAGCCCATGCCCGTAAAAGAGAGTTCGACAAAATCGAACATCTGTTGTTAAAGGCAGGAGCCCGATAAACCGTTTTTGAACCCTACCATTTTGAAGCTATCAGCCGTAACCCTTTCTGAAAATTTTAAAGGGCTGCTGCAGTTCTTGAAAAGTACCAATTTCTCAAAGGCGATTTTAATCGGTATCGCGGTAACGGTACCCATTGTACTGGGCATTTGGTCGGATCATTTTGAAATCGGATTGGCCCTCTGCTTCGGTGCATTTTGGAGCTCGCCCAGCGATGTGAGCGGTAGCTACCGGCATAAGAAGTACGGTATTCTCTTTTCCGCTCTGTTAGCAATGATCGTCACTTTTATCGGCGGCTATCTGCATTTTGAAACCCTATTTCTAATACCTGTTTTGGGTATTCTCGTTTTTGCCATTTCCATTATCGCTGTCTATGGGTTTCGGGCATCCCTGATTAGTTTTTCGGGATTGCTGGCGCTGGTTTTGAGTTTCGCCCATACCATCGAAACCCTTGAAATCTATCAATATGCGCTTTTAATCGGGCTAGGCGGACTCTGGTATTTGCTTTTGTCTACCCTTTGGTACCACTTGAACCCCAAGGCACAGACGGAAGAAATCTTATCCGTTACGTTTTCCCTTACCGCGGAATATCTCGAAACACGGGGTAAATTGGTAGGACCGCATGCCGACCGGAAAGAGTTGCGGTCAGAATTGCTGACCCTTCAAAGCGTTTTGACCGACAATCACGAGACCTTGAGGGAGATTTTGATTCAGTCCCGAACACGTTCGGGAAAATCCAATTACCAAGGCAAGCGTCTGTTGGTCTTCGTCGAATTGGTGGAAATTCTCGAAACCGCCATGGCCAATCCTGTAGAGTATGATAAGATGGATGCCCTGCTCGAAGAATATCCCGAGTATATCAAAAGCTTTCAAGAGCTTATCTTTGAAATAGCACGACAGTTGCGGATTATAGGAGAAGCGGGACAAGATACACGTAAATACCCATCCAACAAAAACCTTAAGACATGCTTTGAAAATGTAGAACGGCATATCGAGGCTTTTAACGAAGAGAATAGGAATACCGATTACAGAGATTACCTGATCCTGCAAAACCTGTTCGAATATCAAGAAAAACAGTTCGAAAAACTAAAGCGGATAAAATGGCTGTTGGGCGACCCGGACACTGACGCCATTGATTTTATCGATAAAGACGTTTCCAAACGTTTTATCGTTGACCAAGATTACGATCCCAAGCTCTTGTTGCGTAACCTCAGTTTTAAATCCACCATCTTCAAGCATGCGCTGCGTTTGGCGGTAACCGTCATGATCGGTTATGCTTTGGGAATATTTTTAGATTTTCAGAATCCGTATTGGATATTGCTGACCATCATCGTCATCATGCGGCCTAGTTACGGACTTACCAAAACTCGCACCAAAGATCGGATTATCGGCACGCTTATCGGCGGAGCCATCGCATCGGGACTGGTTTTTCTGATCCATGACCCATACGTCTACGGTGGTTTGGGCATCGTATCTTTGGTCGTCGCCTTTTCCATGGTGCAGAAGAACTACAAAGCATCGGCCGCGTTCATTACCTTGAGCGTGGTGTTTATCTATGCCATTACGACGCCTGATGTGCTGACCGTCATCCAATTCCGGATATTGGATACGCTGATCGGGGCGGCCCTGTCTTATATGGCGATGCGCTTGCTATGGCCGGCTTGGGGATTTATGGAAATCAGTGAAAATATCGAGAACAGTGTCAAGGCCAACAAAGATTTTCTACACTGTATCGCCAATTTTTATCAACAGAAAGGGAAAGCGTCTACCAATTATAAAATTTCCCGGAAGGAAGCGTTTCTGGAGACCTCGAACCTAAGTTCCGCCTTCCAGCGCATGGCACAGGAACCACGATCAAAACAGAAAAATCTCGATAAGATTTACGAACTGGTCGTATTGAACCACACCTTTTTATCATCGCTGGCCTCTTTGAGTACCTATATTCAGCACAATAACACCACCGAAGCTTCGGAAACCTTTACTACGGGCGCACAAAAAATAGAGGATAACTTGGCACAGGTACTTCAATTTTTAGGGAATGGAAAATCCAACGCATCATATCATATTCCAGAGAATGGATTAATTTCAGCCGAAACCTCCAAGATATGGCGGCAAAAGTACGAGCAACACTCCAATGCCGCTACCGCCACCAAACGAAACCGTCAAGAAGCCCACCTGGTCACAGAGCAAATGCAGTGGTTGTTTTCGTTGAGCGAAAAGATGTTGATGTTGGCGGGGGAGACTGGGGTTTAAGGTAAAAGTCACATGTAGAATCCTTTTCCTTCCTTTTTTCAAATGGTGACGCCAAGATAGGATGCTATTTGTTTTTGGGTTACTTTTTCGACAATTGCAGGGTAATTTTCAACGAACAGCCGATATCTTTCCTCTGTTGTCAATGATATGTTATGAAGTGCCCTAAGTTGTTCCCGGATGTACGCGTTTAGGAAAAGAATTCTGAAAAAACGCTCGGACTTCGGTATTTCTTGATAAAGTTCTTCAAGCGAATGATAATCCAACGCCACGATTTGGCTAAGCTCTAGCGCTTCGATGGATAATACTGTCGGTTTTTGGTTTACAAAACAATTCATATTGGTTATCCACCATTCTTTGACGGCGAACATTATGGTAGATTCTTTGCCATCATCATTGAGGTTATAAGCCCTTAAACTACCGGACTCTACAAAACATAGCTTTTTGCAAATTTGTCCCTGTTTCAGGATCAGGTCTTTCTTTTGAACATTCTTGACTACCAACGAAGAAAATAAGAGCTGTTTTTCCACATCATTTAACGAAATATGTTTTTGAATATTCTTAAAGATTTGGTAAGCGTTCACGGACGGAAAAATAGATTATCACTTCGATTTGGGTAAATTCACCAAAAGGAGAAAGGCAAAAATAAATGAGAAATATCAGAGTCATAATAACCTTGATTCTTGCAACAATTCTAAATAGTTGCAATCCCGAAAAATAAAAAACTGGGTCCAAAAGTGAAACAGCTGTGAACATAGAAAAAAATCCGACACACTGACCAAACACCTAAAACCGTTCGACCCTAAACTACGAACTATCGGACTTTTGATGTTCAATGGTGTTTTGCAAAGCGAAGTCATAGCTACATCCGATTTCTTCGCAAACCCGGGCGAAGATGGAAAACAGCTTTTTTTTTCATCACCATAGCGGGAACGGAAAATGCGATCACTACCGAAGAGGGAATGCGATTTATCTCGATTACAAGTTTGACACTTGCTCAGGTCATATTAGGTGTTTGGGAGCCTCAATCGCAAAAAATCCGCATTTCGGTTAAACTTAGTGGCTATTTTGCTATTCGGGCCTATCGTTTTTATACGGTCTTTGTTTTCTTTGTCCTCATTATTAAATGGGGAAATCAATGATCTATGAGCTTGTTTATGAATCCGTTGGCAAAAAGGGCTTACCTATAGCGGATATCGACGAAATTTTGGAAACCTCAAGAACGAGGAATGCCGAAAATGGTATTACCGGATGTTTGGTATACTACAATCGTCGGTTCATTCAAATTTTGGAAGGTAATCAGCAGGCCGTACAAGAGTGCTATCAAAAAATAAAAAAGGATGATCGACATCGACAGGTACGTATAATCGCGGAGAACGCCGTTGAAAAAAGAACCTTTCCGGAGTGGGGAATGGCCTATTTTCCCATAGGTGAAAATAACGTCAGTCGAAGCGAGCTAGAGCAGCTCAGGCGGAACCTGAAATTGCTTGCCGATTTCTCGAAACCGGAAAGTGTGAGCAGTATTCTGTTCTGGGTAAAGGTCAAGAGCCTGTTGGCCGAACCTCCTGGTTTCCCCCTATGACCTAGATAGTCCGCAATCGCACAAGAGTAAGCTGTGGGGCATGTTTTGAGCTTGTTCGGGGATCAAAACCTACTGCGAATATTCATCTATCTTTGTATGACCGGTGCTTCCGCAAGGCTTTTGTCAAGGTAAAGTACAGACAGCTTGTAGAACAGTAGCTGCATAGCTCAAAGTATAAACCGCCCCAATGAAAAAAATACAAGTCAATTCATTACCATTAAAAGAGGTCATCTCCGACATTGCCGAGGCTTTTGGTGTCGGGTATACCACGAACTGTGATGAATATACACTCTTTTTGCCACCGCAAGTCGGGGAAGGGTGGATACGGGGCATTAATTTCGATAACGGCCTCGGCATCCTGCAATACGATTGTACATTTATAGAGGACATGGAAATACAGTTTGTCATCAACGAAGTCCATCCCTTAAAATTCCTCTATTGTATCGAAGGCGAACTTGTGCATCGTTTTGGTCATGGTAGCACATCCCATACCATAGAAAAGTATGGAAAGGCCATCGTGGCCAGTGATAAGAATAATGGGCACATCCTGCATTTTAAGGCTGGTATGCAGGTGGTGGTCAATAGCTTGGAGGTCGCCAGAAAAACGTTCGCCGAAAAAATTGCCTGCGAACTGCAATTTTTAAACAAACCCTTAAAAGACCTTTTCACGGACGTAAGCGCATCCAAAGAATTTTATTATGACGGTTTTTACAGCCTGCAGCTTGCAGATAGTTTTGCGGAGATGGACGCGTTCAATGAAAGCGACTTTCTCAGAAAACTGTTTTTAGAGGGGAAGGCCTATCAGTTACTGACTCGACAGATCATCGAGTACCAAGATGATTTAAAGGATGAAAACCATCGCTCGGTACTTAAAACGGCCGACGTTCGTTTGATCGAAGAGGCGACATCCCTCTTGCGGAAGAAGATGGCCAAGGGGCAGACCATAAAATCCCTCTCAAAACAGGTAGGCCTGAACCCGAACAAGCTTCAAAAGGGATTTAAGTCGTTTTACGGGGTCACTGTCAATCAATATTTACATGATATCCGTTTGGAACATGCGAAAAAGCTGCTTTTGAATACCGATTACAGTATGGCGCAGATCGTCGACGCAGTAGGGCTGTCGAGCAACAGCTACTTTTCAAAGATTTTTAAGGAGAAACATGGTGTTCAGCCTTCACAGTTCCGGTCAAAATATCTAAGTGACCTTAAAAATTCCGATTTTCTTGAATAGGGATGCCTTTTTGTATGGCGATGGCATTTCACGGTTCCCTAATGAAAGGCTAACTTTGTAAGTCCATATGAACTACCAGGAAAAGTTAAATAGCGGACAAAGAAAAGTGGTCGAATTTTCGGGTGAACACCTTTTGGTGCTTGCCGGAGCGGGTACGGGAAAGACCAAGACGATTATTGCCAGGGCCGCCCATTTGATCGAGACCGGGGTCGATCCCAGCAAGATACAGATCTTGACCTTTACCAAAAAGGCGGCCAACGAAATTGTTGAGCGTGTCAAATCGAACTTGCCACAGGCCCAGGGCAATGCTCTAAATGGTGCTACTTTCCATTCGTGGTGCAACCAGCTGATCGTTCGGTATCCCAACCTTTTTGGTGCGGCTTCCTATACCGTGATAGACCCCGATGATCAGTTGAGTATCATGAAAATGGTCTGCGGAAACAACAAACCGGATTTCGGAAAACTTCGGATAAAACCGCAGCAGCTCATCGATGTGTATTCTTTCGCCCGGAATACCAAAAAGAGCCTGACCGAATCTTTACGCATTAAACTGTTCAAGAATAAAGAGGATGCGGACACCGATTACGAACTGAACGTCATCAAACCGCATGTCGAACAGTTGTTGCGGGCATACCAAACCAAGAAAGGCGCCCAGCATTATTTAGATTATGATGATCTGCTTTTGGTGGTGGCCACACAGCTGCAATCGAATCCGGAGGCCCGGTCTATTCTCTCCCAAAATTTGGACTATCTGCTGGTTGACGAAATGCAGGACACCAACCCCCTGCAATGGCAACTTCTGGATCCTTTCGTAAAGATCTGCCACCTTTTTTGTGTGGGTGATGATGCGCAATCCATCTACTCTTTCCGCGGGGCGGATTTTAAGAATGTGCATCTTTTTAAGGAGCGTGTACCCAATTCCGAGGTGTACAAACTGGAAAAAAACTACCGATCGACCCAAGAAATATTGGACCTATCGAACTGGTTGCTGAAAAAATCCCCCATCGATTATAATAAGAAATTGGAATCCATTCGCGGAAGCGGAGAATTGCCACAGCTTATAAACGTCAGCGACGAGTGGCAGGAAGCCAATTGGGTGGCCGATGAAATTCTAAAGAACTATACGGATGAAGACCGCAGCTTTTCCGACCATTTGGTTTTGTCGCGGTCGCAATATTATTCCAAATCGTTACAGGCCGTTTTCATCCGAAGGAAGATTCCCTATGTCACCTATGGCGGACGCAAGTTTATGCAGGCTGCACATATTAAAGATTTGGTGTCACTTTTAAGGATTGTCAACAACCCCTACGATGAAATCGCATGGATTCGTTTTCTGACTTTTCAGGAAGGTATAGGCGAGGTCAGGGCTTCCAGGATATTGCAACAGGTTATCGAGGCAACGGAGGATACCGATATTCCGGAAATACTTCAAAACGCAATGCCCGGCGAGGATGGCTCTAAGATTGCACAATTGTATAGCTCCATAAAGGAAAAATCGGACGTCGGCGCCATGGTCGCTGAAGCCTACGAGGCCATGTCACTCGGATTGGCCTTTCGCTACCGCCGCGATTGGGATGAAAAACGAAAGGGCGATTTCCCTGTGCTCAAATTATTGGCCGAAACTTATCCGACCCTAGGGGAATTTATTGGTGAAGGTCTTTTGGATAACGCGGAGCAGATGAACGGTGCCAACGTCTTAAGCGAATCAAAGCTGAACACGGCCGAAGACAAGGACCATGTCATCATTTCAACCGTACATTCCGCCAAAGGGCTCGAGGCCGATGTCTGTATCGTGCTTAATGTTTCGCCCAAGGCCTTTCCGTCGTCATGGTCGTTGGATAATTTGGATGCCATAGAGGAAGACCGAAGGGTCTTGTACGTCGCCCTTACCCGAGCCAAAAATAGGTTGATCTTGACCCGCAATACCTCCTCGATAGCCGCTGTACACAACCGCACACTACCGAGTAGGGCAGGGGAGAAAACGTCGGATGCGGAATCCTATTTCTTGGAAGGTCTCCCCGAAAACTTGGTACAGCAAAAAACAGTCGCCCATCAGTTCGGTAAGGTACAGGATGCGGAAACACCCAACACCATCGACCTCTCTTCGGGGATGGATTTTAGTTAGAAATCTTCCTTTAGGAAATTACTTCGAACAGCATAATTTTCCAAAAACCATCGCTATTTTTGTAGGGCCATGAGTAAGAAACGCATATTTACAGTCATTGCTATGCAAACCACCGGAAAGGATTTTCGGAACAGCCGTATCCTCGAGATTGGACTGGTTCGTATCGAGAACGGTAACGTCGTCGACAAATTCATGTCCCTAGTCAATCCCGAACACCGCATTCCCGAGTATATAACAGCGCGCACTGGAATCGATGATCAAACGGTTTACAGCGCCCCTACCTTCGCAGAAATCGCCCATAAAATTGACACCATGACGCAAGGTACCGTTTTGGTGGGGCATCAGGTATCATGGGCGTACCATGCCCTTCGTTCCGAATTTCGATATCTGGGCTACGATTTTGATTGTCCTAAACTTTGTAGCCAGCGCTTGGCCAAAAAAATTCTTCCCAGTCTGTTTTCTTATGATTTGGATAAGCTCTGCAGTAGTTTGGCAATACCTCTAATGGATAGGAATCGAAACGAGGACAATTTGGATGCCACAGCCATTCTATTCCAGCGCTTACTTACTTTAGATGATGATTTTTCGCATATCGAAGGGTTTCTAGCTCTTAAACCTGTTGAGAACTTATTACCTTCCCACATCCCCGCCGAGCAGTTTGCCAAGTTGCCGGACCGCCCCGGCGTTTATCGCTTTCAACATAGCGAGGGAAGACCTATTTACGTCGGCAAGGCCAAGAACATTAAAAAACGGGTGCTGAGCCATTTCCAATCCAAATCTGAAAAGGAAATCACGCTCTGCCGGCAAACCTATTCCATCGATTTCGAAGAGACCGGAAATGAACTCGTTGCCCTTTTGTTGGAAGCCGATTTGATTAAAAAACGCCTACCCGAATACAATACCATCCAGAAAAAATCCCATACCGCGTACCACATCAAAGCCTACCCGAACAAAAGGGGCATTCTACAATTTACAGTGGAAGAGAAACCGGAACTGGACCAAGATTCCGAGCTTTTCTTTACCAAGGCTGCCGCTAAAAGGAAGCTCGAACAACTCTGCGGTGATTTCGATCTATGTCCCAAATTTTCGGGCTTACAACGTAAAAAAGGAAAATGCGATTATGGTAAATCCCCTTTCTGTCCCGGTGTCTGCCAAGGTGAGGAAGAAGTCCCAATTTATAACAAAAGGGCAAGGGAAGCCTTAGCTACGTTAAAGACCGATACCGAAAGCTATGTCATTCGCGAAAAAGGCAGGCGTACCGGCGAACAAAGTTTTATTCTCGTTTTAAACGGGGTATATCAAGGTTTTGTTTATATCGATCGTTCACAGCAGATTAGCGGTGTCGAAGAATTACTGGATTTGCTTGAACCCAGGAAGTCTACGTATCATACGGCCCAGATACTGGCTGCTTATCGGAAAAAGTTTCCTCACAAAGTAAAATTTATTGAAATGTTTATTCGATAAAACAGCGGTAAATATCGTGTGTTGGTAGTGCTTTCCGTAATCTATGTCAGGTTAAGATTATGACCCAATCAGACCTAAATCACAGATAACATTTCTTTAATGCGCGTAATCCTCCAGCATATGTCCACATACCATAGTTATAATCCAAAAAAGTACCGGACTAATGATTCCAAAAAGGAATTATTTAATTGTTGAAGAGTTGTTATTACCCTTCAATTTTTTGATTTTGCTGGGTTGTTTTTGTAGCTAGTACATAACGGTTTTGCTCGCTAGTAGTACTGGGTTACCATGGTTGGCCTTTCGCTATTCATTTTCATCAAATACTCTATTGTTTCAATTCCCCTACTAATTTTTTAATGTGTTGATTTCGTAGTAATCCACCATATCCCATTTCAGCTGAAAGTAAATGGGGTGCTACATTAGCTTCAACTATTGTTGGACCATTCGGAGTAATCGCAACATCCCAACCTATAAATCTATCTGGAATAACCTTAACGCCCTTAAGGACTTCTTCACAAGCCTCCTTAAAATAGGGCACTTTAAACCCTTCAAACTTAAAACCACTATCGGGGTGTTCATAAACTTCTTTTCCGCCGTATTCAAGCAAATAATGCCCCATCTTTTTTAATGTGCCGTCATTCATATTTACGCCGACAAAAAAACCTCCGGAACTGGAATTATCAACAACACTATTGCCAACACCGAATCTCATAAACGCACTTATTATGTTAGCATGGTTTTCAGAAGAAATCAAAGAAATTATTCTTAATGTGCTTACTGATTTATCGTGGATATTACAAATCTCACTGTGCTGTTTTATGATTTTAGTGTGAACATAATTCCCATTTATTAGGGAATCAATTATATCATCTAACTCATTTTTCAAACCTGTTCTGGTTAATTTAAAACAGCCCTTACCCCCATAGTCTGATAGCGGTCTAAAAAAAAGACCTTCTAGCTTAGATTCTGTAAAAATTTTTTCAAAAAGGCTAACAAGTTCACTTTTATTACCTATTTGCGTAATCATATTGTTGTAATAGAAGTTATTTCCAAGATTGTAGCTGACTAACTTTGGGGTATTAAGCGGAGATTTTTCACATAAAAGCGCAAAAAATAATTTGTTCTCTAAGAGTGATTTGTATGCAGGGTTATGTAATAGTCTGCTATTTCCAATTGTGTTGACTTCTCCGGTGCTTAAATAATCTAAATAATTTTTGACATCTTTTCTGTATAAGTATTTAAAATAATAAAATGGAATTTCCTTTTTGGTTTTTATAAGTGTAATTACCTCTTTGATTATTTTTATAAAACTTTTTTTATTTGGGTCTTTAATGAAAACCTTAATTCTTCCAATATTGTCAAAATTTCGCATGCTTTTTATTTTAAGATTATAACGAAAGCTAACGGAAAATTGGTCGAGTAGGCAAGGGAAATTTCACCCCGAGCCACTCACACCCGCCTGCCGGACGGGCAGGGAATCGTACGTAACATGCCCCAGTCATTCGGCTCTTCTAACTGTTCCTACAAAGATAAGCTCATCCTTTTGCAAGTTGTAAGTGCAATCAGCCCATCCCATCGATCCGGCTCAATTACGGATCTTCATCGCTACTACGGATGGGTCCGCCCCTATATAACACATCTGAATTTTGCGGCTCGTTGCGAGATCGGCACACTACCGCAAGTTGGGCGGTCGACAGGCGATGGCCTTTCCGCCAAGCCCTTAGCCAAAGCTTTTGCATTTTGCCCGCCCCAACGGTACGGGCTGGTGTTTATCATTCTTTTCTCAATTGCCAAATAAAAAGATCTGGCGGTGTTCGTAAACTCGACAAAGCCAATAGGTATAGCATTTACCGCCCTATTTGCTATAATATTGTTAGCATTAGTTCGTTTACAAGTGCTTAATCCTCGACTCAAACCTTTTGTAAAGTCCATCATTATCAGTTTCGTCGATATTTTGGCTTTGGAAAATTGGAACGCTAATACCATTTTTCTTGTTAATTTTTATTGCCTCGGTTGTGAGTATATTGACAATAAGAATTCCCAGAACGGATGATGCAGGTCCGATTAATTTTTGATCGGTTTTCATAACTCCATCGCCTGAAGGAACACAATTGTCGATTACTAAATCCGCAATCTCGAAAAGTCTTTTCCCGCTTTTATGTCGAGATTTGTATTTCTGTGATTGTTCAAGAGAAGTTATTGCAATTACATTTAGGCCTTCTTCTTTCGCTTTCATTGCCATTTCAATCGGTATCGCATTTCTACCAGAATTGGAAATTATAATTATTAAGTCTGTTTTTTCAAATTTATAACTGTTCCAAATTATTTCTGCAAGACCGCTTACTTGTTCGATTTCTGCCGACCGTCTCGCTCCACTGGCAAGTAAAACTAAATCGTCCATAATTGCATTAACATTCGCAATATTTGATGCTCGTCCAAACATTTCCATGGCTATCATTTGCGAGTGCCCAGTACCGATAGTATGAATAATTCCATCTCTGGCAATCACATCCGCAACCATTTTCGATGCTCTATTCAGTTGCTTATTTTGTTTGGTCGAAAGTTTGTCTATTAATTTTTTAATTTCCTCCAAATATTCAAACATATGATGTTGGTTTAGAATTAATGCTAAAGATTCGCCTCGAGTAGTGCGGGGCAGGCACGCACCTGCTATTCCGCCACGCAAAAGCCTAATTTAAAATTTTGGCGACCCCGCGGACACGCCCAAGACTTGGTTCAAGCACGTACGCCCCCATTACTTATATCATTAATAGCATTTGTTTTTATCCATATAATCGAATTATTGCAGGGAGTAATTGCTCTTCCGCAATAAACGGTAGTAAAAAAGTATCTTGGGCGATTTTATTTTTTATTTGATTGATTATCTCGATTTCTGCTTGCGCTCTTTGAACTAATATAGGGTCACTTAAATTTTCCAATATTGAAAGCGACTGGTTGATTACCCATGAATGAGATTCAATTCCAGCTCTTTTCAGATCATTTTGAAGGTCTTCAGCCTCTCTCATTGGAGTCGTTTCAGGTAGAGTAACCAATAAAATTTTTGCAAAATCTTTATCTTGTAAACTCATATATGGTGTGGTAATTCTATTTGGATCTAAATTAGTACTCTTCATCACTTCTTTATGATAACTTCCGGTGGTGTCAAGAAGTAAAAGGGTATGTCCTGTTGGGGCAGTATCCATAACTACGTATTGGCGTTTCGCTTTATGTATAGCTTTTGAAAATGCGTTGAAGACTGCAACTTCTTCACTACAAGGAGATTTTAAATCTTCAACTAGCAAATTGCGTGCTTCGGGGTCTAAGTTTTTGCCTTTCTGCTTAAGTATTTTATCAGTATAAATTTTAGTTTCAGCCTTCGGATCAATTCTTTCTACTGTCAAATTTGCAGGGATTTGGTCTAATTGATTGATAAAATCACTCACGTGAGCTGCGGGGTCTGTAGTGGTTAATAATACTTTATGACCTCTTTTAGCGAGAAGTGTACCGATTGAAGCTGCCACTATAGTTTTGCCGACTCCACCTTTCCCCATGGTCATAATCAACCCTTTACCATTGGAATTTTCTATCTCATCAACCAATGATTTTAAAGTTTTGTTCGAGGAGGATGTAAGCTTGCCAGATGGTGTTTGAGATTTAATGATGTCTTCTTGCTTTTGTTTGTCGAAGATTGATTTAAGCTTTTCTATACCGAGAATATTATATGGAAGTAAGGGGTAGTTTGTCCTTTCCATATTTTGAAGAATAGTTGGTAAATTCTTCAAGTTATGCTGGGCAATGGACTGCATTTTTTTGGCAAGAGAGTCAGTTTCGTCTAAGGCGGAAAACACCCCGTTAATCGACAATTTTTGATTTAAAAAGCCTAGTTCCTTTAGCTCCTTGCTAGTTCTTGCAGCTTCTTTTAAAGATGGTTTGTCGCTTCGAGCAACTAAATGGAAAACGGTCTTCTTTGGGTCTCGTAAACTCTCAATAACTCTCTTATATCGTTCTTTACTACTCTTAAGTGCTGATGAAGGTCCTATGCAAGATGCACCTTGGGGATTTTCTTCAAGAAACGAATCCCAGGCAGCTGGCAATTCAAGCAATCGAATTGTATGTCCTGTTGGTGCAGTATCAAAAATAACAACATCTATATTTCCTAACTCTCCTTCACCTGTTATAAATCTTGCGAATTCATCAAAGGATGCTATTTCTGTTGTGCATGCGCCAGACAATCCTTCTTCAATTTTATTTAATTCTTGTTTGTTGGTAGTTTCTCTCAATGGTTCAAGAACTCTTTTTCTATATTCCTGAGCAGATTTTTCTGAATCAATGTTCACCATAAAGAGATTTGGCACCTTAATGTGTTGTCTTATTACTTCTCCAATTTTTGAATCAAGAACATCTTTCAAATTTGATGCGGGATCAGTACTGATTAATAAGACTTTATTTCCTTCTTCAGCCAGTTTCACAGCCATTGCACAAGCCAAGGTTGTTTTTCCAACACCACCTTTACCTGTATAAAAGAGAAACTTTTGTTTTGTGCTTCTATCCATGAATTCATCTTATTAGTCAAGGGAATGTATTTCAAAAGAACTGTGGATCATATGATTTAATACCACATTTATAATGAATAAAATCAGTTTAATAAATGCTAACGACTCGGCTCGTGGCAAGTAGGGCGAGTAAAACGCTGTGGCCTTTCCGCCAAGCCCGTAGCCAAAGTTTTTGCATTTTGCCCGCCCGAACGGTACGGGCGGATGATTAGCTTTGTTCTCTGAATTGCCAAATCATAAGATTTGGCGGTGTTAGTAAACACGCCCAAGCCAATGGATTCAACACTTACCGCCCTATTGGCTATAGCCACTGTGGCTGTTGCACAAGTTAGCGAAAAAAAACGGTCGTGATCATTGCCGATCCGGGAATCGATCGTAACTTTAGGTATGCAGGAAAAAAAGGAGCATCGACCCCGTGGTATTTTTCAAACTCTGTTTGGTGGGTTATCTGGAAAACTGATCAGCGACCGCAAACTTATCGCCCATTGTTCGATGCGACCGGATATTCTATTTTTCTTAGGCTATGATATCGATGAGGAACTACCATAGCTTAGTACCATAAGTAGAACACGACAGCTCTTTCCCGAATCGGTATTCGAAGAAGTCTTCACTAAGGTCTTGGGTCTGTGTATTGAAAAGGGAATGGTCTCCGGTCATACCCGGACCATAGATTCGGGCCCGGTCAAGGCCAATGCGAGCATGGATACTTTGGAGCTAAAAGTACCTGAGGATGAATTAGGGGAACATTTACGAAAAGTTCGGGCCATTGGCACAATGGACAAAGAAGTGCCGCATCGCAAGAGTAAGGGCGATAAGTCGGATAAAGGTCAGCGAAGTATCACGGCGAGTAAGAAAGGGCTCGATGCCATCGGAAGTAGGAACAGGAAATGGAGCAAAGACCAAGACCGACGCCCCGGTGCCGTTAACAAGGGCAGTAAGTATACGAGCGACAAAACGCATTACGGTCCGACCGATCCAGATGCGGGGATAAGCGTAAAGCCCGGTAAGGCAAGGAAGCTGAACTACCTGAGCCAATTGAGTGTTGATACGGGCCACCATGTGATTACCGATATCAAAGCGTATCGTGCGGATGGAAAGGACAATCGGCAATTGTAAGGGCTGCCCGCTTCGGTCAACATGTCTTGGCAAGGTGAACGAGAAACAGTTCTCGGTCACTTACTATCGGGCGGAATACGAAAGGAACATCGAACGGGTGAACAGCAACGAGGGCC
>RCMY010001377.1_pt1 | contig 23239 bp, 19 predicted proteins | sample 2041341 | NCBI WGS metagenome assembly RCMY01 (sample SAMN09708234, study PRJNA481090) | Marine sediment metagenome, whole genome shotgun sequencing project.
GCCGCCGCCGCGGCTCGCGCCGCACGTGACGGCCTCGACGGCATGGACGCGGTGCTCGCCTCGCTCGCCGACGAGGAGGAGGCGCGGGAACGCACGTCGTTCGGTGCGTCGCTCGATCGCGCGATGTGTCCCGAGCCGACCCCGGTCGCCGAACCGATCACCGTCCTCGACGACGCGTGGGGCCAGGAGGACGACGCCGAGGCCCGGGTCCGTGGGCTGTTCGCTCGCACCGAGCCGGCGGTGACGATCCCGGAGCCCGCGCAGCTCATGCCGGAGGGCGGCTGGGCGCTCGACGATGACGTCTTCGCCGTGGTCGTCGAGGAGCCGGAGGTCACGACGCGCGACCTGGATGGGCTCGGGCTGCCGGATGCCGTCATGGCACGGCTGCGCCGATCGACGCACGTGGATCTGACCGCCGCGCTCGCGGACGCCGTGGCGCCCTGGTGCCTCGGGGTTCCCGAAGACGCACCGCTGTTCGTCGGCCCGCGTGCCGAGGAGCTGCTGGATCCGGTGTTCGGTGACGTCCGAGCGGTCGCGATGGCCGTCTCCGGGCCCGACGGCAACGTCGCGGTCGCTGCTCGGCGTGACGGGCGCGCGCTGCACCTCGTCGTCGGCGACGCCGGCTGGTCCCCGCTGATCAGCCTGCGCCCCGACGCGGTCGCCTGGGTCGACGAGCAGGACACGATCGTCGCGCTCGCGACGGCCGTGGACGCCGACGCACCGCTCTCGTTCGGTCCGGTCGGTGGCGCGCTCGTCTCCGTGACCGCGGCCGACGTCGCGGCGACCATCATGGAGCTCCTCGACCGGGCGGAGGCCTGACATGCTGCGTGGACCCATCGCCCAGCCGTTCGGGATCCTCGGGCTGATGCTGCTCGCGCCGACGGCGTGGAGCCTGTCGACCGGGGCGCTGACGCCGTTCGAGGCCGCCACCCGGGGTGTGATCACGCTGATCGCGGTGATCGTGCTGCACCATCTGGCGAACCGCGGCCTCGTGAAGGCGGTCGAGACCGTCGCACGGCGCAGGCACGCGGAGATGGTCGCCGAGGACGAGGCGCAGGCTGCGGACGCCGAGGCGGCCGCCTGAGGCCCTCTCAGGCCACCTGGAGCGCCGGCGCCACGAGGCGGCTCAGCGTTGCGACCACGCTCTCGTCGAGCCCCGCATCGTGGAGGCTGGCGATGGCTCCGCCCACGCCCAGCCCACGAGCGTGGGCGTCTTCGTAGGCGCGTGCCACGCCGAGGATGCGTGCGGAGAGCGGGGTGTCCGGAGCCGGCGGTGCCCGATGGGCGCGGACGGCGTCCGCGACCCCGGTCCCGCAGGACGCGGCCAGGACGTCGGCTGAGCGGGCGTCCACGATCGCGGGGAGCGCTCGCTCGCCGACGACCTCGCCGACGGCGTGGAACCGTGCCGCGAGCCCGATGACGACGAGATCGTCGTCGCCGAGGTCGAGCATCACGGCGAGGCGTCGTGCCGTGACGGCGATCCGACGTGCGTGTCCGACGCCGGAACGTCGCTGTCGTTCGACCTCGTGCATCGCCAGCTCGAGGGCGGCGAGCTCGGAGTCTCCGCCCGCGAGGTCGGCGAGATCCTCGGCGCGGACGACGCGCTGGCCGTGTCGCGACGCGACCTCGGCGGCGTCGACGACCATCGAGACGGCGACGTCGAGGGGGGTGTCGGGATGCACGGTCGTGTGGGCGGCGTGGACGTGCAGCTCGACACCGCGCGGGGCGTAGGCGCTGACGTCCTCGTGCCAGGTCTCCATGAGCCGCTCGAGCGATGCCACGTCCCCGTGGTGCAGCAGGAGCGTGGTGGCAGGGGAGAGGTGGTAGGCCCGGGTCGCGTCGGTGCGTGAAGCAGCCCAGGTGATGGCGATGCGGCGGCGCAGCAGATCGCCGAGGCCACCGGGGAGCGCCGACTCCGTGAGCTGACCGAGGTGCACCGCGACCAGCAGGCCGGTGAAGGGGTCCTCACCCTCGACCGGGCGGAGGTCGGCGGCGAGGGCACGGCCGCCGGGCAGTCCGGTGGTGGGGTCAGGACCGCCGGTGAGGTCGTGTCCGGCGAGGTCGTCCTGGGCGGCGTCCTCGGCGCGGCGGGCCACGCTCTCGAGCAGGCGGCCCGGGACCTGTGGCCCGAGGCGGTCGAGCTCGGCGAGCACGGCCTCGTTGCCCTCGGCAACGATGGCCCGCGCGCCGGCGCGCAGCAGCTGGGCGGCGATCCCCTCGAGACCGGGATGGAGCAGGACGACGACGCGGCTTCCTGCGTCGGCCCAGCGTCGGGTGATCGCGATGCCGTCGCGACCGGCACGTGCGGACACGACGAGCGTCCGGTCGTCGGTCGGCGTCTGCAGCGTCACCGCGGTGATCTCGGTGCCGCCGACGGCCTTCTCGACGGACTGGAGCTGGCGCTGGGAGAGCCCGTGGACCGCGAGCGGCGCGCCCGGCTCGACCGGGGCAGCGGTCGGCTCGGTCGGCTCGGCCACGGCGGTGTCGGTCATCTCGATGCTCCACGCGCCGGCGGGGTCGTCGGCCGCTGGCATCCACGTCATCGACGCCGATGCCCCGACGCTTGACGACGGCCCGTCCGAGCGCGCATGTGTGCTCGTTCAGCGACACATGTCGGCCGTTCGGCCGGTTTCTCCGCCGGTGACCCGACACACGCCAGCACCCGCCGCGAGGTGCGGCGGGTGCGTCAGCGTTGGGGAGCCGTTGAGGCTCAGGCGGTGCGGGACTCGGGGACCAGCGCGCGGTCCGCGGCGTCGAGCCGGGTGCGCCAGCTGGACTCCTCGGCCAGACGTGCCACGAAGGCTGCGCGGCTGCGGCGGCCCGGGGCGCGCTCGTCGACCTGCGGGATGCCCTCGAAGGAGTCCGCGAAGTAGGCGCGGACGGCGTTGAGCGCCTCGGAGCGGATCTGGCTGACCCGCGCCTCGGTGACGCCCATGGAGTCGGCGATGGACCGCAGGAACTCGCCCTGGAAGTAGTACCGCTCGACGACCTCGCGCTGGACCTCCGGGAGGTGACGGACGGCGGTGCGGAGCGTGCCCGTGAGCTCGCGGTGCTCGATCTGGTCCTCGGGAAGGCGCTCGGAGTCCTTCTCCTCGATCAGCTCGCCCAGGGTGGTGTCCTCGCTCTCGCCACCACCGACGCGCTGGTCGAGGTGCAGGAGGGACGAGGAGACCGCGGCGGTGCGGTAGGCGTCGAGCTGCTCGACGGTGATGTTGAGCGCGGTCGAGAGCTCGACGGCGGTCGGCTCGCGGTGGTTCTCGCGCTCGAAGACCTCAGTGGCGTCCCGGACCTCACGCATGCCACGGCGCATGGCGCGGGTGGCCCAGTCGCGGGAGCGGGTGGAGTCGATGATTGCGCCGCGGATGCGGATCATGGCGTACCGGGCGAAGGGGATGCCCATCGTCTCGTCGTAGCGACGGGAGGCGTCGACGAGGCCGTACGCACCGGCGTTCCAGAGCTCCTCGCGGTCCACGTGGCGCGGGTACCGGGTCGAGACCTGGTTCACGGCGTGCTGGACGAGGTAGAGGTGAGTCTCGACGAGCTCGTTGGAGCGTTCGAGGCCGGGGGTGTTCGTGGCGGGCTTGGCGCTCCGCGCGGTCTTGATCGACATGCTTGGGTCCCATCGCTGGTTGGGGTTCATGCAATTCGCTGTGCACGGAGAGTATGGTGCCGGCTACGGAGTGTTGTTTCCAGTGCTGTTGAGAGTTTGGTCGAACACGAACCGTGAGGTTTGCGAACTACACGTATGGGAGTCACCCGTCGCGGTGGGTGGTGAACTCACCCCGCGTGGTGGGAACCTCAAGGTGGTGACCGTTCGGCCACGCAGCGTCATATCCAGCAGGCCGTGGGGGCTCGTTCACTCTCTGTGTCTTCGGGCCGGGCTATATCTGAAAAACGCGCGGCAGACGCTCGTTATTTGCCGTGCTGTCCACCTACGCTTGAGGAAGAAACGCGGGAGGCAGGGGAAGCGTGGAACGTCTGACGGTGGTGCTGGAGCGCGAGCGCGCCCTCATGGAGACGTTGAACCTGCGCCTGACGGTGCTCCTGCAGCTCCTTGCGGCGGATGAACGCCGTTTTCTCGCGCGCATCGTCGACGAGGTCGAGCACACGTCCGACGAGCTGCATCTGCTCGACACGGAGCGTCGCGTCGTCGTCGGCGCACTTGAGCAGCGGCTCGGTCTCGGCTCCGGCGCGAGCCTGGCGGTGCTGGCGTCGGCCGTCGGGTCGGGGGAGCGCGAGCACCTCGAGCGCCTCCGGACGGACCTCCGGGATCTGTGGGAGCGCAACCGCGTCGCAATCGAGCGGGCGACCTCGCTCGCTCACGCCGGCGCAGGCGAGCTGCGGGCCTGGCTGGAGCGTCTGGCGACCGGCCACGCCAACGTCTACTCGGCGGGCATCGGTGGGGCCACCGAGTCGCGGCCGACGGCCTTCGACCAGCGAGCCTGACTCAGGGCTGCGTGGGCGGAGGCGTCGCGGGCGGCGTGGGCGGGACCGGGCGCAGACGACGCTGCAGCAGGGCCTTCGCGTCCAGCGTCGGGGTCGAGGCGGCGCGGTTCTCCGAGGCGACTTGGCGGTACACCTCTTCGCGGTGCACCTGGATGCTGCGCGGCGCGTCGATGCCGATGCGAACCTGGTCGCCGCGCACCTCGAGGACCGTGACCACGATGTTGTTGCCGATCATGATCGACTCACTGCTACGGCGTGTCAGGACCAGCACGTCAGAGGCCTTCCAGTGAGATCTCGGCTCGGACGGGGTGGTCCTGGTCGGTGAGGACCAGCTGGCGCCCTTGCCGCGTCTCGGCGTTGACGACGAAGGGCCCGAGCAGGTTGACCGTCACCGTGTCGGTGTCCGCGTCGATGGTGACGGGGCAGAAGAGCACGGAGTCCTCAGCGTTCGTGATGTCCAGCTCCAGCGCCTCGGCCTCCGAGATCTCGGGAGCGTAGTCGGGGAAGAACAGCCAAGGAACCGTGACGATGAAGGCGATCTCGGGCTCGTTCAGGCACTGGAGCATCTGGAACGCCGCGTCCTCGACCTCGTTGATCAACACGAAGTCCGTGGCGTCCGTGAATCCCGGGATGCCATGGGTGAAGTGGAGGACAGCGTCCTCGTCGTATCCGCGTGCGTCGTCGCTCACGTGAAGGCTTCCTCGGGCAGGCGGGATCTGCGCATGCAACGACGGACCCTAATGGCCCGGTCACGTCCGGCAGTGGACCTCGCGCAGGGGTGGATCAGGACAAGAAGGTGGATCAGGACAAGAAGGAGGCGAGTGACGGCGGCATCGCGCGGGCCAACGCGCCAAGCGTCGCCTGGTAGGACATCTCCTGCATCTGGAGCTCCATGACGGCCTCGGAGAGTGACGCGTCCTCGATCGAGGACAGCTCGCCGCGCAGCGCGACGATCGCGTCGGAGTTGCGTACCAGCGCCGAGTCGGTGCGGTTGCGCGCGGCACCGATCTGGCCGAGGGAGCTGAGGATGCGTTGCGACGCCTCGTCGACGGCGGCGATGTCGGCGGAGAGGGCGGTCTGGTCGTCGGCCATGAGGTGGGCTTCGATGTTGTCGAGCAGCGTGAAGGTGTCCTGTGCGCCAGTGAAGCCGAACACGTCGTCGCCGGTGACGTTGACGCCGATCGTGTCGTTGTCGCCGATCCGGCGAGTGACGACGCCGTCGTCGCCCTGATAGATCCAGCCGCCGGGCGCCCGCACAACCGCGTCCACGTCGGCGAAGCCGGCGAACAGCGGGCGTCCGTCGTGGCGGGCGTTGGCGACCGAGAGGAGCTCTTCGCGGATCGAGGCGACCTCCTGCGCGATGGCGGTCCGGCTCTGCGCCGATCCGGTGGTGTTCGCTCCGCTGACGACGAGGTCCCGGACGCGCCGGAGGCGTGAGCCCATGCTCTGCAGCGACGAGTCGGCGAGGTCGAGCTTCTGGGCGGCGTCCGCGGCGTTGCGCTCTTCCTGCTCGCGCTTGACCTGCGTGCTTCGCAGGGAGAGCACCCGGCCGGCTCCTGACGGGTCGTCGGACGCGCGGTTGATCGTGCGGCCCGAGGAGATCGTCTCGCGGGCCTTGTCGAGCTTCTCGAGTCGACGGCCGAGGTCGGCCGTGGCCGACTGGACCATCATCCGGTTCGTGACGCGCATCGTGGATCATCCTTGGGGGGTGGGCGAGGGCCTAGAGGCCGACACGACCCATACGGTTGATGATGGTGGACATGGCTTCGTCGGCGCTGGACATGACCCGCGACGCAGCTTCCAGCGACCGCTGGTACTGCACGAGCGAGGCCATCTCCTCATCGATCGAGACGCCGTGCGCGGACTCGCGGGACAGCTGCGCGGACGTTGCCAGCCCGGCCTGCCGGCTCGCGTCCTCGAACGCCGACCGCGTGGTGGCGCCCAGGCGGCTGACGATCCGGGCGAAGGCCTCGGACGGCGTGGAGCCGGACGGGAGGTTCACGTCGCGCAGATCCGCGAGCCGCTGGGCGTTGCGGCCGTCGAACGTGGCGGGTGGGTCACTCGAGGCTGCGGCGATCTCGCTGCCGGTGGCGATCTGGACGCGCAACGAAGCGGCGTCGGTCCCGTCGAGCAACGGCGGGCCCGGGACGCCGGGCGCGACGTAGCCGGACGCGTTGACGCCGTTGATGGCGTCGCGCAGCTGTGTGGCGAACTCGTCCAAGGATGCGCGCACGCCGACGATGTCGCGCTCGATGAACAGCTGGGTCCCTCGGAGGACCCCACCGACCGCAGGGCCACCGTGAGGATGAGTGACGTCGGTGCCGTCTGTGCCGAGCTTGTAGGTGGCCTGCCCGTCGACGAGCGCCAGCCCGTCGAGGAGCACGCGGACGCTGCCGTCGGCCTGGGTGCGGATCGTCACGCCCGCCTTCTCCGAGAGCTGGTCGAGCAACCCGTCACGGGTGTCCATCAGGTCGTTCGGCGTGTTGCCGGTCGCACCTCCGGTCACGATCTCGTCGTTGAGCGCCGCGACCCCGTCGATGAGGACGTTGATGGCGCGGACCTCGGCCTCGAGGTCCTCTCCCGCGTCCTGCTCGAGCCGGGAGGCCTGCTCGGCCAAGCTGTTGAACCGGTTGGTGAGGTTCTCGAGGGACGAGCGAGCGACCTCCCGCGACGCCGGGTTCTCCGGGTGCACGGCGACGTCCTCGAACGCTGCGAAGACGTCAGCAAGGTCCGCGTTCAGACCTCCCTGGAGGTCGCCGAACAGCGATTCGAGCCGGCCGAGGAGGTCGGCCTGCTGTTCGGTCGTGCCGAGGCGCCCGATCTCGGAGCGGACGCGAGCGTCCATGAAGGCGTCACGTCGACGGCTCACGTCGACGACGTCGACGCCGGCGCCGAGCGTCCCCACGGTGCTCTCGAACGGGCGGAGGGTCTGGAGGTCGGCGCGCTGGCGGGTGTATCCCTCGGTGTTCGCGTTCGCGATGTTGTGCGACACGGTGGTCAGCGCAGCCTGGGCTGCGCGAAGACCGGAGTACCCGGTGTAGAGAGCGTTGAAGCTCATGGTGCGCCGCCCATCAGATGAACCTGTTGATCGTGGTGGCCCCGGGCGCGGTGGTCTCCGCGCGCCCCGTCGCCGAGTACGTCCCGACGGCCGGTCCGGTGAGATGCTGCAGCGAGGACTGGACGGCGTTGAGGCCGACCGCGGCGAGCCGCGAGTTCTCGCGGGCGGTGTGCTCGACCTCGGCGGTGATCCGCGCGAACGACTCGTGGTGCTCGTCGAGGATCGTGGCCCAGGGCTCGGGAGCCTCTTCGGCCATGCGCTTGAGGGTCAGCTCCTCCGCGGGGATGCCCCAGTCGTCGGCGACCATGCGGACGGCGGCCTTGCGGTCGCGTTCGGTCTCCCAGAGCCCGTCGAGGGCGTTCTCGACCTCTTGGAGTGCTCGGGGCACGTGACGGCGTTCGTCCGCGGCGAGCAGCAACCGGGCAGCGACGAGCCGGTAGAGCAGATGCTCCACCACACCACGTTCTGCCCACAGCGTGTCCGCGAGGGTCGGCAGTGATGCACAGGCTTCGATTGGTTGCATGAGGTTCCCATCGGCACGGGAGAGGTGAGACTGAACGGTCGTCCGTCCGGCCCGACCCACTCCGTTGGGTCCTGCGAGCCCTGTCGGCCGGGTTCTGCCCCGCATCATGTCCAACCGCGCGATCAGGATCCGGTTGCGTCCAGGTGAGCGCGCTGCGAGCACACCGCCGCGCGTCCCGCATGCGTGGGAACTCGACGGGCCATCCGGTCGTCAGTCCTCCTATACTGACTCATTGTAGAACGCTCAGGGAGCACGATGGCGCTGTCGGAACACGAACAGCGCGTCCTCGACGACATCGAGGCGCAGCTGCACCGGGAAGATCCCCGGTTCGTCGAGCGCACCCGTTTGACGGGCAGCCGACGTCAGCGCACGCACCGCCTGAGGCTCGCCGGCTTCGGCTTCCTCGGCGGGATCGCCCTGATGGCGATGGTGACCTTCCACATCGTGTGGGGGCTCGTGGGCTTCGGGATCATGTTCGCGTCGATCCTCGTCGCAGCCAACGTCGCCCGGACCGGGTTCCGCGACGAGGAGGGGTCGCTGCGACAGCGGCTCCGCCAGGCGATGCAGCCCAGCGACGACGGCACCGACGCCTGACTCGTCGATCAGCTGGGAAGCTCGTCAGCGCATGACCGGCGGGCGTGACGCCTTCTCGCGCACGTCCCGGATGAGGGTGCCCGCCTGCTCAGCGGGGAGCCGGACCGGCGCCAGGAGGCGATCGCGAGGCTCCACCGACGCCGCGAGTTCCGCCATCAGGAGCTCGGTGAGCCGGTCTGCCTCGTCTGCGTGGGCGTCGGTGACATCGCCGCCGAAGGCTGCCGCGCGGGTGAGCTCGCCGAGGCGGGTCGCGGCGGTGCGTTCCACCCGGTGCTCCTCGCTCCAGCGGGTCAGGACCGTGGGCGTGGTCTCGCCCGCCCGACGCCCGACACCCAGCGACGCAGCGCGTCGGAGGAGCCGTCGCTGGACGGTGAGCACACGCGCTCCCGCGGGGCCCGTGGTGGCGACATGGCGCCGGGACCGCGACGCCAGCACGAGCCCGCCCGCGGCGAGGACGATCAGCCCGAGCCCGACCGGGAGCAGCGGGGAACGACGGGTCGTGCCGGTGACGGCACCGCCGCCGACGTCCTCCAGGTCGCCCGGCTCAGCTGACGTGCCGGCATCCGGCTCGGTGGGCTCGGGGGCGTCCGTGGGCTCCTCGCTCGGCTCGAGGCCGAGCTCGCGCTCGCTCTCGGTGAGCGTCGGATCGAGGTCTCCGGCCGACGGGACCTGGACGGCGCCGTCCGCGCGGGGGGTGGGCTCGAAGCGGATCCATCCCTGCCCCGGGAACAGCACCTCGACCCATGCGTGGGCGTCTGCCGTCGAGACCCGGTAGGTGTCCCCGGCTCCGTTGAGCCCGTTGGCGACCTTGCTTCCACCGACGAATCCGACCGAGACCCGGGCGGGGACACCGCTGGCGCGCAGCATCACGGCCATGGACGTCGAGAAGTACTCGCAGTAGCCGGCCCGAGTGGTGAAGAGGAAGTCCGCCAGCGCGCCGCTGCCGCGCAGCGTCGAGACGTCCGTGGTGTAGACGAAGTCCGAGTCGGGACCGACGAAGAAGTCCTGCAGGGCAAAGGCCTTGTCGACGTTGGTGACCGCCCCGGTCTCCCGGTAGATGGCCTCGGCCAGCTGCCCGTACGCGCGGTAGTCACCCGGCAGCTCGAGCCAGTCGGCGACGTCGGCGGGCGCCGGGTTGATGGCGCGGAGCGTGTCGATCTCAGGGGACGGGACGATCGCCTCGACCTCGTACCGCAGGCCCTCGACGACCCCGGTCACCAGCCGACCGTTGATCTCGCTCGAGGTCGTGCTGGCGGTCGCGACGAACCCGCCGACCTTGGAGTACACCATCCGGTCCGCGGCCCCACCACGGATCGTCACGGGCTGGTAGGGCACCGGCACGTAGATGTTGGCGAGGTCGAGGATCGTCACGTCGACGTCGAGCTCGATGCCCCCCGGGAACTCGGTCTCCGGAGGGAAACGGTCGTTGCCACGCGTGAGCTCGTCCGGGTCCGGCCGGAAGGTCGCGACGTTCGGGGGTCCCAGCCGCCACGTCGTGCCGTCGAAGGTGTCCAGCGCGGCCAGTCGGAGGTAGGTCCGACGCGAGGCCTGGTACTCCAGCACGTCACGGGGGTCAGGCAGCTGGAGCCGATCACCGACGTCGACGATCGGTTGGTAGCCGCGCGGATCCTCGCCGCCGCCCAGATCCGCCCAGGCCGTGGCGTTGTAGCCGGGCAGCAGCCCGGGCACGAACGCCGCGGACACGGCGGCCAGGAGGCCCACCGCCACCCCGGCGATCGGGAGTCGTGGGCCCACGCGGTCGCGGACCGCGCTCGACACGTCGGCGTCGGACTCGAGCAGGAGCAGGAGCGCCGCGGCGATCAGGAAGGGGAGCGTGTGGGGCCAGGTCCGCCCGGCGGGCAACGGCACCGAGAGCGGAGCCGCCCACAGGACGAGCGCGACGACCGTCGCGAGGCCGGGACGTCGGAGGCGGACGGTGAGCTCGTGAACGACGTGGGTGACACCCCATGCAGCCGAGGTCACCACGACCATGATCCCGTCGAGCGGGAGGGTCGGGGCGGGCTCGTCGCGCAGCTGTGTCGCTCCCGCGCCGAGGAGCTCGCGGAACTCGGCCCACTGCTCCGCTCCGGGCAGCAGCGGGCCAGCGGGGAGGTGCACGACGTAGGTGAACACCGCGAGCACGCTCGCGGATGCCACGACGGACGCGATCGGCCCGAACCGCAGGGCATGAGCGGCCATCGCGATGGCGCCCGCGAGCAGCACGGCGAGCGCGGCGTCCGGCACCCACTCGGTTCCGAGGAACACCCGGCTGAACGCGACGAGGGCCGCGAGGACGAGGGTGAGCGAGGCCGCGCCCGCGACGGCATCGCGCACGAGGTGTGCGCGGGGTGAGGCCACGGGTGTCGCCGCCATGCTGTCGGTGCCTTGGAGTGGTGCGGTCAGGGTGTGGGGTCAGACGCGGGTGCGCTGCACCAACAGTTCGGTCCAGCACACGTCGAGACGGTCGCCGGGGCGCTGGACGCCGACCCGCCACCCGGCAGCCCGGAGCGCGCGCCGACTCAGGTCGAGGTCGGAGGACCCGTGCCGGTGCTTGGGCGCGACGATGAGGGCCACACGGGACTGGAACGAACGGCCGGCCCGGACCAGTTCCCGCAGCTCGTCGGCGTTCGGCGGGGTCATCACCGCGACCAGGCCCCCGTCGCCGACGGTTCCCTTCGCGAGCTGCTGGAGGAGGGCCCGCATCGGCTGGTCCTTGCGCGGCGTGGCGACCGCGAGGTCGCGCAGCTGGTCCTGCCACGGCCGGGCTCTCGTCGACGCGCTGACCGGGTCGACCAGGAGACGGACGGCGAAGCTCCGCGCCGCGAGGTGGTAGATGATCGAGGCGGCCGCGCTGATCGCCACCTCGATCGTCGCGAGGTCGCTCGTGCCGGTGTGCCGGTCCGTGCGGAGGTCCAGGAGCATGGTCGCCTGAGGATGCCGCGGCGCTTCGTCCTGGCGGACCATCAGCTTCCCGCGGTGCGCGGTCGAGCGCCAGTGCACCTTGCGCAGGTCGTCGCCGCGGACGTACTCGCGGATGGTGGCGAGCTCGTCGCCGCTCGAGACCGGGGAGGCCACGCCTTCCGTGCCGGTCCCCGCGTGTCCGCCGAGCGGCACACCAGCGGGGAGCTCCCAGACGGGCGGGTAGATCGTCACCTCGGCCGTGTCTCCGAGACGGAGCACGCGTGAGGCGATGCCGAACGGGTCGCGGAGGCGTACCACGAGCGGTCCGACCTCGAAGCGCCCACGACGGCGGCCATGGACGGGGTAGCTCAGCACCGCCTGCTGGCCCGGGGGCAGCGGGTCCAGCACGAACCGGCTGGTCTCGGTGAGCCTCGCGGGAACGGTGTCGTCGACCTGGATGACGGCGGTGGGGAGCCGTCCGACGTTCGCGATGCGCAGCTCGACGGAGCCGGTCTGGTCGTGGAACAGCTCCGGCGGGTGCAGCGTCCGACGCAGCTCGAGCTGGGCCGAGGTGATCCGGGTGAAGAGCACCGCCAGCAGCACGAGCAGCAGCACGGCCACGCCGGCCATCTGGAACTCCGGGACGCCCAGCGCCCGGCTCGCGAGCCACAGCCCGACCCCGGCCCCGAGGAGGCCCCAGCCGCGACGCGTCATCGGTGGTCCCTCACTCCGTCGGCGCCGGGACACCACGCAGGACGTCCTGGACGACCCCGGCAGGGTCCCGCCCGGCCAGCTGGGCCTCGGCGCGCATGATCAGACGGTGGGGGAGCAGGTGCGGGAGGAGGAACTGCACGTCGTCGGGCGTCGCGTAGTCGCGGCCGTCGAGCGCCGCCACGGCGCGGCAGGCACGGAGCAGGGCGAGCGAGGCGCGGGGAGATGCCCCGAGCTCGACGTCCTCGTGGCTGCGCGTGGCCCGGCAGACCGCGACGATGTAGCGCTCCACGGACTCGGCGACGTGCACGGTCCGGACCGCCTCGACCATGCGTGTCACGGTCTTCGCGTCCGTGACGGGCTTCATCCGCGTCAACGGGTTGCCGAACCCATGGGTTCGCAGGACCGCGAGCTCCGCGTCGGCGGACGGGTAGCCGATGGCGAGGCGCAGCATGAAGCGGTCGCGCTGGGCCTCCGGCAGGGGATAGGTGCCCTCGAGCTCGATCGGGTTCTGCGTCGCCATGACCATGAACGGGCTGCCGAGCTCGTGCGTGGTGCCGTCGATCGTGACGGTGCCTTCTTCCATGCACTCGAGCAGGGCGGACTGGGTCTTGGGCCCCGCCCGGTTGATCTCGTCGCCGAGGACGAGGTTCGCGAAGACGGGACCGGGCCGGAACTCGAACTCGCCGGTGTCCGGGGAGTAGACCGTCACGCCCGTCACGTCGGACGGCAGCAGGTCCGGCGTGAACTGGACACGCTGGACCGAGCAGTCCACCGACTTGGCGAGAGCCTTGGCCAGCAGCGTCTTTCCGACGCCGGGGACATCCTCGATCAGGATGTGGCCCTCGGCCAGCAGCGCGACGAGGAGCAGGCGAACGATCTCCGGCTTGCCCTCCACGACCGACTGCATGTTCGCGTCGATGGCGGCGGTCGTGGCCGTCAGCTCCTTGAGATCGGGGCGGCGGCGCGTCGTCGTAGCCACGGTGCAGGGTCGCTTTCGTCGGGGTCGCGCATGCTGCGCCGGGTCCGGCCCGGATCAACGCGATGAGGGCGCGGGCGGTTCCGGCAGGCGGCAGGCTACTTCGGACCACAGCCCCCGCGCCGCGCCGCACCGCACGGTCTGGTCCGGTCAGCGCGCGTTCGCCATGGGGATGCCGCGCGTCGGCAACCATGGGTGGGCCGACGGCGTCGAAGCCACCGACCCGCGACGCGTGGGGACCGAAGGGCCAGACATGCAACACCGAATCGCTGGGATCGTGACGGCGGCGCTCGTGGCGACGCTGCTCGTCGGAGGACCCGGCGCGGAGCATGTTCCGCCGGCAGCAGCGGCCGGCGCTGCGCCGCTGATCCCGGTCGGCGCCGCCCCTGCGGGTGCCACCTCGATCCTGGACGGCAACGCGACGACCACCGAGCGGCTCGTTGAGGACGACCCCGTCCACGCGGCGCTCGCGGTGTCACGGATGCGGTTCGTCGACCACGTCGCCGCCGGTCGGCGGGCCAGCCACGTCGTGCTCTCCCGCGACGACCTCTTCGCCGACTCCTTGGTGGGCGCGGCCCTCACCGACACGGGGCCGCTCCTGCTGACCGGACAGAAGGTGCTCCTCGAGGTGGTCGCGACGGAGCTCGACCGGGTCCTCGCCCCGCTCGGGACCGTCTACCTCCTCGGTGGCCCGGCGGCGCTCGACCCCGCCGTCGAGGACGCGGTCCGCAACGCTGGCTTCATCCCGCGGCGCCTTGCGGGGGAGACCCGCGTGGAGACCGCGCTCGAGGTCGCAGACGAGGTTCGCTCACGTCACCCCGACCGCGACGAGGTCATGCTCGCCCGGGCGTTCGGTGACGGCACGGCTGCCTGGGCGGACGCGATCGCGGCTGGCGGGCTCGCCGCTGCCGCCGGTGTCCCCATCGTGGTGACGCACACCGACCGGCTCGACGCCCCGGTGCGGGCATGGCTGGACGCAGACGCCCCGGCGCTGACCGTGGTGCTCGGTGGACCCGCGGCGATCGCGGAGCCCACGATCGTCGGTGTCCCGAACCCGGAGCGCGTCTGGGGCGATGACCGGCAGGGCACGGCCGCGGATCTGGCACGGCGCGGCTGGGGGGTCTCGGAGACCGGAGCCCGCAGGGCCGTCGTGATCGACGCCCGCGAGACCGATGCGTGGGGCGTGGGGCTCGCAGCCGCGGGGCTCGCCGCCGACGTCAGGGTCCCGATCCTCACCCTGACGACCGACGTCGCCGACACCGTCCGACCGCTGGTCCGGACCTGTGGGCCGGCCGAGGTCGACGTCGCGGTGATCGGCTCCGGCCGCTTCGTGTCCGGCTCGCTGCGTGAACGCCTCGACCTGCTCGACGGCGACGCGTGCGGACCGGACGGCGAGATCGAGCGCGACCCGAACCTTCAGCGCGCGACGGGCTGCGAGGATCTCGCCGCCCGCTACGAGGTGGAGGCGCTCGAGCGCGTCACGCCGTACGGGCTGGACACCTACCACGCGAGCGGGCCGGTCTTCGCCCGCGAGGACGACTTCGCCGAGGGTGCACCGGTCGCAGCCCCGCCCGCGCCGGAGGCCGACGGTGGGGTCGAGCCGGTGACGGAGTCCGGCACCAACACCCAGGAAGCCGGCGTCGACGAGCCTGACGTCGTCAAGGTGCGCGGCGATCTGGTCCTGAGCGTCATCGACAACACGCTGCGTGCGATGGACCTGTCCGGCGCGACCCCGGTCCTGCGCGACTCGCTGGCGCTCGAGGGGAGCGGCCATGAGCTGCTCGTGGTCGGCGACGTCGCGCTCGTGTTCACGCGCAACCCGGCGTACGCACCCAGCCCACGTGCCTCCGACGCCGCGTACTTCGGTTGGTACACGCCGCTGACCACCATCACGCGGGTCGACGTCAGCGACCCGTCGGACCTGACGGTGACGGGCTCGCTGGAGGTCGAGGGCGACTACCGGTCGGCGCGCATGGTCGACGGGATCGCCCGCCTCGTCATCGCGAGCCAGCCCACCCAGCTGCCCTTCACCCACCCGCAGGACAGCACCCGAGAGGCTGAGCAGGCGGCGCTCGACCACAACGTGCAGGTCATCCGCGATGCGACCGCGGCGGACTGGCTGCCCGTCGCGACGCGACGCGACGCCGCCGGCACCGTCCTGTCGCAGACGCTCGCGGTCGACTGCGCCGACGTCGAGCAGCCACCGCAGTTCTCGGGCTTCGGGACGATGACGGTGCTGACGATCGACGTCGCGGGGTCGCTCGAACCAACGGACTCCACGGCGATCACCGCAGCCGGTGAGACGATCTACGCGTCGGCGAACCAGCTGGTGATCACGTCGACTCGCTGGACCGACTACGAGCAGGACCGCGTCGGGACCGCGATCCAGACCGAGCTGCACGTGTTCGACATCACCGAGTCTGCGACGGCGTCCTACGCGGCATCCGGCCGAGTCGACGGGACGATCCTCTCCTCCTACTCGCTCTCGGAGCACGGCGGCTTCCTCCGGGTCGCCACCACCGACCAGCCCGCCTGGTTCGGGCAGGGTGATGCCGACGCGCAGGACAACCAGGTCATCGTGCTGCAGCAGGACGGTGACGCGCTGATCGAGGTGGGCCGCGTCGACGGGCTGGGGGAGGGCGAGCAGATCCGTGGCGTGCGCTTCTTCGGCGACACCGCCGCGGTGGTCACGTTCCTCCAGATCGACCCCCTCTACCTGATCGACCTGTCCGTGCCGGAGGCCCCCGTGGCGACCGGCGAGCTCAAGATCACCGGGTTCTCCGCCTACCTGCACCTGCTTGACGCGGATCGCCTGATCGGGGTCGGCCAGGAGGCGGACGAGGACGGGCGGACGATCTCGCCCAAGACGAGCCTGTTCGACATCTCCGACCCGGAGAGGCCCACGGAGGCAGACGTGCACCAGGAGGCCGACCCCGGATCGTTCCTCGTCCAGCACGAGACGCGCGCCTTTCAGCGGATCCGCGCGACGGACCAGCTGGTGCTCCCGCTGTCGACCTTCTCGCAGACCGGCCGTGGGCAGTTCCGCGGGGTCGTGGTGCTCGACATCGACGGCGACGACCTCACGGAGGCCGGCCGCTTCCAGCACCCGCTCCGTGACGGTGACATGGCCGCTGCGCAGATCGAGCGCAGTTTCGTCGTCGACGGGGTGCTGCACACCTTGTCGTGGGCCGGGCTGGACAGCCGGTCGCTCGCCACGTTGTCCGGCGGGACGTTCCTGTCCTTTCCGAACGGCTGATCTCAACCGGATCCTCGCGCCCCGCACCGTCACGTTGCGGGGCGCGGTCATTTGCGGTCGCAGGGCCACGTTGCGTGACTACATGCGTGTAGTTCCGTGTAGGAGGGGAAATATGACGGAAATTTGAGGTTCGGATCCTGTCCTTGATGTCCCGGAACCCTTGCCGAGTGGTGTAGTGTGGAGCGAAGTGGAGGGATTTGGAGCGCGATGGTGTGCCCAGAACCTCCCGCCGGCGGATGTGGTGGACGTGCAGTTCTTCAGCGATCAGTTCGAGCGGACGCTCGACGGCAAGGGTCGGATGATCCTCCCGTCGACGTTCCGTGACGACTTCGCCGAGGGCCTCGTCTTCGCGCCGGGCATGGATCGCTGCGTCGAGGTCTGGCAGGCCGACGCCTTCGCTGAACGCCTCGAGGTGCTGATGCGCCAGGCCGGCCAGGCGGGCTGGGATGACGCCGGTCACCGCAAGAAGGTCCGTGTCTACTCGCAGACCGCCAGCCGCGCCGAGCTCGACGGACAGGGTCGCGTGCTCCTCCCGGCTCGGCTCCGCGAGTTCGCCGTCATCGATCGTGAGATCGTGGTCGCAGGAACCGTGGACCACCTCGAGATCTGGGCGCAGGACCGCTACGCCGGCTTCATGGCGTCCAGCCTCGACGCCTACGCCGACACCGACTCGAGCGCCGACCCGCTGGCGATGTTCGCGGGTGACGCATCATGATGACGGAGGTCCGCCCGCCCCACGTGCCCGTCCTGCGCGATCGCATCGTGGGGCTCCTCACCGACGCAGTCGACGGCACCTACCTCGACGGCACGCTCGGTGCAGCCGGCCACGCCGTCGCGGTCCTGGCCGCGCGGGCAGAGCGCCACGGCCATGCCGACCTCGTCGGCATCGACCGCGATCCGCACGCGCACGACCTCGCCACCGCCAAGCTGGCCGAGCTGGGGCCGGAGGTCTCCATCGCCCTCCACCAGGTCCGGTTCGACGCGCTCGGCGAGGTTCTCGACGACCACCTCGCCGGACGGGCCACCGCGTCCGACGGTCCTCCTGCGCTGCTCGGGGCCGCGCTGCTCGACCTCGGCATCTCCTCCATGCACGTCGACGAGGCTGAGCGCGGCTTCTCGTACCGACAGGACGGCCCGCTCGACATGCGGATGGGCCCGGACGCCGAGACGACCGCGGCTGAGCTCGTGAACACCCTCGACGAACGTGAGCTCACGACGCTGCTCACCCGCGGCGGCGAGGACCGCCACGCCCGCCGCATCGCTCGCGGGATCGTCGCCCACCGGCCGTACTCCTCGACCGTGCCCTTGGCGGAGGTCGTCCGTGACTCGGTCCCCGCAGCGGCGCGTCGCAAGGGGGGCCACCCCGCGACACGCACGTTTCAGGCGCTCCGCATCGCCGTCAACGGTGAGCTCGAGGCGTTGGAGAACGCGCTGCCGCAGCTTCTCGACCGCCTCGCGGTCGGTGGCGTCCTCGCCGTCCTCGCCTACCACTCGCTCGAGGACCGGATCGTGAAGCGCGCGTTCGTCGCGGCGACGACCGCCGAGCAGCCCCCGATCGGCCTCCCCGTGAAGGCCGCGGATCTCCCGCAGCCCGACTTCGAGCTGGTCGTGCGGGGCGCCGAGCGCCCCGACGACGACGAGCTCGCCGCCAACCCCCGTTCTCAGTCGGCCCGCCTCCGGGTGGTCCGTCGCGTCCGCAACACCCCAGCGAGGTCCTGACATGGCCGCAGCCCCCCCCATCGCCCCAGCTCCGGCAACCCCGGCAGCCAAGGAACGCCGCGCCACGGCGCCGAGCCTCCGGCTCGTCGCGGACACGCCGGCCCGGCACACCCTCACGTACCTCATGCTGTACGTGCTGCTGATCGGCGGGACGGTCTTCGCGGCCGTCAGCCTGAACGCCATGGCCGCGTCGCGGTCGCTCCAGGCGCACACCCTCGAGCGCGAGGTCACCGTGCAGGAGCGCGACTACGCACACCTGCTTGCCGAGGTCGCGCGTCTCGAGGCGCCGTCACGGATCCGCGCGGAGGCCCTCCAGATGGGCCTCGTCGTGGGAGGCGAGCCGACCTACCTCTTCCTCGAGCGCCAGCTGGCCGCGGACGAGGTCGTCGGCGAGGTCGCCGTCGGGGGCGAGGCGGACCGCCTCAAGCCCGTCCTGTCCGTGTCGCGCTGATCGCGCCCGGCGACGTCACGCCTGCCACGGCGAGCTGGGTCGCTGTGGAACTCTTCGCCCGATGACCATCTCGATCCCACCGGTTCCACGATGACCCCACGCACCCCCGACGACGAACGCTCCGGTCCGGGCGCCGGCCGCGTCAGCGTCGCGCCCCGTCACGGCACGCCGACCGACGACAACGTCGTCGTCCTCGACGCACCGCGAGTCGGACGGATCCCGGGGTTCGGGCGTGGCGGGCGTGGTGGTGGTGGTGGAGGCCGTCGGAGCCGGAAGCGCCCGGGCCTGCCGCCCGAGCGCATCGGTCGTCGCGCCCTGACGATCGTCCTGGTCTACGCGATCGCCTTCCTCGGGGTCGTGATCAAGCTCGGCGACATCCAGGTCGTCAACGCCCAGTACTACGCAGACCGTGGTGCGCAGCAGCGCGAGCGGGTCATCGACCTGCAGGCCCGCCGTGGCCGCCTCTACGACCGCGACGGCGCGGTCCTCGCCACCACCGTCGACTCCGCCTCGATCTTCGCCAACCCGGAGGCGTTCCGCAGCCGCACCCTCCCGGACGGCTCGGTCGCACCCGGGACCGATCCCGCGTTGACCGCGAGCCTCTTGGCTCCGCTCCTCGAGATGGACGCCGCGGACATCGAGGAGCGCCTCGGACGCGACGGCAAGTTCGTCTACCTCCGCCGACGTCTCGACTGGACCGTCGGCGAGCAGATCACCGACCTCGCGGAAGCGGAGGGCATCGAGGGCATCGGCCTGCAGGTCGAGCCCCTGCGTGACTACCCGGCGGGCTCGCTGGCCGCCCAGGTCCTCGGCTTCGTCGACATCGACGGCCTCGGCCGCGGCGGCCTCGAGTCCGAGTTCGACGAGCTGCTGCGCGGTCGACCCGGACAGCTCGCCGTCGAGCTTGCCCCCGGTGGCGTCGACATCGCCTCGGGCCTGCGTGAGGTCGTCGCGCCCGAGCCCGGCCGCGACCTCGTCCTGACCATCGACCGCGAGATCCAGGACGCCGCCGAGCGTGCGGCGGCCGGGGCGATCGCTCGGTACGGAGCGAAGTCTGCCTCCGTCGTGGTGCTCGACGTCGAGACCGGCGAGATCCTCGCCATGGCGACGGGTCCGAGCTTCGACGCGAACGACCCGGGAGCAAGCCCTGCGGCGAACTGGCGCAACCGCTCCGTCACGGACGTCTTCGAGCCCGGATCGGTGCAGAAGGCCATCACTGCGGCCGCAGCCATCGAGGAGGGCATCGTCACCTCCGACACGATCAGCGAGGTCGACGACACGATCATGGTGGGGCGGTCGAAGTTCACCGACTCGCACACCCACGAGGTCGAGCGGATGACGTTCGCGCAGATCATCGAGACCTCGTCGAACGTGGGCACCATCCAGGTCGCGCAGGAGCTCGGTGAGGACCGGCTGGCCGCGTGGCTCACCGCCTTCGGCTACGGCCGCAAGCCCGGCCTCGGCTTCCCGCAGGAGTCGGCCGGCATCGTGCTCCCGCTGGACAGCTGGTGGGAGTCCTCGCTGCCGACGATCTCCATCGGCCACGGCGTCGCCGTCTCGCTGCTCCAGATCGCCACCGCCTACGCGACGATCGCCAACGACGGGGTGATGCTCGAGCCAACCCTGCTGCGAGGGACCGTCGGCACGGACGGGCGCCTCGCGCCGACCGGCCCTGGCACGGACCGCACCGTCCTCTCCGCCGACACCGCCGTCGAGGTCCGCGAGATCCTGACCCGCGTCGTCCACGGGCCGCAGGGCACGGGCAAGCTCGCGGCGGTCCCGGGCTACACCGTGGCCGGCAAGACGGGGACCGCCCGCAAGCCGCGCGAGGACGGCAAGGGCTACACGAACACGTACGCCGCCAGCTTCGTCGGCATGGCGCCGGCGGACGACCCGAAGCTCGTGGTCGCGGTGACGATCGACGAGCCGTACCCGATCTACGGTGGGGTCACGGCGGCGCCGGTCTTCGCCGAGGTCATGGGCTTCGCGCTGCCGCACCGGCGGATCCCGCCGACCCACCCCGGGGCGCCGCTGAAGCTGGACCCGATCGTGGTCGAGCAGGCGATCGAGCTCGCCGAGCAGGAGGGCCTGTCCCGGGTCCCGGTCCGGCCGTAACGGTGCGGCCCGAACGGTTCGACCTCGGCCGAACGGGCGGTGCGGGGCAGTACGGTCGCGTGGCGGGCCCACACGCCCTCGCCCCCACGCTCATCGCCGCACGGACCTCCTCGGTGTCGATCAGGACCAACTCGCCGGGAGCCACCCCGGCTGCGCTCGCCGCCGCGCTCGGCGGGACGCTGCACGCCGTTCGGCCGACCACGGCCGAACGCGTCGTCGACGTCACCCACGACTCTCGTGAAGCTCGCCCGGGCACGGCGTTCGTGGCCGTCGTCGGGGCCCGGGCGGACGGGCACGAACACGCCGCCCAAGCCGTCGCGGACGGGTCACCGTTGGTCATCGTCGAGCGGGTCCTGGAGGACCTCGCGGCGGACCAGATCGTCGTCGCCGACACCCGCCGCGCGCTCGGCGACGCGGCGGCGCTGGTCCACGGACACCCTGCTGAGGATCTCGCGGTCGTCGGCATCACCGGGACCAACGGCAAGACCACGACCGCGTGGCTCCTCGAGGCCGCGGCTGCTGCGGCCGGGCTCGGCACGGCGCTCTTCGGCACGATCGCCACCCGAGTGCTCGGGACCGAGCAGCCTGGGGTCCGCACGACGCCGGAGGCATCGGACCTCCAGCGGCTGCTGCGCAGCGCCCATGATCGGGGCGCGGACGTGGTGGCCATGGAGGTCTCCAGCCACGGGCTGGTGCTCGAGCGGCTCCGGGGCATGTCCTTCCGCGTCGGGGTCTTCACGAACCTGAGCCAGGACCACCTCGACTTCCACGCCGACATGGACGACTACTTCGCGGCCAAGGCCCGGCTGTTCGACCCGTCGTGGTGCGGACACGCCGTCGTGGTCGTCGAGGACGACTGGGCGCGGCGACTCCTCGCCGAGATCGACCATGCGGCGCTTCCGACGACCGCGCTCGTCGTGTCGGGCGCCGACGTCCCGGCAGGCGTCGAGCGGATCGAGATGTCGGACGTGACCGCGACCTCGACGTCCACCGAGGTCACCCTGACCGGCGCTCCGGGTCACCTGCTCGGCCCGGACGGCACCCGCGTCGTCACGACCCGTCTGGTGGGGGAGTTCAACGCACACAACGCCGCCGCGGCCTTCGTCGCCGCGGTCCACGCGGGGATCGACCCCGACGCTGCGCTCCGCGGGATCGCCGGCTGCGCGGGGGTTCCCGGCCGGTTCGAGCCCGTCGCGACCCAGCCCGGAGAGCCGGTGGTCCTCGTCGACTACGCACACACCCCGGACGCGGTCGTGCGTGCTGTCGAGGTGCTCCGCCCGCTCGTGGCCCCGGGGGGACGACTCCACGTCGTCCTCGGCGCCGGCGGTGACCGTGACCGTGCGAAGCGCGCCCCGATGGGTGCTGCGGCAGCCGGCGCCGACCACGCGGTCCTCACCTCCGACAACCCGCGCTCCGAGGATCCAGCGGCGATCGTCGCCGCGGTCGCCGCAGGTGCCCGTGCCGCCGGAACTCCGGCAGAGGTCGTCGTCGAGGTCGATCGACGGCGCGCGATCGGGATCGCGATCCGGGCTGCTGGTGCGGGCGACGTCGTGCTCATCGCCGGCAAGGGCCACGAGCAGGGCCAGACGTTCGCCGACCGGACCGTCGAGTTCGACGACCGGCTCGTCGCCGCCGACGTCCTCGCCCAGCTGCGGGGTGACGCATGATCACCCTCACGTTGGCAGAGATCGCCGCAGCCGTCGCCGGTCGGCTGTCCTCCGCGAGCGACCCGAACGCGACGGTCGAGCGCGTGGTCACGGACTCACGGCAGGCAGGGCCCGGCGCGGTCTTCGTTGCGCTGCGTGGCGAGCTCGCCGACGGTCACGACTTCATCGCTGGCGCCATCGCTGCCGGGGTCACGGCGCACCTGACCGAACGCGACAGCGAGGCCGCCGGCGCGATCGTCGTCGACGACACCTGGCGAGCCGTCGGCGCGCTCGGCCACCACGTCCGCAGGCAGGTGTCACCGAAGGTCATCGCCGTCACGGGCTCCGTCGGCAAGACGACGACGAAGGACCTGACCGGAGCCGCCTGCGCGGCCGGGCTGCGCACCGTCGCGGCCAAGGGCTCCTTCAACAACGAGCTCGGCGTGCCGCTCACGCTGCTGTCGATCGCCCACGACACCGAGGTGCTCGTCGCCGAGATCGGCTCGCGCGGGCCCGGGCACATCTCCGCGCTGACGCCGCTCGTGGAGCCCGACGTCGCGATCGTCACCGCCGTCGTCGGGGTCCATCTGGAGATGTTCGGCGACCTCGACACCGTCGCGAGCTCCAAGGGCGAGCTCGTCGAGGCGCTCGGCGCGGGCGGGACGGCGATCCTGAACGCTGACGATCCACGCGTCGCGGCCATGGCGTCGCTCACGCGGGCTCGGACGATCACCTACTCGGCGAGCGGAGGGCCCGCGGACGTCCGCGCCGAGCAGGTCTCCCTCGACGCGCACGCGCGCGCCGCCTTCAGCGCGGTCACGCCGTGGGGCAGCGTCGACG
>RCMY010001379.1_pt1 | contig 23228 bp, 29 predicted proteins | sample 2041341 | NCBI WGS metagenome assembly RCMY01 (sample SAMN09708234, study PRJNA481090) | Marine sediment metagenome, whole genome shotgun sequencing project.
TTGTCTAATTCTTCCTGTGTCATTTTAAATCTCTGTTTGAATGTTAATATAAAAAATCATTCAGACAGAGTTTAGATTACACCCTCTTTGTCGCTACTGCTGCAAAATTAAATCTCGAATACTAAAACAAAATAGCTCCGACATATACTACTTGTCGGAACCATTTTGAACAACCAACCAAACTATTTTTATGTTCTGAAGTATATTATCTTTGGATTGTTTAAAGCACTTTTCAACTCGTCGGTATTTTCCAAGTAATCGTAGCGATTATTAAAAACACGGTCGGGTCTTGTACCGACAATATAATATTTTACGTTCAGGTCGGGAGCGTTTAACGAAACCTGATTTGAAACCCGCATCGTTTGGTCGCCTATGCTCTGATCGGTAGGCTCTAGTTCGGCTATAACATATAGGTTGCCGTCTTCGGCCCAAATTTCTTGAATATCAAGGTTATGCTCAGTATCGGTAACCTCGGCCTCAACCATGATTGTGCGTTCTTTTTTCTCGCCACCATTTGGCACATCAACATCAAGATAGGGTATCTCTACCCCTTCTTCTTCCATGACCACTACGACTATCGGAATCTCAACGGTCTCCGTTCGGGTCCCTACATTGACATCGGCCCAATTAATATCATATTCGGGCAACTCTCCAGCATCGGCTTTTACATCCACGTCCAAGTCGGGCAGTTCGCCTTGTTCTTCCTTTTTCACATTGCAACCTATAAATAGAGTTCCAGTAAGTCCAACCAGTAATATTTTTTTCATCGTATTGTGATTTTTTCAGCTTAGTACTATGCTTAAAACGGTTTCCGTACGGAATTCCGTTTTTATTATGCCGTAAAACTAAGAGCATCATTTTGAAATGCCGTGCTTTGTTCAATGCATGCTCAACGTAATGCATTTATAAGCTTATCAGAGGCTGTACGTCAGTCTGCGAACTTTTCACATGTTGGTTTAGGCTTAAAAAAAAATTCTCTATCCCCAGTTTTACTTACCGCCTTGCCATCAGGCTCGACACTCGCTCTAAATCGCTTTCCATAAGTACTAAGAAGAATTACAGCTGAAATATCTATAAAGACTCCTTCCCAAAAACAGAAAGAAACACCTTTGCTCGCGATTTTTAACACAATCACTAAAATGCTTGACCGTAATGCATTTGACACCTAATTCATTGAGATTGATTGCCCAGGTTGGCTTAACTTCGGATAATTTATGACTGTACCGACCTATGAGCTTTATGGGTGTCGAAAGAAACGAAAGCTGATGATTTTAAATCTCCAGGATGCAAAACCAGACCTATCACATTTTCTTGGCGGACGATGACGAAGATTACCGCCAGTTTTTTATGGACGCATTTACCGAACTGCCACACGCCGTGAAGGTCACCATCTTCGGCAATGGCGTGGAGTTGATGAATGGATTGCTAAAGTCTGACAACAAACTTCCCCATATGATTTTCCTCGATCTATTTATGCCTTTGATGAACGGTGAGGAGTGCCTGAACGACATTCGTGATGAGCCGAAGTTTTCCGAGATTCCCATCGTCATTTACTCCACCGCACTTGATATTGAAACGGCCGAACTTTTGCGTAGAAAAGTAGCGAATCTCTATCTTTGTAAACCATCATCTTTCGGCCAATTGAAAACCGCTTTGACACAATGCATTCGATTTGCGGAAGGGACAGGGAAGGACGCGGAAGATATGGTCGATTTTATAGTTCAATATTAAGAACCGTATGATATCAAAAGCAGAAAGACCACAATTCGATTTTTTGCAGGGCGGCGGAGAAATGGGTGCGATTATGCGAGGCACTAATTGGAAGAATACCCCATTGGGAATTCCCGAAACATGGCCGCAAGTACTGAAATTTGCCGTTAGCACAATGCTGCATACCGCTTTTCCAAACTATATTTTTTGGGGAGAAGAATATGTGGGTCTTTATAATGATGCCTATCGGCCGAGTCTGGGCAACGAGGGCAAACATCCCTTTATCCTCGGACAAAAAGGGGAAGATGCTTGGCCTGAAATCTGGGATACCATTCATCCGCAATTAGAAAGTGTACGGAAAACTGGAAAGCCGACATGGAGCGAAAACCAATTAATTCCCATTTACAGAAACGGTAAAATGGAAGATGTCTATTGGACGTTCAGTTACGGTCCGCTTTTTGGCGAAGGCGGAAAGATAATAGGTGTACTCGTTACATGTATGGAGACTACGGCTGCAATGGAAAATCTTCAAAAACTGGAGGAAAGCGAAGACGAGCTGAAATTCGCAATCGATGCCACCAATCTAGGTATTTGGGACTATGACCCTATCCATAATAGGCTAAAAGCAAACCACAGGCTAAAGGCATGGTTCGGGCTACCGCCAAACGAGGAAATCTCACTATCACAAGCGACTAATGCCATCATCGAAAAAGACCGTGACCGTGTCAATGCAGCGATTCAAAAAGCCACAGATCCGAATACCGGCGGAAAATATGATATCACCTATACCGTAAAAAATAAGGAAACAGACAAAGAACGGTATGTCAGGGCAGTAGGCCGGGCATGGATTGATGATAAAAACGTTTGTTACCGCTTCAATGGAACTTTACAGGACAATACGGACCAGAGAGAGGCCGAGAAAGAGCGGCTAAAACTGACATCCCTAGTCGAGACCAGTACGGAATTCATCGCCTTGACCGATTTAGAGGGCAATGGGGAATATATAAATCCGAACGGGTTGCAAATGTTAGGTTGGGATACCTACAAAGGAAGGTTGATTTCCGATTGTATCTATTCCGAAGATAGATCAAAAGCGGAAAAATTGATGTCACAATTATTTGAAACCGGCACCTTCTCCGATGAAATCCGGTTTTGGAACGAAAGGAGCCAAACGGCCTTCTGGATGTTGTGGAACGGTTTTATTGTTAAGAACCCCGAAACCGATGAACCGATAGCCTTGGGGACCGTTAGTACCAAAATCGAAGAACAAAAGGCAAAAGAAGCGCAACTCCAAAAAGCACTCGATCAAGTTCAGGAAGAAAAAGAGAGATTCTTGAATCTTGTCAAGTATGCTCCCATCGGCATCGGAATCTTCACGGGTAAAGACCATGCACTAGAAATTGTTAATGATTTCGGTAAGCGTGTTTTCGGTAGCAATGAAAAAGAGGTAATAGGAAAACCGCTTTTTGAAATTCTCCCCGAGGGAAATTCGAACATGCAATCGCTCATGGACGATATTCTCAAAAGCGGAAAGACCATACGTCAACTAGAATTCCCGGGGGTCGTCGAAATCAACGAAAAGCCCGAAACTTTTTATTTCAACGTTATCTTTCGTCCTTTAAAAAATGGAAATGGAAAAACAACCGGCATCATGATCGTCGCCGACGACGTAACCGAATCGGTCAAACTAAAGCATATTTTACAGGAAAATGAGAAACAATTCCGCAAACTGATTATGCAATCGCCAATTCCTATGGCGATTTATAGAGGCGAAAATCTTATCATTGAACTGGTCAACCATAAAATGCTCGATGTCTTTATGCGCAAAAAGGAGAACGAAATCATCGGAAAAGGTCTTGCCGAAGCTTTCCCAGAACAAAAAAACCAAAAGTATTTCGATTTACTGCTTAGCGTTCTTAAAACGGGTAAAGCGGTCTCCGACTCAGAATCGTATGTGACCGTCGAAGGCGACGATGGCGTCAAGGAATTTTATATTGATTACGATTATGAACCGCTTGCGGAAATCGGTTCTGAAATAAACGGTATCATGGTAACTGCCAGTGACGTTACCGAAAAGGTCAAAGCGCGAAAAAAACTGGAAGATTTTTCGAGAGAATTGGAAAAAGAGGTGAAGAAACGGACTAAGATGCTCAATCAGGCCAATAAGCAACTGGAAACTTCGATCAAAGAATTGGAGGCGACCAATGCTGACCTTGAATCGTTCGCCTACGTTTCTAGCCATGATTTGCAAGAACCGCTGCGAAAGATACAAATGTTTACGTCCCGTATCGCCGATCGTGATCGAGAGAACCTAAGCGAAAACGGACAGCATGATTTTGAAAAGATTACCGTGGCGGCAACACGCATGCGGGGGCTTATCGAAGACGTGCTCGCCTATTCATGCGCCAGTACCGATACCGCAAATTTTGAGAAAAAAGACCTCAAGGAAATACTAAATCAAGTACTCGAAAATCTATCGGAAAAAATCGAGGCTACCGAAACAAAAATTGAAATCGATGATCTGATGTCGGTCGACGTTATTCCCTTTCAGATTCGGCAGGTATTTCAAAACCTGGTTGAAAATGCCATCAAGTTTTCGAGAGAAGGCATTTCCCCGAAGATTTTGATCAGATCTGAAATTGTTCCGGTAGAAAAAGATAATAAACTAAAACTGAATCCGAAAAAGAAATATGCACGTATTACTATAAAGGACAACGGCATCGGCTTCGATTCCCAATTTGCCGAACAAATATTCGATGTCTTCCAACGACTGCACGGCAAGCTTGAATTCGAAGGTACCGGCGTCGGCCTTGCCATAGTAAGAAAGATTGTGCAAAACCACAACGGGACGATTACCGCCTCGTCCGTCGAAGGCGAAGGGGCGACTTTTGAAATCTATTTGCCAGCAGGGTAAATCGCAACGGGTGTAGAACTCAGTTGCGACCAATAGCACCACAAATTAGAATCATTGGAATTATTGCCCTCATCTCTTTTCATAATTCGCCAGAAACTCCTCAAAAACAGCATTTACATACTCCGTAATTTCCCTTGAGGTTTCTTTTTCGGTAAACGGTTCTTTTGCCGTACCGCGCCAAATTATCTTTTCGGTCTTGCAATAGATAAGCTCAACGGCCAGTCCCGCACGTTTGTCCTGGTTCTTTACAATTCTATAACCAAGAATATCATTGAATTCCGCATATTTCCAATAATAATGTGGGTCATAGTAGGTGGTAATCGGATCGGCACCATCCGGTTTTTCCGGATTGGCATAAACCATTTCCACATCCTTTTTCCATCTCTGGGTCATAACGCGCGTTCAGAACGACCAGCAAATCGGGGTTTTCCCTGTCCAACCAATATCCCGCTGTCTGCATATTGCGGTTCATAGCCGCTACGACAGAACGGGTGACCGCACCATTATTTCCCGAATTCGGACTGGAGACATCAAAATCGGTGTTCGGTAAATAGGCAAAGGTTTTATAGTTTTCGAGAGTATCCACATTTTTTAGAGTACTAACCTCAGGCTTTGGCCCACAATGGGTCAATAGGGGTAGCGTTATTAGAATCAATATTTTATTTATGTAGTTTTTCATCCGTTTAGATTTAGCTGTTGCTGGCGTCGAGTTGTTTTTAGATTTTTGTTTTACTTTCTATTATTTTTCCTCGTAAAGAACTTCATTTTATTGAAAGCGAAGAATTTAAGACAGTTCTTAGTACAGTATTGACTGGATTACGTCGAAGCTTTGCTATAAAGAATAAAGTGGATGTGAATTTTATAAGTGGAAAACGAAATAATTTTTCAGTATAAGGTCAAAAAGGACGAGAGAGAACGATTCAGTGTAGATAAACAATGGAAAGAAAGATTTTTAAGGGAGTAAAATGGACTAGAGAATTTCAACATCATCCAACCAGCGCTGAATCAAAAGGTCGTTGTTCGATATCTCCACGAGGTGGAAAGTAGAGAACGTCTTGAACACAATCGATTCCTCGATACGTTCCATGCAGACGGCATTCGGAAAAAGATAATTGCTATGCACCAAAAAAAGTTCCCCCTTCTGCTTAAGAATAAAACCGACATGACCATTATCGAAACCTATAAAAGAAATACCTTCTTTGGTAAATTTGTCAATCTGTTGAATTGCCAATTCTGAATTTTTAGCAGTTATGGTCTTTACTTCTGCACCACAGCTTAGCATTTTGGCCTCATCGATCGGAGATTTCTGCGCCAACTGATAGCGGTTCAACCGAAGTCCCATATGGCGCAGGGTGGTCGAAATGAAATATCCGCAGGCAATCTTACCTTCTTTTGGGGTGGCCGTATGTCCACCAAAACTCCATTCCGTACCATACCAATGAGGAATCAATCGGTTTACTAAATGATTGGTAAAGGACGATTTAACGGCATCCATCGATACGTTCTTCAATGCTAAATCTTCGAACAATTTTTTACGCAGGTGCTTGCTGGCAGCTTTTTCAGAATTATATGAAGCGATCGAATCGGAGGTTTTTCCTTTAGGCGTGAAAGTTCCTGCGTTAAGAAAGTCCTCATTCGAACAATCCAGATTCTTTTTTACCGAAAATACACTTTCATTAATTTCATAAGAATTGTATACCGGAAAGAAGTCGTTAGAAAATCCGAATAAAAAAAAGAAAGAAACGAATAGCATATTCATAATCTTAGTTATGTGCCAAGGCGACTACAAATATACCAACGAATTTTTTCTAAACAAATTTTGTAGCGAACATCAACATATTTCAAAATAGTTTTTTTAAACAATTTCTAATTTTCAGATTTCAAGATTTACGCCCCACCAAACCTCATAATCCCTCGGCACCACGGTACGATAGCTCTGGTACCCTTGATCGGCAATTTTAATACCAATTATCTCGTCATCCGTATCCCTAACATATCGAAGAAAGATAAAAGAATGTCCGTAGGGATCAAGTTTTGGATCGGATATCCCGCGAACCACATGTCTGTAATCTTTTTTGTGCCACCAAACCTGCATGGGGGCACCAGGTCGAAGTTCGCCGCTCCATACTCCTTTACCATTGACCAGTTCGCCCATACCTGCCCGAGCAATGGCTCCGGCATTTCCCTTTCCCCGATACTTTCTAGGAAGCGTGCGCCAATCGTTATGCCTGCTCGAAGTCGAGGCATATAGATGGTCGAAAACTTGCTTGGGCGTATAGTACTTTGTAGCGATGCTCTCGGGAAGATCTTTATAGACCGAATGGCCGTATACCTCTTCATACGCTTTTAAGAATCTGGATTTACTGGCCGTAAGACAGTGCCCACCGGGCTCCTTATTATTACTCTCCAAATAGTTGGTCACGATTTTTTTGGCGACCGGATAGTCAGGTTCCAAAAAGTCTTTGGGCGGCTTAGGGAACAAACTATCTCTAAGGGCCAAACCAACGGTAATCGGACGTTTTATTTCTTTGACGTTTCGAATAGGAATATCATTCTGTCGCACGGTAACGATATCTATCACACCATCCGCATCCCGTATAGTGCCTTTGTCAAGATTTTTAGCGGAGACGCAACCCATAAAGACTGAAATAGAGAAAAGAAAAAGCATCCTTAAAAAAAAGGATGCATAGTTCTCCAAAAATGCCATTTGAGGTATTAATATGTTCTTCATCATTATTGAGGAAATAGCAATTTGTCGATACCGTGAACCACGCCATTTTCTGCGGGCATATCGGGCATGTTAACTTTCGACCGTTGTCCTAATTCGTCGGTAATATAAATGGTGTCCCCGGCTAGTGTTAGGGCGACATATCCTCCTTGTAAAGTCTGCAATCGCAGAATACCTTCATTGAGGCGAATGGAAGAAACCAAAGTGGCACGGTCATATTCTTCCGGTACTATATGGTATAAGAGAATTTTTTGCATTTCTTCTTCTCCCGATGGAGTTAATAAATGGTTCAGATGGTCTTCTCGCATGCTATCGAATGCCCCATTTTGCGGAGCGAATACCGTCATCTCTTCGAGGCTGCCCAGTTTCTCGATCATTTCAGTTGACCGAAGGCTTTTATTGAACCTGTCATAGTCAACATTATCCCGTATAATTTCCAAGACCGAACGGGCGTCGCTCAGAATAAAATCCGGCGGCAAGTCGGAGAGTTCTTCCTCCGCAACTGGAGTACTTTCCGTATTTATGCTTTGGTCCACCCCCTGCGCAAAAGATACAACACAGACCAAGTATGATACTGATATTAGAATTAGTTTTAAAGTTCTCATCATTATATATTTTGACGTAACTTAGAAGAATCGGTTTAAAGACCTTGTCCTTTTTTGAAATCTTTTTAGCGCAATCCGCTTTCTTGATACAGTCACTTTACTCATTATCATCTTCCGATTCCGCCAACGGATGATCTGATATTCCCAATCCGACAATTTTGATAATGTTCACAACGGTGTTATAAAGCATTAATACTACAACGATTAAGGCCGCGCTTAAAATGCTCGATATGGCCAAGGAGGCATAATAGATAATGCTAAACCAATCTGCCGGTACGCTCTCAGCCTCGGTTATTGGAAGGTTGAACAACAGAAACGACATTACCGCCGCAATAAAGACTACGGTATCCAATTTGGCGATTTGCAGTACGTGCCTGTAATGGTCTTTTTTCAACCTTGATTGCGACCCCGAACTGATGCCCAGTAAGGTGAGCAACAAGGCCAATATTGTAGCGGAGGCCAAAGCGATAGTATTACAGAGCGTGTTCAGGCCCGAAAGGGAGTTTTTGATGAGTACTTTTGCCTCATAACCGCTTAGTTCGCCAAGCATAATTGAACCCGTCAAGATAACCAGTAATGAAATGATGCCGCCGGTAACGGCGCGTTTGGTGTGTTTACTTAATGTCATAAAGTATAAATTTATTCCAAACCTACGATGATTTGGTCTAAATGATGAACTATAGTGCACTAAGGTTTAACGTTATAAAAATACGCCGTTTCATTTAGCAGCTGATAGGGTGTTGTATGCTTACCCCCGTCACTGCCTCGAAAATAGTATACGAACACCACGGTTCTTTTTCGTGTTACATCAATAGGATAGTTTTCGTTCAAGAAATGGTCTTTGTTTCTGGGGAAGTATTCTTTACTCTAGGGAAGCAACCCGCCACAAATGGTCATTTAACAAATTCTTCAATATTTCGGGAATGGCTGGCTCCACCAAAATATGGATGCATTCCGAACGCATAATGCTATCGCCAAGTTCCAATTTTTTTTTGATGTGATCGATATCGCCCCCTTCCGAAACTTTTTGGGAAGCGAACCAGAACACGATTGCCCGGCATCGCTCCGAAAGATTAAAGGGAAGGTCATTTTCACGATCAATAAGAAAGGAAAGCAATTCTGCCTCAAACTGTTTCAAGAGCTGTAGGCGTTGTTCTGCCATCTTTTCGACCCTGGGCGATGAAGTTCTAGAAATCAATTCGCTCAAGGTCGTTTTGGCCAGTTTTACCTCGTTGAGATAGATGATAGTTCTCCCGCATGTTTTGTAGTCCATCGACATAGGGGGCGAGTTTAAAATTTTTAATGGAGTCATTGCATTTGCAAAAGATTAAATTAAAATTCTTATACGGCGGGTAGGTTAGTTTAAAGTTACCTTTTTGTAAGTTAGATAGGATGTAACTTATGGTATCGGATCAATTTTTCAGTTTTTAGCGTTCACGTTAAAACCGCGATACCCTTTTCTCCACATAAAAGTTCATAAGACTTCTCATCGTGACGACTTCGATTACCAATTATCAATATACCACATAATTGGCGGATCAATTATTATTGGAGGATAGTAGCAGTTAAAGTTTTTAACGATAAAACAAAACCCGATTGCGCAAAATGAATTCCGCATTTTCAAATAATTTAACATGAACTTTAAAATTAGAACTATGAACGTACAAGCATATCTAGCATTCTCAGGAGATTGCCAGCAGGCATTGAATTTTTATGCCGATTGTTTCGATGCCAAGATTACCAACAGACAGACCTACGAAGATTCAAAAATGGACATACCCGGATCGTACCGTCATAATCTGCAACATGCCGAACTTAAAGGAAAGGGTATACACCTTATGGCCTATGACGCCGCGCCCGATACCCCCTTGAACAACGGAAACAAAATACATATGGCGGTCGATTTGGACGATAGGGAATAAGCAAAGGAATTGTTCGAGAAGCTCTCCAGCGGCGGTCAGGTCAACCATAACTTTACTGAAAAGGATTGGGGAGCCCTGTACGGCCGTTGCACCGATAAATTCGGTATTCATTGGATGGTAAACTGTGATTTGTAAAAAGCACGTTCACTGCACATTTTTGAACATCACTGAAATTTCAGCTCATAATTCATGACTCACGGCCCTGAACTTGAGACTCTTTCAGTCGTATCTCTTATTTTGAACCTCGCACCTATCATATTCGATAGCATTAATTTTCAGATAGATAGCGACGGTATTCACATCAATTTTCTACTAAATTAGCTTCAAAGCGTTGGTAAGCGTCCGAATGCAAGAACTAAAATTTTTATATCATGTTAAAATGGACGATAATATTCGTAGTACTGGCAATCATTGCCGCAATTTTTGGATTCGGGGGAGTTGCCGCCGGAGCCGCTAGCATTGCTAAAATTCTTTTCTTTATTTTTTTGGTATTAGTGGTCATTTCATTTATAGTCGGAAGAACGAACAAGGTATAGTGGTGACGCAAATCGAAATTTAAAATATTTCGATTCCGTTCAATTTTATCCATATTTGAATATTCAGATAGCTTGAAACTATGCAAATTAAAATTTTCGATAAGACCATTTTAGCGATGTTTCAGGATTGACAATAATATATCGGACACATCTAATTTGGATTTGTCCGTTTTATTGAAGGAAGGAAAATAATTAATTGTAGCGAACATGGAACATCCCATCAAAAACAAAAATTTTCGTAAGGCTAGAAAACATGCAATACTTCACAAGAAAATTCGGAATTCCGAAAGGGTCGTCCAAAAGAATACCGATAATCGTCCTTTAAAATCAAATTTTGAGGAACCATCGATTTTGCGGGAAGGGCATTATCCGAAAAATACTTTTCTATCTGCTTACGACCCTTTGGAAAGTTTATGAATACAGGTAAAACTTACAAGTAGTAATTTACCACTTAAATTGGAATTCTTGAGTGCGACTACATATGGTCCATTTCGTTTGATTTTCAGTAACTACGGTAAATGGACTATTTGCCTAGACTTTTAAGGTAGAGTGCCAAAATCAATCCGATGACGGTAGCCACCCCCGCCCAATAATTGTCTTTTTTAAATGCCTTCGGAAAGACCTCAATAGCCAGAGAAGCTACAACCGCCCCGCCTGCAAAACATCGGATTTAGGCGAGAAAATTTTTAGGTAGATCGGCCAAAAAGTGATTTCCTAGCAGCGCGGCGGCGGAAAGTAAAAGTGCCGTACCGCCCCAAAGCCATACTACCTTTTTTTTTGAAACATTATCCTTTACCATTTCCTTGGCACTACCTGCCGCTTCCGGTAAATTCGATAAAAAAATAGAACCTGCAAGTGCCGCGACCGTCAAGGGATTGGCACCGATAAGGGACACCCCCAAAGCCAAGTTTTACGGAATGCCATCCAGTGTTATAGCTACCAACAGCCACCTCCGCTGTTGGGATTCCATTTTTTCTTGACCAAATAATCGAGCGAGATAAATACCAACGCACCCAAAAACACGAAACCGAATCCGGCCCAGAGTCCCGACTGCTTCAACGAAGGTTCAATCAATTCCAAAATTGCGGAAACCAATAAAGCCCCACCCGCCATGGCGACCAGAAAGCCTTCAGTGTTCTTGCCCAACTTTCCGTAAATACACCATAAGGCACCAATTAATAGGGCTCCTGAAACTACGATAACAATAACTATGGTCATACCAATTGTGATGAATTAAAATGCTTCAAGCTGTTGACCGACAGTCAAAGACCCGATGCGAACATCGGGTCTTCAATCAATCAAACAACCTAACTAAAACCAAGTGAAAAAACTTAATACGCCCCCGCATGCATTTTTGTATACCCCTTTCTTTTATAAAGTCCCGTGTCGCTGTCCTTTCGCTCTTCGGGCGTAAAATCCACTTTATTTTCCTGATTATACGATTCCAGTACGTTGGTTTCGTAATGTCTATCGATCATTGATCCACGTTCAATACGCTTGGTCTCAGAAAAAACTTCACGGCTGATTTTTGGAGTGTCTACGATTTCTTCATCCAGATCCAAATTGACCATGCCGACCGGAATGATAACATGATTTTCTCCATCTTTATTTAAAAAGCCGTGCGCGCCTTCATCTGCTGATTGTGAATAAGGCTTGTGGTTCGCCTTGATGATATCTGCAGCCACTTCCACATCTAGATAGACGACTCGCTCGTCATCTTTGCTGATCAAGAGGTTATCGACCGTGCCAACGTATTCCCCCTCATTGTCTCTTACCGGCCATCCGCGCACATCTTTGTCGCTGTCGGAAACCTTGTAATCGGAAAGTTCGTGGAGATAGTATAAATTTCTGTCCGTATTTTTTCTGTACTCATAATTATCTTTTTTAAATTTATGATTTTGAATTCATTTTTTGTAAGACATCGGCGGCTACATCAAAGTAGCCGTTTACTTTTTCCTTTTGCTCCAAGGTCAGAACGGCGGGATCGATGCTTTGTGCTGCCTCGCGCATCTCTTTGACCTCGTTTGAGAGTTCAGGAAATTTCTCTTCTTGTACCTTAGCGATGAGATCTGTAATCGAGAGGTATGCCTGTTTGATTTTATCCGCGTGGTCGCCAGCCATTGGATCTTTGGTAATAGCCTCCGCTTTTTGTATCGCCGATTGCAATTCGGTACTGACATCAACGTCGGCAACAACGGCCCGTTCAATGGTCGCGTTGACCAATTTGACCATGGCGTCGCTAGTGTATTCATGGTCTAGACCCATTTTCGATTTGTCGCCGATAAATTTCACAAATTCCGTCATTTTAGCTTCGGGATTTTGCATTATCTCAGCTTTGCCGGCTTCCATTGCTGCCGCCCTCTGTTCTTCAACAAGCGATGGGTCTGACACTCCGACCTCTTCGGTTGTGGTAGGTGTTGTTCCATCAACCTCGGGTTCGCCATCGGTATCGGCCATCAAAAACCAAGCTATGATGCCTATGGCCAAAAGGGCACCGATAATCCAGCCCCAATAGTTCTTTTTCTTTTCTACTTTAATTTCTGCCATTATATTATTTCTTTAGGATTAATTTTCAGTTTTGTCACGGCATTCGGAGAAAGTTCCGAAATCATGATAGTCTAAAATAATAGGATGGAGAGAAAACGGATTGCCGTATCGAACGAATGCTTAACGCTAAAAAAAAGTAGGGAAAACCCAAATTTCAAACGCCAAATTCCAATCTTGCTTTTGTGCAAAAATCATAATTAGAGTTTCAAAAGAAAGCTATGCTTATCCAATTGCGAAGTGGCGTATTGGTAGCAGGTTTTGAGCGCCCTATCTATTACCTTGGTCAAGGTTGCAAAACTTGTAGGTTTTTGAATGTATATATTGGCACCATGCAGTAAAGTAGCCTCCATATCTTTATCTGAAGAGGAAGTGGAATAAATAGCGACAAATACATCTTTGAATTTGTCGTTCTTACGAAGATATTGCAGGCATTCCAAACCGTTCTTTTTAGGCATGTTCAAGTCAAGGAATACGATTTCAGGTAGTTTACCTAAATCATTTTCAAGGTAATCGACAAACTCCTGACCATCCTTAAAAAGTGTCAAATCCGATTTGATCTTTAGGTTTTTAAAAGCCTCACTAAAGAGAAATCGGTCATCTTCGTCATCATCTACCAAAACAATCTTAAAATTGTGTTCTTTCATTTGTCTAGGGTTGGATTTGAAAAGTTGCCAATTTAATTTGTTTGTCTGTGAAAATTATTAAAATTTATTGCTATTGCTATTGCTATTGCTATTGATAGGAAAGATATTACAAGATTAGGCTATTTCCAATGGGAAAATACCATAAAAACATTTTAAAAACTTATGCAAAAAAGACATTGGATAGCATTTTATCGAAGATTCCGGTAATTAGAAGGAAATTTTGCTTAAAACACCTTTTGCCGATGCATCCCATTTTAACCATATTCCAACGACTAATCCCAAATTTCCGTTTAAAGAGAGATTAACATATTTCAAGCGGAAGGAACCAACAGTATCAAATGCCAATAAAAAATGGGCAGGTAAAACTCCCTGCCCATGAATCATATATATCGAATGGAAACCACCCCATGAAATATATGAAAATGTATGTAAGGTTCTAAGACCTAATATCTTCTATACTCTTATTTTGCGAGAGGTCGCTCTCAATATCGCCTTTCTGCTTGCGGATTAATTTCGCAATACTGACCGGTAGATTGTTGTCGTCCAAAATGTCTTTATATTCTTCAACAGCCGCTTTGTCCCCACGAATCGATTCTTCGAGCATAGCTTCGCCATCGTCTCCCGAAAAGAAAGATTTAATATCCATCCAAGCACGGTGAATATCACCTGTGAAACTTCCATCACCGTCAAAATCATCGTATTCGGTAGCCATTTGACGGTGCAGTTCGGTATTAAACTGCGCGCGGTCTTTAGCCTTTTTTGTGAAATAACGCTGCAGATTTGCATCGTCAGTATTATCGGCCGCTTTTTTATAGCCTTTTTCAGCATCTCTGTTCTTTTCGAGAATTTCTTCAAGTTGGTCTTTAACTTCTCTAGTCCTCGTTTTCATGTTTATATAATTTTAAGATTAGTAATTAATTTTCAAACGTATGTCTTGTACAGATGTGGAAACTTATTTATCTGACCTAATGGACTGAAATTTTTTGAACTGTTCATCCGACAAAATATCTTTTAGTTGTTTTGTTCTTTCAGCACCGAGGGAACGTGTGACTTTATTAGAACTGGAACCGCCGAGCCTTTTTTGATATTTGTGCATTGCATTTTGAAATTGGTCAATCTGTTGGGAACTCATCTCCAAATCGGTGTAAAGTTGGGTGAGATTGGCCCAATCTTCCGATGACCCTTGCGTAGTTTGATAGTTCATATTTACATTTCCTCCCGTAGCGCCGTTTGTGGTAGCGTTCGGTATGTCTTTTATCTTTTCGGTATAGGTAATGGATGCTGCTGTATCCGTATTTTCTTTTGTGGCCATGTTTTCAGTCTTTTGTGTGTCTATTGTTTCCTCCGAACCTTCCAAATCTTTGCTTTCTGATTTGCATGCCATTAAAAACAGAACCCCTACCATGACCGAAAGCAATAGTGCTACATTTTCGGAAATGAATTTGCTGCTCGCACCCGAAATTAAATCCCAATTTTTCATAGTTTAAAAATATTGAAAATTAGAAAGGATGATTAACGCTAAAAAATCTCTAATTGATGGAATCGGAAAAGTACCTGAAATTTTTAAGCTTGTTTCGGAGGCTACGATTAAAATAGTAGACCGCTAGAGTAATGGGTTGCTAAAAATTAAGCATAAAAAGAGGCCTTCCGTGGGGAAAGCCTTTTCTGATTCCATTATTTGATTTTTAACCGTCCGAATCGGCATCTTCTTCTGCCTTTGGCAGTAGTACTTGGCTTATACCGTGAATTTTCCCGTTGTTCGCTTGTATATTGGCCAAATCAAGTATTATCTCGGATCCTGAGTTCCTGCTCCGTCGGTAATGCCCACTAAGCTTCCTAACCGATTGAACATCAAGGCATCTCCTTGCCATTTGGCGGGAGAGGTCATACCATTACTAATATCGGCAAGCAAAATATTGCTGGCAGTAATTACATGATGTAGAAGAATCTGAGTAAGCGCATCACCACTAGGCACCTCGGTTGAAAGCGCAAACGCATCGTTTACCGGTGCGAACACAGTGAACGGCGCGGGTTCATCGATACCGTAGGTCTGTAGTATGGTTTCATATGTACAATTCCGTTAGTTGCATCAATGTTCGCCTCACCTTGAATTACTTCGGCATCCCCGCTAAATTCGGCGCCATCATCGCTATTATAAAAAATGGCCATTTTGCCTTCATCGGTCGCGGCGTCGGCCGTTGCCGTATAATAACCGGTATCGTCGGTAGTTAGTAATATGCCATCCAGCACATGGTTCAATAGAACCTGTTTCAAAAAATCGGCAGGCACATCATCGAGGCTGTTAAAATTATTGTCGGTCAAGAATTCCTAGAATGCTGCATCGGTCGGTGCGAGTTCCCCCTAGAAACGATATTAGCAAAACAATTAGCAGGGGCAATAACTCTTAACGTTATCTAGGGGAATCTTGACGTTAAAGAAGAACTCAGCTTTTTGAGAATAGGGCTGGCTTTGGTGTCTACATACGGGGCCATAGCTGAAATCATGATGGTTAGTCTTAAACTATTCCATCAGTACATCTTCTAAAAGCCAAGTCTCTATTTTTTCATTATTGTCGGCATGTATTACCGAAATATTTCCCGTGGTCTCAAAAATGACCGCTTTGATCTGATCGTGCTTATACACATTGGCCTCGCGCAGTTTCGCCCTTAAATCGGATTTTGCGACTCGCGCCTTTCTCAAATTCTTTTCTAAAACCTCATTACCGATCATTAATAGAAGCGGCGTATTATCAATTGCCTTTTTAACCCTTTTGTTTCGTCGGGCATAGGCGAGCAAAATTTGAAGGGTGTAAACACAGGCCAGACCGATGATGCCCTCCCACAAGCTGACAGTAGCCGATAGAACCGTGGTCGCCATAATCGAGCCCACGGCCACGGTCATAGCAAAATCGAAACTGCTCATTTTTGAAAAGCTGCGCTTACCGCAAATCCGGGTAAAAAGTATGACGGAAAAATAGATGCCACAGGCACTCAAGGCTATGGCGTAGAATGATGACCAAGAAATTTCGAAAACATCGTCCATGGTTTTTATGTTTAAAGTTGAATTAGAAAGGTTATTTGAATAAGGAAAGCCCATTCGTTCGCTAAAATGCTCTTTTCAGAAAATAAAGCTCACTATGAGGTAACTAATTTTTTTATACTAAAGTACACAACAATGCCGCACTACCTGAAAATGCAGCGGAAATGACCAACCACCATGCCGCCGATGCCGCTGTTTTCCGGGTGTGCTCAGCTTGAATAAGGGCCTTACACTTGAACATCTGGGTTTTCTGGTTTGCCTTGTTCTCAATTTTTGAAAACCGATCTAATACCTCGTTCTTAGAATCTTCGATAGTCTGGCTGATACCATCTATATGCTCTTGTTTAATATACTTATTATTGGTGACCAAGGCGCGAACCTTGTCGCTATCGAACTGCCCTAACTGATTTTTAATGATCGGTAGTCCTTCTTTTGGATTGTCCAAGATTTTCAGGAGTTCCCTTTTAAGAACATTATAATCCAATTCCTTGCGTTGGGTGGCATTGAAGAAATCGGCGACGCGCGCGTCGACCTTTTTCCTAAATCGGTTCTCATTTTCCGAATCGAATTCCTTGGTAATATTAGCTATAGTTTTGCTTACCTGTTCCGCATAACCTTCGATATCGGCTTTCTTAAGACTGGTATTTTCGGAAAGAATATCAATGAGGGAGTCCTTGTCCAAATTTTTGAAGAATCCAACACTTCGGAAATCTTGGTGGTATCCATTTCGTTGAATTCCTGTCTGATGGTATCGACGGTATTCTCGACCATGTTTTGTACTTTACTTTCTTCGGAAGTGACGAACATACTTTGTACGGCATCCGTGGAAGCCCGAAGACCGGAAGTAGCCGTTTGAATTAATCCGCCCAAGACCGTATTGATTATACGTGCTTCCAAATAAAACAATAGCAAATAAAACAGTGCCCAGATGACCAGAGCCATAGTAATGTTCGCCGAAGCCAATTCGAGAACGTTTAGGTTCAGGACCAGGGCCGTTGCCCCGAAAAGGGCGATACTCGTCGTAATAACGCTCCATAATCCGAATGCAGAAGTAATTTTAAGTCCCAAATTCATACCCGAACTATGATCTTGGTCGAATTCATTATTATCATTATAGTCGTTACCTGAAGGATTTGCCTGCGCCTCGGCATACTGCTGTTTAACATCGTCAATGGCCGTAATACCCATCACTACAGATATGGCCATCAAGATTAACTGAAAGCCCAAAGCCAAGATAACCCCAGCTATGATCGCAGTTAAGAATTTCGGATTGATTAAAATATCATCGGTAACAATCATGCCTTGTGCATTTGAAGTTGTGGTAAAAATAACAGTGGTAGAAGTAAATATCTCGTTTTCATATCATTGGAATTTAGGTTTGTATTCTCTCAAGCGTAGGACTACCATAAATCGCTTTAGAAGTTTTCAAAATTGATAAATAAATCCAAAAATTGTTGACGCTAAAAAATCCTAGCTTAATTCAATACAATATTCGGTTATCTCATTTTCCAATTCAAGAAATCTAAACAGTTTAATTGTCGACATGCCGTACATGCTTACTTCTGGAATAAGTATTAACTGCTTCCAATTCAGACCGATCCTGAAGGATTTTGATAAACCGCGATGGTGTCAGTCCGGTAACTTTTTTGAACTGGCCCGATAGATGCGACACGTTGCTGAATCTGAGTTTGAATGCAATCTCCGTCAAGGTGTATTTACCCGAAATCAATTGTTGTTTCGCTAGGACGATACGCTTTAAAATGATAAAATTTTCTATTGTGCTATAAGTGTGGTCGGTGAAAACAGAGGACAGAAGGGCGTATGAGTAGCCTAATTTTTCGGAAAGATAACAAGAGAGATTCGTCTGCTCGGCAAGGTCATTATCCGTCATATACAAGGTTATCCCCGCTCTTATTTTAGAAACCATTCCGTTGATGTGGCTATCTATGAGCTGTACGCCATGTTTTCTCAATTCAGCCGAAATTTCAGTAAGCTGTTCTGCGGACAACTCATTTTTCACCTTAATTTAAGATAAGCCTACCAACTCATACTCTAAATTATAGGACTGTAATATTCGGGCCACTGTCGTGCCCAGCAAAATCTTTAAATCATGTTTGATACCGATTTTCATATGTGGTATTCCATTAATCGCCTTGCAAGAAAAGCATAATAAGAATAGCGTACCGACTGAATCGAATCGAATTTTAGTCAATTCGATTATGTTGTGAACACCGTATTTTCGAAGAAAACCATTCTTAATCAATATTATCTTTTAACCAAATCCATATTTTGTTGGTTAACGCTAATCAAAGTGGCAATCGAGGGGATCTTCGTAATGCTCCATGACTAATTTTAAATTATTGGGAGAAATAAATTGATTTTATGAACTTTAAGGAAAGAACTGAAAAACTGGACGAACTCAGCCAAATCTATAGTTTGGGAATACACCACTACATCAATGCGGCCATATACACTGAAAATTCACTACTCGTTCGATTTTTTGAGCAATGTGCCTATGATCGGATGTTGTTCGTGGACGATTTGCAGTATCGAATAGATGATTTAGAAGGAAACCGTCGTGAATTATCGATTGAGGAAACTATTGACAATTGGCAATATTACTGTAGTTTTCAGAAATTAGAGGAAACCTTCTTTATTACGAATAACATAGGTTGGATCGACAAAAAAGCTATACTTCTCGTCCATGAACTTTTGCATCATGACCTCTCGGAAGAAAGTGCCAGTCTAATTATGAATCAGTTATTAACGATAGAGTCGGATTTTATCGCTCTGAAAGAGTTATTGGATTATTTAAACTAATCAATTAGTTTGACCATGCAATAAGAGACTAAAAATATGGTTGACTTCATTTCATATTGAATCTCTCGTTCTTCGAAATCACAGAAATATTCAAGGATACACTCCAGTTGAGGAAATAACGGCCCTAATTTTCTCCCTCCGGTCTCTTCTCGGTGCTAACATTGACAGGATGCCCTTTTTCTGTTTTTAAGATTATATTTCTGTATGGATAGGCCATATCAATGCCCACTGCATCAAAACGCTTTTTGATGGTCTCATTTACATCGCATTGCAGTTGAAAAGAATCACCAAAACTTTTTGACCAAGCCCAAGCACGAATGGTCATTGTAGATTCGTTAATCTTGGTCAAGGCCGTCTTTACTATAGGTTTTCCATCTTTCTTGTCAAGCGCCGAGCGATTGTCGAATATAAGCGGATGATTTTCGCATTCTTCTTGCATTATCTTTTTGGCAAGCGTTACATCGCTATCATAGGAAATACCCATTTCAACAAACTCGCAGCATTTGAGCTCGCCCAAATCATAGTTGATCAGTTTTTCCTTGTTAATAACAGAATTGGGAATCACGATCATTTTGTTCTCGAAATTCCGGATAATGGTATGTCTGAGCGTGATGTCGGTCACCGTGCCAACCATCGTATCGGTAACTTTTACAACATCACCGATTTTAAAAGGCTTGAACGAAATAATAAAAATCCCGCCCACGACGTTGGCAAGGGCCTCTTGGGAAGCAACACCCGCTATTAATGCGATAACACCCGCTCCGCCCAATGCGGTATGTGCAATGCCCCGCAACGATGGAAATGCCAATAGACCGAATACGATGCCCACAAAATAGATGGCGAACACCGCTACATACCTCAAGAATTTGAAGGCCGTGGGATCCTCATTATTACGAATTTTCTTCCAGACACTTTTCTTAAACCACATATTGGTAGTGGTCGCTGTCGCAATAGTAAATACGGCCAAAAAGCCCAAGTAGAGGACCAGTTCGAAGTTATTGACCAAAACTGCGTCCTTGTCCCGGTCGACAAAGACAAAGCTTAGTGCAATCACACCCAGTACTAACCATAGCGCATTGAGGAGCCGTTTGATTATAAGTACCGGCTTTGACATTTCTCCCGGAAATTTTTCACGTTCTTTTTTCAAGAGCCATTTAAACAATAGATTGGTTAGTACGTTCAAAACGACAACAGCAACGACAACGCTTACGGACCAAATGATTTCCGATTTGTAGGTTACAAAAAAATCTTCCATTGTTATTTTATGTTTTATCAGGGTTACCTCTATAATAAATGGCAATCTATTTTGGATGTCGTTTGGTATGGATTTCTAAGGTTTATGTGGCAAAGTACTTCTTTCTTTTTTCCGACAGATTTTCCATAAAAGAATAGAACATTTCGGTTTTTCAAGGCCCTTACACCCCTTTCGCATAGTTCGATTCGAATATTCGGTATTTGAATAGCCCTACGACAATGGCACCTCCAACGCTGTTTCCGGCGAGGGCAATCAGTAAGAATGCTAGATAGTCCCATATGGAGACAGAATCGGAGTGCAGATATGCACCAAAAGCTTCTATATTGCCTACGATACTGTGATGAAAACCTCCGAAACCGATGACACCGGTAATCATAAAAATAATTACGATGCGGGTCAAAGAGGTCTCGGTACTATTTAGCAGCCAGGTAAGAAGCCCCATTAACCAACCCGCCGTAATAGCACTTAGAAATAATACCCAAGCCTCATGGTCTAGAATATGGTTGCCTACAGTGGCCATGGTATCCGTAGTGAACAGACCCAAATGCGGACCCAACGTACCGATAAAAAAAGTGAAAATAATTCCCCCGATAACATTGCCGGAAATCACCACGCCCCAAATACGCGTCATTTCGAGAATGGAGCGCTGGCCATTGAGAACGGGCAGCGCCAACAACGAAGTTTGTTCGGTAAACAGAACAGACTTCCCTAAGATTACTAAAATGAAACCTACCGGATATACAAAACCGAACGATTTTATCACTATGTTTTGATCGACACTATCATCGAGCAGATAGTATAAAGTACAGACCATAAAATAACTGAAACCAATCTCAAGACCCGCTAATATCGCGCTCAGAAAAATCGCTTTGTTCTTTATTTCGAACATCTGATCGCCCTCGTGTATAACACGGCTCAGGATATCACTATACTTTTTACTTCCTTCAATTTGGTCGGATTTCTCCTCTAGCTTTTTTTGATGTGATTCTTGCTCTTTTTCTTTCATAATGGTCGTTCAGCAACACTTTTCCCTAGCAATCGCAGGCATGAATTTGGGTGAAATGGACATATTAAAATGATCGGGTACCCTTCTTTAGAAACTAGTGCCAAGTTAAGCCAAAAATCGTTGCATAATCCAATCCGTCTTTTGCGGCTTATCGGCGGCAAAAAATAATTCCGTAGCTACGGCTATGCAATGATTTTTTTTCTAAATCTGCCACAAAATGCACGATTACCTCATACGCCATTTAAGCTTTAACGTAACACTTGGCTTGATGTTCGAACTGTTCAATTTCTTTGATTTTCTCTTTCAACCCTTCGTTCAAATCGACCAGATAGTCTTGATAAAATGTGCCGAAGGATTTTTCGTTCTTGAATTTTTCCGGATTGTGCTTTTTGTTGAAGGCATTGATTTTCTCTAAAATACTTAGCTCGTTTTCAAAATGCGCATGGTATTTTTCCATGGCGGACTTGACGTATAATCTTGAGGTGCGAAAATAGCGTTTTCGATTTCCCGGTTTTGTATAGTATTCTACATATCTCAGTTTGGTCAATACGTTGAGATTAGTGGATACCGAACTTTTGCTGGCTTGATGCCGTTCAACGATTTCGTCGAAAGTTAGGCCGTCTTCAGAAGATAGGATAAGGGTCGCATAGATTCTGGCGGCCAAGGGCAATGGATCTGCCCGATGTTCGATGGCCATCCCGATTTCTTCGACCAGCATGCTGTTTTCTTTTTTCATCATCTCGTAGGATTTATTTTCGAAAGCAAAAATACAAGTAGTTCGTAAATATATGAACTAATGGGAAATAAAGCTTCGTTAAATTTTAGACCCTAATGGCATATTCACTTCCATTTTTACGAAGATTAAAAAACCAGCTAGAAGCTATTCCAAAACTTCGTAGGTCTGTTTTCTGCCTATGTAAATAGCTCATTCTTTCGTCGGTATTAAAACAAACGAATACCAGTAATTGTTCGGATCGATCGTATATTCGTCATGCACCGGCGCACCCCACGAATTATCACCGCCTACGCCCATTTGTAGATAATCGATATTCCATTGTACCGTGTCGCCAACGCTAATATCCGCGCCGTGATTTGTTGTCACGGGTACAAGACCCGATGCTGATTCTGCACCATCTTCACCCGCCTTGAAATCCAGTTGCTTCATTTCGAAAGGCCAGACGCTGGTGTTCAAGAGTTGGTTTTCGGATTGCGCCTTCAGCGAAATTTTTCCGTTGGAAATTTCGGCCCACCGGACTTCGGTCTTGTTTCCGGTCTCTTGGGGACGGGGATATCGGTGAAACTGGTCGATTATTTTACCGCTATAAATTCCAGTTTTCATCCCTGTTTTACGGTCCCAATAACTCTCTTCCGGGCCGTTGCCGTACCATGCAATCTCCGTAAAATCTTTGGGAAGGGTCAAGTACATTCCTATTCTTGGTATTTTTGATAAATCTTTTTGCGCGGGTTCGAAGTTGTAATCTACTTTTAATTGTCCATTGGAT
>RCMY010001381.1_pt1 | contig 23207 bp, 26 predicted proteins | sample 2041341 | NCBI WGS metagenome assembly RCMY01 (sample SAMN09708234, study PRJNA481090) | Marine sediment metagenome, whole genome shotgun sequencing project.
ACATGGCCGCATGCCACGTATCGATCTACCCGGCATCGCACAGCACATCGTCCAGCGCGAAAACGACTGCCAAGTCTGCCTTGCCGATTTTGCCAATATCCTGGGGAAAATGTACCTGACCCCATTATTCTCGAACGGCTGGTCCGTTATGCGGGAAAGGCACTCCAACTCCATTTTTGGGCTGTTATTGGTCGGTTTTCGCGTCCGTCTGGGTCGTGTCGTGGCCGCTCGCGCACAGGTTGTGCGTTGGATAAGGAGCGCCCCCTACCGCAACGGAGTTCTTGCCTCAGCCGCGGGTTTTCTTTTGGCGTGCAGGCCGAACGGTCTCCGTCCTGGCAATCCGCAGCATTTCCCCCCTTCAAGCCAAAGGAATCCAACATGAACATGCCCATCGCGAAATCCGTGCGCCATGCCCTGTTGCCGCTCACCGTCGGCCTGCTTCTGATTGCCGGCCCGCTCGCCGCAGCCGAACCCAACCCAGCCGCCGCCGAAGTCATGGCGTTGGCGAAGGCGCAATGGTCCGCCGAGGACCAGAACAAGACCGCGGCGCAGGCGTGGTCGTCGGTGGCCGACGACTACACCGAGTTCAACGCCGTCGTCCCGACGCTGGTGGAAGGCAAAGCCACCGCCGCGCGCTTCTATGACGCCTCGCTGCAGAGCGGCGCCAAGGGCATGGTCTCGGAAATGATCAACCCGCACGTCCAAGTCTATGGCGATACCGCGATCTTGGCCTACAACTACGCCGGCGTGACCAAGGATCGCGACGGCAAGATGCAGCCCAACCTCGCCAAGTCCACGCGCGTCTATGTCAGGCAGAACGGCAAATGGATGCTGGTGCATGCCAACTTCGCACCCATGGTGAACCCCGCGCCGTAACCGTACCCTTCGCTGGATCGGGAAAGCCGGGCATGCCCCGGCTTTTCCATGCCCCACAAGAAACAGGGTCAAGTTCGCTTCCGCTTGCGGGAAGTGAACCTGACCCTTTTTTTGGTTTTTCTGATTTTGGTTTTTGTTTTTTTGCCCGCACACTTTTCCAGGCAGACTACCTGAGCAAGGCAAGCGTGGCCTCGGCGGCCGCTTTCGATGAGCCAGGGTTCTGGCCGGTCACCAGATTGCCGTCGGTGACAACATGCGTCGCCCAGTCGGCCTTCTTTTCGTAGTGGCCGCCATTGGCCTCCAGCATGTCTTCGAGCAGGAACGGCACGACATCCGTCAGCCCTACTGCAGCCTCTTCGCTATTGGTGAAGCCGGTAACCCGCTTGCCCCGGACCAATGGTGCGCCGTCGGGAGCGTGGGTCTTGCGCAGGACGCCCGGGGCATGGCAGACGAGTGCGACCGGCTTGCCTGCAGCAAAGTTCGATTCGATCACACTGATCGAATCCTCGTCGTCGACCAGATCCCAGAGAGGTCCATGGCCGCCAGGGTAAAACACGGCGTCGAAGTCGTTGCTGGCGACATCGGCCAGCACCTGCGTCGATGCGAGTGCGGCTGTGGCCTGGGCGTCTGCACGAAAGCGGCGGGTTGCATCGGTCTGCGCATCGGGTTGGTCGCTCTTGGGGTCAAGCGGTGGCTGGCCACCCTTGGGCGAGGCCAGCGTGATCTCCGCGCCGGCGTCCTTGAAGACGTAATAAGGCGCAGCGAATTCTTCCAGCCAGAATCCGGTTTTCTTGCCGGTATCGCCAAGGCGATCGTGGGACGTGAGAACCATCAGGATTTTCATCATGCGCTCCGTGCAGGGGATGCCCATTGTGCAGAGAGTCGATGCAGATCAACGTGAAGCATGCGCGACAAGACAACGCGCCAGGGGTCCAAAATGGATCAGAGAACATTTCCGTTTCTAACACTAATGATCTCTGACCCCATTTCCGGCAACGCGATGATGATGATCGATGACGGATGGCTGACCGAGCCGATTGTGCAGGCCCAGCCGTAACGCAACGTTTTTAGCGTGCTCAGCGAACGCGCCCAAACCTTGCTGGACAGGCTGGAGCGTTCGACATCGACACGTGGCCGCATCGAGAGTCTGCTCATCCCCATCCTGCACTCCGCTGATGTCGGCATGGATCGGATCGCAGCGATGCTCACGCTCAGCCGGCAGACGGTTTTCCGCAGGCTGAAGGTCGAAGGCACGACCTTTCGAGAGCTGCTGGACGAGTTGTGGCACTAGATGGCACTGCACTACCTGGATGCCAAGAAGGTCTCGGTGAACGAGACCGCCTATCTGGTGGGATTCTCCGATCCGGCAGCCTTTTCGCGCGCGTTCAAACGCGGGACAGGTTCCAGCCCGCGCGCGATGTGTCGCAAGGATAAGAACGATCGCGCATGAAGTGGCTCATCGATGAATCTGTGCACGGAAGGATCCAGATGCGTTGAAGCGCTCCGTTATCGAGAGACACAAAGGCATCCTTCAGGTCAGCGCCGTCAGATCGCCCCGAGGTCGATCCTGTGCGTCACACGCTGCGTGCCGCCCGCGTTTTCGATGCAGGTCACTTCCAGCGTGTTCTCCGCTTCGTGGGGCTGAATCTCGACGATTTCGGCGCAGGCCTTGCCCTCGGAATTGAGTGTCTGCTTCACCTCATCCATCTGTGCCGAATCCAGCGTCAGGGCCGTGGCAGCGGCTTCAGCCGCGACGGCTTTTTCGGCCGGCGTCATCTGCACGACCGCTGGCTCCTGCGGCGGGCTCGAACACGCGCCCAGCGCGGCCGCAAACACCATCATTATCAGCAACGGTTTCATGGACTCCCCATCAAGTGGACTGCGTTGGGACGGAGAATACACGCTATGCGCTGCATCGATCGAGACGACGCATTCCGCATCGCCGCCACGTAGGCGTGGCCTACCTCAACCTTTTGCACGAGGGGTTGTCTCACGAGGGTATCGCGGCAATACGCAGCTACCTGTAGCAACAGGCTGTAGGGCAAGACAATTTCCACGCCATGGTCGAAGCCAAGACGCAACGTCTTGCCGGCGCCAGGACCAAAATAAGGATCAAGAAATAGTGCCAGGTTCATTTCCCAGTGCTTGGTTTCACTTCCAAACAACTGTGCAATTCAAACGGAAATTTCCTCTACTCCCTATTTCCGCCTGTTTCCCCAAGTGGAGCGTGGATCAAAGCGCGTAAGGTGTGCCCTGCCCGGTTGGCCTTGAGGACACACGATGAATCCGAAGATCGAAGAACTGCTGCAAAACATCCGGACCATGCATGAAGAGCTGGACCTGCAGATGGCGCTCGCCCGCGCCGAGCTGCATGTGCGCGTTGAGAGTGGAAAGATCGAATTCGAGAAGGCGGTGCTGGAGCGACACCGGGAGATGAAGACGAGCCTGTTGCGCTACGTTGTGGGTGCAAAGCCGCTGATCGCCCTGACTGCGCCGGTAATCTATCTTCTGGTCGTCCCGTTCGCACTATTGGATTTGTTCATCACGATCTACCAGGTCGTGTGCTTTCCGGTGTATGGCATTCCCAAAGTCAGGCGCCGCGACTACCTGGTGTTTGATCGCCGCTATCTCGCCTACCTGAATGTGTTGGAGAAGCTCAATTGCGCGTATTGCTCTTACGTCAACGGCCTGATCGGCTATGTCCGCGAGATCGGTTCGCGAACGGAGCAATTCTGGTGCCCGATCAAACACGCACGAAAGCTTGTCGGCACGCATTCGGGCTACGACCGGTTCTCTGAATTTGGCGATGCCGACGCCTACCGCGTGGAAATGACCCTGCTGACCGAACGCCTGCGTTCGCAGAAAACAAGGAAATAAGGCTTGCACAGCGAAACAGTCGAAACTGCACTAACGCAGCGCTGAATAAAAAAACCAGCAGCCCACCGCGACCATGACCAGCGCCAGCACCCTGCGCACGGGTCTCACGCTATCCGGGGCGGTCAAAAACCCCCGAAGGCGTCCAGCGCCCAGGACCAAGGTTAAATGGACCAGCGTCGCCACGCCGACACTGGTCATGCCCAAAACCAGGATTTCGCTTAAATGTGCATCCGGGCCCGACAGGAACTGGGGCACGACGGTGATGAAGAAAACCGCCGCCTTGGCATTGACCAGATTGATCGCGATCCCGGCAATCAGGTCGCGATGCGGCTCATGGCGTGCAACTGCTGCAGGGGACGATTCGCCCGCTACCTGCCATCCGCGCCATGCCAACCACAGCATCATCATGCCGGCAGCAATACCAATCCATTTACCGATCACGGGCACATTCACCAATAATGCGCTAAGCCCCACGCTTGACAGCGCGGCATTGAGCGCAAGGCCGATCGCCACTCCGGCTGTCGCGAACAGTCCGGCGCGGCGTCCATCGGCGAGCGTGAGCGAGACCAGCCAAGCCATGTTGGGGCCGGGCGTTATTTCTACCAACAACACGGCCAGTGCAAAACCAAACCAGTCCAAACGCGATGCCTCCTTATTTCCGCCGCCCTACCTGGCGTGTTACGCCCGCTTGCCGGTACAAGTCGAAGACAAAGTCATACATTGTCACTGACACCATTATGAGTGGGGAAAACGGGGTCAGGTACATTTTCCCCACACCAACAAGCGCTGAGCACCGATAGCGTGGGTTTGTGGTTGCGCCGAAGATGATCAGGTCTTCATGCCCAGACAGGCACATGGCAGGCATTCCCCGTACCGACCTGCCCAGCATCGCCCAGCATATCGTCCAGCGCGGCATTGATCGCCAGGCCTGCTTTGCCGATGAAGCCGATTACCTGCACTACCGGCAGGAACTGGGTGAAGCCGCACTCAAGCACGACTGTGCCCTGCACGCTTACGTGTTGATGACCAACCACATCCACCTGCTGTAACGCCACACGCACCGGGCACGACTTCGCGGATGATGCAAGCCATCGGGCGACGGTATGTCGGCAGCTGCAACGCCCGTTATCGACGCAACGGCACGTTTAGGGAAGGACGGTTAAATTAGGCGCGCGTGGACAGCCAACGTTACGTGCTTGCTTGCTATCTCTACATCGAGCTCAATCCGGTTCGCGCCGGTATGGTCCCGGTCGCGATCGAATGCCGCTGGTCGAGCCTCGGCCGCAACGCTCACGGCCTGCCTGATCCGCGGATCAGGCAGCATCCGGCCTATGCAGTACTTGGAACGTCGGATACCGAACGTGTCCAGGCATACCAGCGCCTGTTCGACACCAACCTGGCCGACAGCGATGCGGTGACCTTGCGACTGGCGACCCGCCAGAAAAAGACATGGAGGAGCGAACGATTCCGGCAACAGATCGAAGCGCTCACCAAGCGCGAACTGGCTGTCCGGCCGCGGGGACGGCCGAAGAAAGACCAGGGAAAATGTACCTAACCCCTTTTTTTCTTTTGCGTAGCGCACTGATCCTGCTTTTGACGACCGAAGTGTTTTCCACCATGCAGTCGGTGAATGTGCAGGGGAGTTGATTCGACAATACCCATTCCGATATTCCTACGGCAATCGGGTGGGATCGATCAGCGGCTCGCGCGCTTGCTTGAAGGCAAGCGGGGCGCACTGTCGTTCGATCATGCGGCGGACGACAGGTGCATCCGGTCCGCAGTGGAGAGCCCGAATCCGCTCGGAGATGGCCGAGTCGTGGTGAGTCATGCGGCTGTTGTGGCGAACGTAGTCGAGCCACGTCGGAGTTTCGTAACGCTCGATCCAGACCTCGGGATCGGCGAGATCACGCAGCAGCCTCCAACTGCGCGCGCCATCGCGGCGCCGGACGCGACGCCGCTCGACCATCGCTACCAGGAACTCCACGATATCCGCCTCGCGAATCACGTATCCGATCGTGATCACGACCGGACCCGTGCGTGCGTCGACGGGGACGACCGTGCTGGGTTCTTTCCACAGGCGCAGCAAATCGAGATTGAGTTCCTTCGTTTGCGCCACCGGCAGCCAGCGCCCGAGCGCCGCGCAAGCGAGCATGACAACTGATGCCGCCAGCAGTGCCAGCGTGACACTCCCATTCGCCGCGACTTCGCCCCACAGCCAGCTTCCCGCCGCCAGCCCGCCAAATGAAGCCATCTGATAGATCGACAAAGCGCGTGCGACGACCCAGCGTGGAGCCGACATCTGCACCGCAACGTTGAACGTGGCAAGCGCCAACAGCCACCCTGCCCCGGCTACAAGCATCACCGCCATCGTCAGCAGCAGATGCGTGCTTACAGCGGCGATCGACGCAGCGACAGCGAACCCGATGCTGGTCCAGCGGACGATGGCTTCGGTCGACATCAGCTGGCGCAGTCTCGCATTTCCGATGGCGCCGGCTACCGCGCCCACGCCAAACGCACCGAGCAGCAGGCCATAGGTCAACGGTCCGCCGCCGATCAGATCCTTGGCAACCAGGGGCATCAGCGCCATGAGCCCGCCTGCGGCGATGCAGAACACTGCGCTGCGGACCAGGACTGTGCGGATGGCGGGAGACCCCGCGACAAAGCGAACGCCCGCGGCGACCGCGATGCCGAGCGTTTCGCGAGGCAGCGACCGCGAATGCGGTGGCGGGCGCCAGCGCAGAAGCACGGCGATCAGTGCGGTATTACTGACCGCGCTCACCGCAAACGCCGCCGCGGCACCCGCGACCGCAACGATGGCCCCGCCGATGGCGGGCCCCGCGCTGCGCGCCATATTGAAGCCCATGCTGTTGAGTGCTATCGCGCCCGGCAACTCCGCGCGCGGCACCATGTCCCCGACGGATGCCTGCCATGCCGGCCCGTTGAACGCGGTGCCGCATCCCATCAAAAAAGTGAAAAACAGCAGCAGCCACGGCGTGATCAATCCGCTCCAGGCGCATGCCGCCAGCGTGGCCGAAACGACCAGCATGAAAACCTGCGCGGCGAGCATCACCTTGCGGCGATCGAGGTTGTCGGCCACCGCCCCCGCGACCAGCGACAGCAACGTGATCGGCAGGTAGACCGACGCCAGCACCAGCGCGACCATGTCGGCAGACGGAGCGAGCGCGATCATCAGCCAGGAAGCTCCCACCGACTGGATGAGCACGCCGAAGTTGCTTAGGGTGCTCGCGGCCCAGATTCCACGAAACACTGGGTAACGCAGCGATGACAGAGCCGACGGGCCCTGCTCGGCGTGCATGGGATCGGATTCGTTTTGGGTCATTCGGGTGGGCTTTCCGACATGGCTGCGGGTGATGGTCCGTCAGCGAGTGAGGGACGGCGCTATCACTTGTGGAATCGCTCGATGTAGTGGAACGTCAGGCCCGGCCGATTACGCCACATCGCCAGCGCGCTGTATAGAAGCGCCAATATGGACAGGTTGGCAAGTTCCGCCGACACTTCCGGCAACCGCACGCCCATCTGGTTTAGTTTGACCATCGCGTTGATCCCCGGCGTGCTGGGCAGCAGCTGGGCGATTCGCACCAGCAACCTTGGCGTGGCCTCCATCGGCTACGACAGGTTGGACAAGAAGAACATCGGCAACGAGGAGACGGTGACGAGCTGGAAGGCTTGCTCGCGCGTGCGAAAGAAACTGCTGAAGGACAGCGCGAAGCCGGCCACCGAAACAATGAACAACGCGCCGACCAGCAACAACCCGACCAGGTTGCCAGCGCGCGGATAGTCCTGTCACCAGAACGCGAAACCGTTCCCGCTGGGTGGTCGCCAGCTCAGGTGCCGCGGACCTCCCTCTTGCCCAGCCGCTCGCGATCGTGCGGCGCGTTGAAGTCCAGGACCGGGCCGATCGGCACGATGCCGTGCGGGTTGATCGTCGGATGGCTGCGAAAATAATGATGACGGATGTGGTCCATATGGACGGTTTCGGCCACTCCGGGCAACTGGTAAATGTCGTGCAGCAAGCCGTTGAGGTTCGGATAATCGGCAATACGCTTCCTGTCGCACTTGAAGTGCGTCGCGTACACCGCGTCAAAGCGCACCAGCGTCGTCCATAGCCGCAGATCGGCTTCGGTCAAGGTGTTGTCCAGCAAGTAGCGGCTTTCGCCGAGACGATGTTCCAGATCCTCAAGCGTCTCGAACAACGCCGCCGCGGCCTCGTCATAGGCGGCCTGACTGGTGCTGAAACCCGCCCGGTAAACGCCGTTGTTGACGCGCTCGTAAATCGTTTCGTTGACGGCGTCGATCCCTGCGAGCAGGTCCTCTGGGCAGTAATCGCCGGGACGCGCGCCGACGTCGTCGAACGCCGAGTTCATCATGCGAAGGATGTCGGCAGATTCGTTGTTGACGATGGTCTGCCGCTGCTTGTCCCATAGAATCGGCACCGTCACCCGTCCGCTGTAAAGCGGGTCGGCCTTCTGGTACAGCTGGTAGACCTTGTCCAATCCGTACAGCGCATCACCGGTGGCGCCGTCAAAATCCGTGCGCAGCTCCCAGCCATGCTCGAGCATCAGCGGATGCACCACGGACAGGCCAATGAGTTGTTGCAGCCCTTTCCACGTGCGCATCACCAGCGTCCGGTGCACCCACGGACAGGCGTACGACCCATACAGGTGGTAACGGCCGCTTTCTGCCTTGAACCCGTCCACGCCGGTCGGCCCGGCCTTGCCGTCAGCCGTGATCCAGTGACGGAATTGGCTCCGGGATCGTTCGAAGCGCCCGCCGGTGTCCTTGGTGTCGTACCACTTGTCTTGCCATTGGCCATCCACCAGAAGTCCCATGATTTCCTCGTCGCCGTTTACCAAGTCTGGCTCAGGGTATCGGGTAGCTTGTGAAGTCGCAGGAAATCGGAAAATGGGGTCAGGGGAAATGGGGTCAGGTACATTTTCCTGACACCAAATGTACCTGACCACTTTTTCCTTTTACCGCGTCAGTACGCGCCCATGAAGTCCTTCTTGCCGATCTCGACGCCGTTATGGCGCAGCAGGTCGTACGCCGTAGTGACATGGAAGAAGAACTGCGGCAGCCCGTACGACACAAGGTAGGCCTGGCCGCCGATGTGGCGTTCCTTGGGCGTGCCGGGGCGCAACACGACCTCGCGTTGCCCGCTGCCTTCGAATCGCGCCGCGTCCAACCCACCGACGAAGGCCAGCGTCGCGGCGATCCGTTGTTGCAGGTCGGCGAACGTCTGGTCGCCGCCCTCGTAAGCCGGGACCTCCGCGCCCGCAAGCCGCGCCGACACGCTGGTGGCGAAATCGCAGGCGACCTGCACCTGGCGCGCCAACGGGAACATGTCGGGGAACAGCCGCGATTGCAGCAGCGCGGCAGGCTCGATCTTGCGTTCGGCAGCGTGGGTTTCAGCCTTGGCCAGGACGCCACCAAGCGCAGCGAGCATCTGCTGGAAGACGGGAACGGATGCGGTGTGCATCGAGAGGGACATGAGGGGGCTCCGCGATTGGGGGAAAGGGCATGGTATCTGGCAAATCGCTAATGGAGGGGAAAATGTACCTGACCCCTTTTTTGCTTGCTGCCACGTGCTGGGGAATGCCGGCGTGATCAGAACGTGGGAGACGTGCCATGTAGACAGCATCGCCGCACACGGAGCGAGACACGATCAGCGCAATCTGCACCTCAAGGCCAGACAGTCACCTGTTCGCGGGTCGGAAATTGTCCCTGACACTTTTTTCTGACACTTTTTTTAGTGATTACCCCATTTTTCAATTGCGCGCCCCTGTGGGATCCTGCGTGGTTTCGCCCTGCACCCATTGCGCGAACAATGGCGCGAGGTCTTGCGTGCTGGCCTGCTGCATGCTGCGCTGGAAATCCACACTGGTCACCGTCCCGCCGGCGTGCGCCCGCGTGTACTGCCGGATGCCGGCCCAGAACGCGTCATCGCCCATTGCGCGGCGCAGCTGATCCAGGAACAGGGCCCCTTTCGAATAGTGGATGGCGCGGCGCGTCCCGAGCGATGGATAATCGCCATCCCAGGTCAGCGGCTTGTCGAAGCCCTTGGCGCTCGCAACGTCAAGGCGCTGTCTGGCGACGGCGAGTTCGGCGTCATAAGCGGCCCGGCCGAAGCGATGCTCTTTCCATGCAGCGGTCATGAAGGTCGCCATGCCTTCGTTCAGCCAGTAATCACGCCACGAGGCACAGGTGACCAGGTTGCCCCACCATTGGTGAGACAGCTCGTGCACGAGTAGCCACTGGGCTTCGGGCTCAGCCTGGTCCTGGTGCAGCGTGTCGGCGCCGATCAGCGAAAAGCCCGCGGCCTCCTGCGCCTCGCGTCCGGGCACGAGCAATTGGGTGTACGGCTTCACCGGCAAATGCACTCCGGACTTCGACGCCAGGAAGGCGACCAGCGCCGGCGTGTCGACAAACAGGGTCCGCAAGTCGGCCCCGGCACCCGTCCCGTCTAGATAGACAAGGTCCTTGCCTATTGCGACCCGGGTGAATGTGCCGACGGCGAAGGCAAACAGATAGGGTGACTCGGCACGCTCGGTCCGCCAACGATGGATCGTGCGCCCAGGCCCAGCGGCGCGCACCTCAACCTGTCGACCCGGCGCGAGGGTCGTTAGCGCCGTGGGGACGGTGATCGCCAGCGAAAGCATGGCCTTGTCGCCGGGGGAGTCCTGCAGGCAAACCATCCAGTCGCAGGCGAAATAGCTGGTGTACAGCCCGTGCGACAGGCGTTCCAAGCCACGCCGTGGTACACCCTTGAATGCAAACGAAAGCAGGATCGCCTGTCCCTTGCGCAAGGGCGCTGCCGGCATGAACGTGAGCGCTTGCACTGTCGACTCGACGACGATCGGGGAGCCGTCGAGCGTCGCGTTGCTGATGGACAGCGCGTTCGGCGAGAAGGCCAAGCGCACCAGTCCATCAGCCTGCACGCGCAAGCGAATCGTCTCGACTCCGCGCACCGACGCATTGCCAATGTCAGGTTCGATCGAGACGTCGTAGGCAATGACGTCGAAACCGGTCTCCGGCGAGACCAGGCGGTTCGCGAGCGCCGGACCCACTGCGAGGCCCGCAAAGACACCCATGAGGACCAACGTGCCGATCAACCTGTCGTGCATGTCCACTCCGCGCGACGCCGCCGCCGCGATTGATGAGCCCAAGCCCGTGTCACCTGGATCGTGTTACCTGGATCGGGACGGAGGCATTTTATTTGGATCGGGGACGTAGGTAAATGTACCTGACCCCGTTTTTGGCCCCTTTTTTTCAGTGGAAGGAAAATTTACCTGCCCACTTTTTTCGTTTCTCCTTTAGTCCAGCTTTTCAAGCTCCCGCTCTGCCATTGAAGCCGCGGTCTGCAGCATGCCCGTGTAAAGCTTGCGGCCCTGCCCCGCGTCCCGGGCCTCAGCCTCCAGCCCCTGGATGTAGGCCGAGAGCAAGTCTCGTGCGTTGTATTGGTGCCCAAGGTCGTCAATCGTCTTAGCAACTGCATCCCGCAGATGCCAGTCAACATTGACGCCTGTCTCGGCCTGCTTGGCGAGATCAATGACTCTTAGGAGATGAGGCGTGACTAGACCTACGATTGTGGCTTTCACTTGTTCCACTTGTTCGACCTGATTTGCACCAATCTGAGAAGGTAACGCAACGCGACACGCGGTGGATAGCGGAAAACTCTCTGCCCCCTTTTTTCCGGGCCCGGAGCGTCATTCCGACCTTTTCTGGTACGTTTGCGCCTTGGATGCGCTGGTGACCCATGATTGCTATTTCGCAAACGTCCGCGGACTGCGAGTGCTGGTGTGAAGTTCCTCATCGACTTCTAGCAACGCAAGCTGGTGCAGTGGGCGCTGGCCATCGGTGGAAGCTTGTTGTGGTGTTACCCCGATGCTTGGTCAGCCGATGATTCGACGCAAGCAGTCGCGAACGTCACGGGACTATGTACGCCATGATCTTCCGCCGCTTCCTGAAGCGCTTCAAGCAACAGCAATGGGGTGCCATCGCCACCGAACTGGCGATCGTCGTCATCGGTGTGTTCATCGGCATCCAGGTGTCGAACTGGAACGCGCAGCGCGAGACCAACCAGAAGGCGGCCGTGTTCACCGCACACCTGAAGGCCGATCTGCTTCATGAGGATTGGCGGCTCGAGATGATCATTGTCTACAGCCGCGAAGTGCGCGCCAATGCACAATGCACAACGCGCAATCGCTGCGCTGGATGGTGAGGCACCGATCGACGACGAAACCCTGCTGGTCAGCGCCTATCGCGCGTCCCAGTACGTGAACAGCTTGCGCGCCCGAGCCACCTACGATGAGTTGATCTCGACCGGCTCCATTGCCCTGATCCGGGACCAGGAATTGCGCGACAAGGCGATGGCCATTTACAACAACGCCAACATCGACCACGTGGTCACGGAGGGCATGCACTCGCAATACCGCGAGGCATTCCGGATGGGCCTGCCCATCGGGGTGCAGCGTGCGCTTGCCAAGCATTGTGGTGACAAGCCTCCGAAATCGGGTGACTACGCCGACATCCCGGGCATACTCAACTACCCCTGCAACTCCGGCCTGTCTGGGCAAGCTATCCAGGAAGCTGTAGCCGCACTGCGCAGCAATCCCGCAATCGTTCCGGCGCTGCGTCTGCGCATCGTTAATCTGGATACACGGATCATCAACCTGAGCAGCTTCTATCGAAGCAGAGTGCCTGGACTTCGTGCCATGGTCAGCAAGAAGCCATGAACCTGCTCGCGGAACTCAAGCGCCAATAGCACTCGCCGGCGTTTTGTCCGCGATGGTCTGAGCCTCGGGTCTGGTCTGGAATCTTGGATTAAAGGCAATAAAACCTTCGATTCAGTGACTCTTTCGCGGTCCTTTTGACAATGGTGCGGCGTCACTGCGATGCAGGTTTCTGTCTATGAATGCCTGCAATCCCACTGATGGCGGGGTGACGCCACCACCGAAGTATTGATTGGCAGCCGCTTCGATCAACCATGCCAGGGCCTCGCTGTTCAGTCGCTGGTGCGGGCTGTGTTCGGAATCGGGATCGATGAGCAGCGTCGGCCTGTACTGGGGATTTGTCGTGGCGACGTAGCGCACGAGGCTGGCCACGGCTACGCGATCATCCTTCGCGCCTGCCCACAAATACACCGGCGTGCGCAGCTGTGCGGCATGGGCCAATGGAGATTCGCGATGCATGCGTGCACGCCAGGCCGAATCGGCGTACGGCACACCATAGTGCGGGAGCAACACGTCTATGGTCGGGCCGTCTATGGACAACGCACTGCCGCCTTCGACGGCCACATCCTCCATGACCCATGCGAAGTCCACGGGAGCGGCACTGGGCACGGCAAAGGCGAAACGGTGCGGGTAGTTGGTCACGGCCAGCAGGCTGGCGTAACCACCGAAGGAGTGCCCGACGATGGCTTGTCGTTGCGGGTCACCGATGCCGTTGTCGAGCAGGTAGTCGAGGCCGCTGATGATGTCGTCCAGGGCACCACCATGCTTGCCGAAGTTGCCGCCCGAGCCAGTGGCGTATTTGACGCCGTAACCGGTCGAGGCGCGGAAGTTTGGCTTGAAGACGATATAGCCGCGGTTGACCATCAGTTGGGTGCCCACATCCATGGTGCCGTAAGTGTGGTTGTACGGTCCGCCATGGATGAAGGCCATGAGCGGTGCCTTGTCCAAGGGCACGCCTTTGGGCAGGAAGGCATAGCCGTGCAATACAACACCGTGGCTATCGCGCCAGTGCAGCGGCAGCATGGTAGCCATTTGCGCGGCCGGTATCGGTGCTGCCCTTTCCTTCTGGAACAACGGCGTCAGGACGTTTGTTGCTGCGTCCAGCAGGAAATATCGGTCGTACTGCCAGTTGGACTTGGATGCCTGCACCAGCCAACGATTGCCGGCATTGTCCGGTTCGATGGCAAGATTCGTGTCGGGCAACTTGGCCTGCAATGCCGCTATCTGCGCATCCACTTTTTTGCTGCGGCCATGCCACTCGACACGATCCGGCCGATAGGCGACAGCAAACCAGTCCTTGCCATCCGGCTGCATCAGCACGGACAAGGCATCGGAAATATTGCGTGGGTCCTTGTTCAATACCTTCCATTTGCCGGTAGCCGCGTCGTACTCCTGCAGCGCCATCAGGTCCTGGCCGTGGTGGGCAAGCGCCCACACGGTGTTGCCCGAATACGCGACGGGCCTGCATTGCTGCGGTATCGGGCAGCGCATGATTTCACGCGTACGCGCATGCGTCTTGCCGGTCCCGACTTTCCAGATGACGGTATCGAACTGCGGACCGTTGTAGCCGGCAAGGTAACGGGGATTGCCGTCGACACCGAGCAGTGCCGCGACCAGGGCCTTGGGCGATTCATGTATGACCCGCGTTTTACCCTTGGCATCGATGGTGAAATAGCGATACACCCACGCGCCATCCACCGGCACTTTCTCGCGCGCAACAGCAAAGCTTGGTGCACCGGCGTCCACCATCCAGAACGACTGCTGGCGGGCATGATCGAAACGAAAAATGCGGCGGCCGGTGCCTGAGGCGACGTCGAACACGCCGAGACCGTCGGCATCCACCAGCCAGAGCCTTGCGCCGTCTCCGGACCAGTAGACGTCAGTGCCTTCGCTGTCCGACATCACGCGCTGGTGCTTGCCCGGTTTTGCATCGGCGGACACGGCCTGTATCCATAATTCCAGTCGCTGATCTGCAAAGCGACGGTAGGCCAGCCACTTGCCGTCCGGCGACATCGAGATGTCGCGCAAGTCGGGTTTCTGCATGAACTCGTCACGTGATACGTACGCTGCGCGCGGTGCTGCCTGCGCCGCCTTGCGTGCGGCTGCGAGTGCCGCATCACCCGCATGCACCGGCCATACGACCAGTACCAAAGCGCCGAACAGCACAGCACCCGTCAACGCGCGCACGCTCATGCACGTGGCTCCCGCGGTTCGAGCAGGAACAGGCTCAGCAACGCCGGCAGGCCCAGCACCGCGCAACTCACCAACCACACGGTACGGCGCGCGGTTGTGACGCGTGCACGCCGCAACCACCACCAGGCACCTATCAGGGAAAACAGCAGCGAGCACAGCGCGGCGACGTACACCGAACGGTCCTGCGGCAAGAACCTGAGCGGCATCGGCCAGGTCAGCCCCTTGTTGAGGGTGGCTTCCGGCAGGGCCGCCAATACATCCAGTGGCGGGGACAGCCACCAGTCCGTGCGGTGGATGGCCGGGAAATCCGCGTTGATCTTGCGTTCGCCGACCACCGCAGCTTGGCCGTCGCCATCCACGTACAGCACCTGCTGCCAGGGTTGCACGGCGACGTTGTACTGGTTGAAGCCGATCTGGCGCATGCCGTTGTCGTAGACGAAAGACACCAGCCAGCCGTCCATCAATTGGGCAATGGTCACGCCACCCAGATGCTGCGGGCCTTTCGGCAAGGCAACATCCCAATCTGCCACCAGTGGCTTGATGATGGCCGCAGCGCGCTGATTCTCGCGCATGGCGATCAGGCGCTGGTTGGTCAGCATCAGGATGCGGTTGAACTTGCGTTCCGGCAGCGCGGTGAACGTTTCATCGGCATGCAGCGAGAGACGCAAGGTCAGCGTCTGCGCTTTCTTGTCCAAGCCATACAGCGTGTGCGGCGTCAGCAGATCGCCTTGCTCGGTTACCACCGGAACCGCCGCGAACGGCGTGGCGTCACCTTTCCCGTGCACACCGAACGTGCCCTTGGACGCGCCGCTCTCCGGATTGCGACCGATGAACAGCATCCTGTCGTGACTGAACGTCCAGCGGATGTTGTTTTCCTCGTCATACCAACCCAGCGGCAACCGCAGGTTGCTCAACTGCTGGCGTACGGGGAAGCGCGTGAGCCGTCCCATATCCACCGGTTCCAGCAGCGGCAACTGCTCGCGCCAGGATGGCGCCCGTGCATCCTTGCTGTGTTGCAGGCCCAGCACGATTACCTGATTGGGCTTGGCGCGCTGGGTTGCGACCAGGCCACCCTGCGGCGGGTAGTCGGTGTTGAGCGGATCCACACCAAGCAGGATGCCGCCGGTGACAAACAGGAAACGCCAGACCACGATGCACAGCAGGAAAAGACCGAACTGCAAGGGCAGCGCGGAGATGACCAAGGTGAGGTTGCCGCGGATCGGCGCGTCGCGATTGGCGCGGAAACTTTTCAAGGCAACAAACGTGAGCCAGCCCAGTGCCAGCAAGGTCGGCACCAGCAGCACCACGGTCGAAACCAGATGCAGGGCCAGCAACAACGGTGCAAACAGCACGGCAACGGCAAAGCGACTGCGACTGATGCAGGCATGCGCGCCGGCCATCCAGGCCATCATCACGAACACCAGTACATGCACGACCAACAGGTAGTGACGCAGATCCACCACCCGCGAGGTGAGCACGTCGGTACCCAGCACCAACAGCAGCAATGGCACGAATATGACGAAGCCGAGCACGATCAGCGCCGACAGCGCCAGTGCGCTGAAGATGCGCGAGGGCGCAAGCGGGCGATGCATCAGCCAGGCCCATTGGCTCGGTTTGCGATAGCTGCCGACCTGCGCAACCGCAAATGCCAAACCCGCCAGCATGTAGATGACCAGCATCACCAGCGATCCTGTGAACGGTTGTTGCAGCAGGTTGCCGACCCGGTTGAAGAATATCAGCACCAGAAAATGCACGACAAAAGCGACCAGCGCCAACCAGCGGAAGCGCCGCAGCTCGGAAAAAATCAGATCCTTCATGACTGTGCTCCTTCGGTCGGCAACGGGCGCGCGTGGTTGCGGGTAAGAAACGCGTTGACCGCCCGGTCCAGATCCACCGCACCCTGCCAGGCGCGGCGCGCGCCCTTTTCTTCCAGCATCTCGCCAAAACTCTCGTCCTGGTCCAGCACGATGAAATGAAACAGGCCGTCGATCCGCTGTACCTGCAGCACACCGGGCATGAACTCCGCGCCGGAGGCAAGGAAGGGAAATTCTGCGACCCATAGCGTGATCCGGTCACAAAATTCGTCCGGTTCCGACATGTGCACCAGCTCGCCGCGCTCCATGACGATGAGGTTGTCGGCCAGCCGCTCGATTTCCTCCATCTGGTGGGAGCAGTAGATGACCGTGCAGCCGGCGTCTTCCACGGACGTCAGCACCGCTTCGAGAAAGGCGCGCTTTGCGACCACGTCCAGACCCAACGTGGGCTCGTCCAGGATGAGCAGTTCGGGTGACTGCGCCATGGCCATCGCCAGGTTCACGCCGGCGCGTTCGCCACGCGACAATTCGCGGATGCGTTGCTCCGGCGTAACGTTGAAGTGATCGACAATGCTGCGATAGCGCGCTTCGTTCCATTGCGGGTACAAATGCCGCTGCATCGTCACCACGTCGTGGATGCGCAACCAGCTCGGCAGGCTGTGCTCCTCGTTGACGAAGCCGATGCGGGCACGGTCGTGTTGGCTGAGTGAATCGCAATTTCGATCGAGAATGCGGGCCTGGCCCTCGCTTGCCGACTGAAAGCCCAGCAGGATGCGAAACAGCGAGGTCTTGCCGGCGCCGTTGGCACCCACCAGCGCGTGGATGCGACCTTGCGGAATCTTCAGGCTCAGATTCTTCAGTGCCAGTTTGCGTCCGTAACGCAGCACCAGGTTTTCGGTCTCGATGACGTATTTGGGTGATTGCGGCGCCCTTGCAGCAGGCGACGGAATGACCTTCAATTCTGGAGTGGACATGGTTTGAATGCCTGTCAATGGGTTGCGTATGCGCCGGTCAAGCCGAACGTTTGCCAAGCATCGGCGTGAGTTCTGCATCCAGTCGCTTGAGGATTTCGCGTGTCGAGTAGTCAAGACCGACCACATCCGCGGTAAAAGCGTCGATAGCCAGCTGCAGTCGACGTTCGCGCTCGGACCCGGACAATCGTTGCCGTGGCGCAGCCACAAACAAGCCGAGCCCCTGGCGTGAATCCAGCCAGCCTTCCGACGTGAGTTCGCCGTAAGCCTTGGCAATGGTGTTCGGGTTGACCGTCAGTTGCTTTGCCAGCCCGCGTACGCTGGGCAGTTGGTCGCCGACGCTGAGATCACCACTGGCAATCAGGCGACGCACCGCGTCGCTGATCTGTCTGGTAATGGACCGTGGGTCCGCTGCGCTGAGGGTCAGCATGAGAGGAACGGTTCGGGACATTGGCGCACTCTCCGTATCTACTGTACTAGGTGTCGTAGTACGGAGGTTATAGGGCCACTATGCGACTGTCAAGCTTGGGAACTGCGGAAACCGGAAACGTGGAAACGGGGTTGGAGGCATAACAGGGGTCATAAAAGTCGACTCTGATCCCTGTTCCGCACCTGTTCCGCAACCCGGCTATGGAGAGGAAATGTACCTGCCCTCTTTTCCAAGTCTCGAACTTCTACGTTTCAAACTTCTAGCGCGTGTCCGAGCTGCCTCCCTCTTCGAGGCGATTCTCAAGAGCGGAGCGCACCCGCTGCAGGATTCCGGCGTCGCGATGGAGCAAGTACGCGATGTCGGCACCGGTGAGCATTACACCCAGCTCGAAGGCGAGTTGCTCGGGCGACTCCTCCAAACGCAGCTGCCCGAGTTCCGCGGCGCGCATCGCGCTGTGCCTGAGTAGCGAAGCCCACTGCTGCTGGTCCATGGCCACGCGATCGCGGATAGGCCCCGGGCGGCCGCCAACTTCGGATGCCACCGAGGCAAAGAAGCATCCGCTCGGCCACTCCCGCAAGGCGATGTGATCCAGGTAGCCCTCGCATAGCGCGCGCCGAAACAGGGGTCAGAGTCGACTTTTTTGAAAAAGTGCACTCCAAGAATGGGTCCAACAAAGGGTCAGAGAACATTACCGTTTCAAACGCTAATGTTCTCTGACCCCTTTTTTGTCGTGTTTCGCTTGCGGAATCGACCGAAGGGCAAATAGTGGGTGTCCCGGTTGTCCTTGTCTCAATTCTGCACCCTGGCAATCGGAGCGGCTCTTTCTTTGGCCCCCATGATCAACATCCACAACACAAACGCTACTTCGCCAAGTCCAAACAGGAAGGAGTAGTTCGCGGCGGTCTTGGAGTGTTGCGGCATGAATATGCCGATGTACCACAGCACCAGATAGGCGATTCCGTTGACGATCAGCCACCAGCCAAGGAAACGCGGGAACCAGCGGGACTTGAGGATCAGGATGGCCATGGGGAACAGCCAGACGCCCCAGAGAAGCTGCGAGCCGACAGTCACGCCGGAGGACACGCGGGTGAAGAAGTAGGCCAGCGCGCCCCGTTGCGCTTCGCTGAACACGCTCAGGTAGTCCGCGCCCTGCACCATTGTCAGCGTGGCCACATCGTTAGCGATGCTGGCGAAAGAAATGGCCGCGGGCAGGATGCCGCCGGTGATCACCAGGAACGCAGCCTGATAGCGGTCCACATCCTTGAACAGGCGATAGAAGGCCAGCGTCAGGACGATGAGGATGACCGCGCCCACCAGGCTGTTGGCGATGGCGAACTTGAACAGGGTCTGATTGGCTGCAATGCGGGCGACAGTGGCGGTGGCGTCGCCCTGCACGTAGAGTTTGGCGGGGATGTAGATCAGACCCAGGACACCACTGAAGATGAGCAGCAGGTACCAAAACCCGACTGTCCGCGCTTGTTTGCTTAGTTCTGTCATGTTGTCCCCCGCATAGTTGCTACCGAGGATAGGTTTTGATCGCCATCGTTGACATGACCGCACACATCAAAAACATGATTATCGGTGACACCCCAAACCGCGACACCACCACCCGCCGCGCGGGACATTGAGACATGCCTGACCCGACCATTGCCGCCGGCTTCGCGCGTGCCTTGATGGATCTGGCCGTGTCCAGGGGCGCCGATCGCACGGTCTTGGGCGAACGGTCGGGAATCGACCCCGAGCAATTGCAGGATCCGGACAACCGCATCGCGTTTGCCAGCTATGTCGCGCTGATGCGCGCAGGCCAGGCGCTGACCGGTGATCCTGCACTGGCGCTGCACTTCGGCGAAGCGTTCGACATGGCTGAAATATCCATCGTCGGCCTGCTGTGCATGGCCAGCGAAACCGCGGGCGAAGCATTTGCGCAACTGAATCGCTACGAGCGACTGATCGCGGATGTCGATGGACTGACCAGCGGTCCCCGCCTCGTCCTCGAGCGCAGCGCGGGCCAGATCTGGCTGGTGGATACCCGCGACAACCCCAACGAGTTTCCCGAGCTTACCGAATCCGGCTTTGCGCGCATGGTGTGCACCGGGCGCCGCATGCCCGGGCAGCGGCAGTTGATCGAGGCAGTGCATGTCCCCCACGCGCCGCCGCCATATCGCGACGAATACGATCGCATCTTCCAGTTGCCGGTGATCTTCAACAGCGACCGCAACGCGATGATGATGATCGACGACGGATGGCTGACCGAGCCGATCGTTCAGGCCCAGCCGTCACGTTACGTTTTTGGCGTGCTCAGCGAACGCGCCCAGGCCTTGCTGGACAGGCTGGAGCGTTCGACATCGACACGCGGCCGCATCGAGAGCCTGCTCATTCCCATCCTGCACACCGGTGATGTCGGCATGCAACGGATCGCCACGATGCTCGCACTCAGCCGGCAGACGGTTTTCCGCAAGCTGAAGGCCGAAGGCACGACCTTTCGGGAGATCCTGGACGAGCTACGGCACAAGATGGCGCTGCACTACCTGGACGCAAAGAAGGTCTCGGTAAACGAGACGGCCTACCTGGTGGGGTTCTCCGATCCGGCGGCCTTCTCACGTGCCTTCAAGCGCTGGACAGGTTCCAGCCCGCGCGAGATGTGTCGCAAGGATCACAAACGGGGTCAGGTTCACTAACGCAGCGATTCGCCGGTGCAAGACCCTTTCGCCGCCCACCACACAAAAAAATCAAACGCCTGTATGTGAACCTGACCCCGTTTTTCGACCCCGTTTTTCGCCCCTTTGTTCGCAGGGGAAAAAGGGCACTCTGACCCCGTTTTTGCCATTTATTGCTTTTCTAATTTTGTTTCTTGAAAGTGATGCGCATGCCTCCTGCACCCTCCGGCATGGGCAATAGCGAAGTCCAGTTGACGAACCGGTAAACAAAAATTGAGCCTTCTATCAGTTGGGTACTGGCCCGGGATATCAGCAGAACGCCGGATTCTACGCCAACCCCCAGTTTTTCTTCACCCTGGTCGGTGTAGTAAATGACTACGGTAGCTCCGCCATGTCCGACGTTAAATAACCCCCGTGGGAAGCTTGGTCTTGGACTGCCAGCCGCAGCCAGCGGGACCACCAGCTCAATCCGTGCCGGCCGGGATTCACCGTCAACCTCTATTGAACCGGTCGCCCCCAACTGAAAGACCCAGGCACCGTCCTTCTTGCGGTTGCCGATCGTGCCCTTGACCTTACCCGTGTACGCGTTTTCCTGACGGTTGTTGCGAATGGTGAAAAACCCGTTACCGGGCGCATCGACCTTCAGGTTTCCGACACAATAGTCATACTCAAGGTCGCCGATCAGGCCAGCCGTGTTCAGCAGTCCCACCTTGGTGTAGATCAATGCGAGTTTCTGCGGAATGCCGGGGCCGGGTTCGGCCCGCATGCGTTCGCAAATTAAATCGTCGGGCGGGTTGGGTACGGGGGCGCCATATTTGCTCCATGCACGGTTTGACAGGATGCCGGATGCCATCTCGGCGATATCCTCAGCGGCTTCATCGCCGCCGTAACCGGAGGCAACCCCCATCCTGATAATGGCATCTGCGGACATGTTCTGGTCACCGCTGTGATGGTAGTTTCCCGCGTAGCCGAGCTTGACGGCGGCCATGTGGAGCTTTTCCCATTCATGGCGCAAGCCCTGATCAAGCAGGTTGGTTTTGACAATGTTCCTGGCGAATTCCAGGTCTTCCTCGCTCCAGTCATTACTCGCAAAAACCCGTTCACTGAGATCGACTTCCCGGTTTGGAGACACGAAACTTAGCAAGTTGTCGGCCGCGTGCGTCGCTTCGTGCACCAGCGTGGTAACGACATTGGCGCGATAGAGGGGCGCCACACCCCGCTGACTCAGGTTGATCTCTGAGGCCTTTGACGAGGTCGCTGAAATGTTTAGCAGATCGAGAATGGTTCCCCCAACCCAGGCGATTTTTTGGCCGGAATCGCCGTCCTCGTTGACGAAGGCGATTCGCGTCACCGCATGGCAATGGAGCGGACCGAAAAACCCGAGGGCATCTTTTACGATCTGACGCTGATGGGTTCCCGGGTCGACCAGGGAACCCATGTCAAGCAGTGCCAATTCTGTTCTGTCCATTCCGCTTTCCAGCAACTGGATTTCGGAACAATTGGCATAGACAGCAGGACTCTCCGCGACCATCATGATAGCCATCAATAATGCAAATCGCCTCATGGTGAGTCGCCAGCCGATGCGCTGCGGCGCCTTGATCAGTCCCGGAGTGTCCATGTCCCGGGGAAGTCTCATGCGGCCAGCACTTCATCATGCAGGCGGATGACGGACGGCCCCTCGCCTTCCGCAAAATGGCAGCGCACGGCGTCGCGGACTTCATCGCGCAAGGCTTCGATGGAATCGGCCTGGGTGAAGATGGACTCGCCAAGCGCACGTGCGGTGGGGCCTCCTTCGGGGGCTTCCTCGACCAGTAATACGATTTCGCTCATGGCTGGCTCCAAATGCGAGTCCGATAGTACGCCGCGTGAGCGGTTGGGCCAACTTGGTGGTAGCACGGATAACCTCACCCTCACCCCCGAAAATGGGGTCAGGTACATTGTCTGACACCAACAAGCGGAGAGCGCCGATAGCAAAACAGGGGTCAGAGTCGACTTTTAGGGAAAGTGCACTCTGACCCCTGTTTTGTTACCTGTTTTGGTTCTTCCATTGGCTTACGCGAAGGCGTGCAGTACGCGTGCCACGTTGCTGCCGATTTCCTCCACTGCGTAACCGCCTTCCTGCACCAGTACCGTTGGTTTGCCGAGCCCGGCGAGCCGCTCGCCAAGCAACGAGAAGTGGGCAGCGGCAAGGCGGAACGAACTGATCGGATCGCCTTCGTAGGCGTCGACCCCGAGCGACACGACGAGCGCATCGGCGCCGTACGCGCGGATGGCCCGCAATGCCTCGCCGAGCGCCGCATCGTAGCCTTCCCAGTCCGTCCCCGCAGGCAATGGCAGGTTGATATTGAAGCCCTCTCCCGCACCCACGCCACGTTCGTCTTCGTAACCGAGGAAGTAGGGATATTCGGTATCGGGCGTGCCATGCAGGGAGACGAACAACACGTCGTCGCGATCCCAGAAAATCTCCTGCGTGCCGTTGCCGTGGTGGTAATCGACATCGATGATCGCCACGCGCGACGCCCCGCGTTCGCGCAGGCGCTGGGCCGCGAGCGCTGCATTGTTGAGGAAGCAGTAACCCCCGTACACGCTGCGCGCCGCGTGGTGGCCCGGCGGGCGGCACAAGGCGTAGACCGCGCGCT
>RCMY010001382.1_pt1 | contig 23206 bp, 20 predicted proteins | sample 2041341 | NCBI WGS metagenome assembly RCMY01 (sample SAMN09708234, study PRJNA481090) | Marine sediment metagenome, whole genome shotgun sequencing project.
ATGAAACGTTCTAGTTTCGAAGCCTTTTTTAATTGTAAAAACTTTTCCTGAAGAGCCTGTTTATGAGAAATTATTCGAAATCCGTGTTCACTTTTTGAGAAGAACGATTGTAAGGTTTCAAATTCTTTCCATCCAAAAAACCCTTTACCAAAGGAATCCTTGCTAAAAAAAATAGAAAGCATTAATGATTTTCTATTTTCTATAGCATCACTTTTAAAAACATGAGGTAGATTCCTTCCAAAAACAAATAAATCGCCTTTCTGGTAATCCGAAACGGAATCTCCAATAACCAAAGTTCCTTCCCCCCGAACTATCCAACTAATTTGAATTTCTTCATGCTGGTGTAATTTGTCATAAAAAATAGCCTCTTCATCTTCTTGATACACCAAAACTTCGTTTTCTGGTTTCGGTATTTTAAATGGTAAAACTTTCATTTCTTTTTTTGACTAGTTCAATATTAATCATAAAATATTTAAAATGATATAAAAATGGATAAAATAATATCAAAACAGGATAAATATTCCATATTAAAAACCATAAGTGTCACTTAAATTTACCAATAAAATATTTTACGATGCAAATACAATGGAAAGGGGTAATGCCTGCAGTAACTACAAAATTCAGCAATGAAGATAAGTTGGATTTAGAAACTTTTGAAAAAAATATTAAAGCACAGCTAGATGCTGGCGTTAGCGGAATTATTTTAGGAGGAACTTTAGGCGAAGCCAGTACCTTAACCGATGACGAAAAAAAAGCTTTAATTTTAAAAACTTTAGAGATCGTTAAAGAAAAAGTTCCGGTCATTATTAATATTGCCGAACAATCCACTTCGGTTGCGATTGAGCAAGCTAAAAAGGCCAAAACTTACGGTGCAAATGGTTTGATGCTATTGCCGCCAATGCGCTATAAAGCGGATAGCAGAGAAACTGTAACCTATTTTAAACGAATTGCCAAAAGCACTGATTTGCCAATTATGCTGTATAACAATCCGGTGGATTATGGTATTGAAATTACGTTAGATATGCTCGATGAATTACAAGAATGTCATAATATTCAAGCAGTAAAAGAATCAACCCGTGATATATCAAATATTTCAAGAATCAAGAATCGTTTTGGCGATCGATATAAAATTTTGTGTGGTGTCGATACTTTAGCTTTAGAAAGCATCTTGATGGGAGCAGAAGGTTGGGTTGCCGGTTTGGTTTGTGCGTTTCCTGCCGAGACCGTAGCGATTTGTAATTTAGCAAAAGCAGGAAAAGTAAAAGAAGCAATTGCTATTTATCGATGGTTTTTACCGTTGTTAGAATTAGATATAAACACTAAATTAGTACAAAATATTAAGTTGGCAGAAGTCGCAACCGGAATCGGTACTGAGAATGTACGTGAACCACGCTTGCCACTTTATGGTGAAGAAAGACAAAACGTATTAGCGATTATAAAAAGCAGTCTGGCTGTTCGTCCGAAATTACCTGAGTATAAGAATTTGTAGTTTGGTTTATTGATTTTTATCGGAAATAAATCGCGAAGCAATTATAAAAATTCAAGTGATGTGCTGACTTTAAAGAACTAAAAAGAAAGATATAATGATTACAGGAAAAAATTACATTGGCAATAGCTTGTCTGCAAAAGGTAAGAAAACATTCAAAACATTCAATCCCCAAACTAATAAAGAAAATTCGCAGATTTTTAGCGAAGCAACCGATGATGAAATAAATCAGGCTGTATCTATGGCTAGTATTGCTTTTAAAAGCTATGCGAAAATTTCAGGGGTAAAAAAGGCAGATTTTTTAAATGCTATTGCGGATGAAATTCTGGCTTTAGATGATGAATTAATTGCCATGTTTTGTGCAGAATCAGGTTTACCAGAGGGAAGAGCAAAGGGTGAAAGAGGTAGAACTGTTGGACAATTACAGTCTTTCGCAAATCTTTTGCGAGAAGGTTCATGGGTTGAAGCAACTATTGATACTGCTTTACCGAATAGAGAACCCGTACCAAAACCTGATTTACGAAAAATGTTAATTCCATTGGGTCCTGTGGTTGTTTTCGGAGCCAGTAATTTTCCATTGGCTTATTCTACTGCTGGTGGAGATACCGCAGCAGCACTCGCAGCAGGTTGTCCGGTACTTGTAAAATCACATCCAATGCATGCCGGTACTGGAGAATTAGTTGCCCGAGCAATTATTCGAGCAGCAGAAAAAACAGGAATGCCAAATGGTGTTTTCTCTAATTTGAACAGCAGCGGTATTGAAGTTGGAGTCGCTTTAGTAAAACATCCTCAAGTGAAAGCAGTGGGTTTTACCGGAAGTATTCGTGGTGGGCGTGCTTTACTAGATTTGGCAGCAAAAAGGGAAGAACCAATTCCGGTTTTTGCCGAGATGGGAAGCGTGAATCCCGTAGTTATTTTACCCGAAGCTCTTCAAAAAAGAGGTGCTGATTTGGCAAAAACCTATGCAGGTTCTATAACATTGGGTACAGGACAGTTTTGTACAAACCCGGGATTATTATTAGGAATAAAAGATAAAAATCTAATAGCTTTCATTGCAAAGCTTGCTGAAAACATAGTCCAAATTGAGCCAAGCTGTATGTTGCATCCAAATATTATTGGTGCCTTTGAAACCAATAAAGCCAAAGCTTTGGCACAACAAGGAATTACTGTTGTTGGTAGTGTGGAAAACGAAGTACAATCGAACTATGCAAGACAGATTATTACCACCGTTGAAGGAAAAACATTTTTAGAAAATACGACCTTGCATCAAGAGGTTTTCGGACCTTATTCCATTGTAGTGCAATGTGAAGATGCGGAACAATTGCAACATATAATTTCAAAATTAGAAGGTCAGTTAACCGGTACTTTAATAGCCGAAGAAAAGGAAGTAAAACAATATACCGAAGTAATTGCAGCTTTGCAAAACAGAGTTGGAAGAATAATCTACAATGGCGTACCAACAGGAGTAGAAGTTTGTCCTGCAATGCAGCATGGTGGTCCTTATCCAGCATCGACCGATAGCAGATTTACCGCAGTTGGAATTCACAGCATCAAAAGATGGATTCGACCATTTAGTTATCAAGATTGGCCAAAGGATTTGTTGCCTGATGAACTAAAAAACGAAAATCCTCTTGGAATTTTGCGTTTGGTAAATAACAAACAAACGAATTCAAAAATTTAGGTGGTATGAAGCTTTTAAAGGCAATCCCGATTCTGGTTTTTTTGGTATTGTTAAGTTGTAAAAAAGAAAAAAACAGTACCGCTTCTAAACAATTGGAAGCTTTGATTTCGGCATATCAAGATTATGAAGGTTATAATAAAACGGATTATACGCTAGGTTTTTTTACTAAAGAATATTACAAAGCAGAAGCTGAATTTGATATCAGAGAATTTCATGAGATAATTTTAGAACAAGGTAAGGTGACTTTGCCTATCCTGGAGAAAAGTGTAAATAATTATATATAGAAAAAGACTCATGGGTAAAAAGACTTTTTTTTGTATCGATGCACATACTTGTGGCAATCCGGTTCGGGTTGTTGCTGGTGGAGGGCCAAACCTTATTGGTGCAAATATGAGTGAAAAGCGCCAACATTTTTTAAAAGAATTTGATTGGATTCGCAAAGGGTTGATGTTTGAGCCAAGAGGTCATGATATGATGAGCGGTAGCATTTTATTTCCGCCACATGACCCGAAAAATGATTTTTCTATTTTATTTATTGAAACATCGGGTTGTTTACCCATGTGTGGTCATGGTACTATTGGTACGATTACCATCGCGATCGAAGAAGGTTTGATTACACCCAAAATTCCAGGAAAAATTATGATGGAAGCTCCTGCAGGATTGGTAAAAATAGAATACCAACAAACCGGGAAAAAAGTAGATTGGGTAAAACTCACGAATGTAAAAAGTTATTTGGCAGCGGAGAGTTTGACGGTTGAATGTCCGGAATTAGGATTGCTAACCTTCGATGTTGCTTATGGTGGAAATTATTATGCCATTGTCGATCCACAAAAAAACTTCACCGGCGTTCAAGATTTTACTGCGAGTAAAATTGTACAATATTCGCAAATAGTTAGAAAAAGAATCAACGATAAATACCCTAACCTATTTATTCATCCGGAAAACAAAACTATTCGGGATGTTTCTCATATGATGTGGACAGGTACTCCTATTGATCCAACTTCTTCTGGTAGGAATGCTGTTTTTTATGGGGATAAAGCGATTGATCGCTCTCCATGCGGTACAGGAACATCAGCCAGAATTGCACAATTACATGCGAAAGGGAAATTGAAAAAAGGAGAAGATTTCATTCATGAAAGCTTTATTGGGTCCAAATTTATTGGTCGAATTGAAGAAGAATCAACCTTAGATAACAATGTTGCCGTTATACCAAGTGTTCAAGGATGGGCAAAAATTTATGGGTATAATACGATTATTATTGATGAGGATGATGATCCTTATGCACACGGATTTCAAGTAATTTAAGATGAAACGAGCATGTTAAAAGTTTTATCACTCAAGGCAATGATTATTTGCGAACTGCATGTGTCAGCAAAAAAACAATAAATAATAACACATGAAACAAAGAATTGCACATATTGCACTTTTGGTAGCAGATTATGATGAAGCGATTGCTTTTTATGTGCATAAATTGAATTTTGACCTTTTAGAAGACACCATTTTAGATGAAGAAAAACGTTGGGTTTTGGTTGCTCCAAAAGGGGGTGAAAATTGCGCTTTACTTTTGGCAAAAGCATCTAATAAGGAACAAAAAAATTTCGTTGGAAATCAATCTGGTGGGAGAGTTTTTTTGTTTTTACACACGGATAATTTTGAAAGAGATTATCAGAATTTAGTTCAGCAACAGATCAAAATCATCAGAAAACCAAAAGTGGAATCGTATGGTACTGTAGCTGTTTTTGCCGATTTATATGGAAATTATTGGGATTTAATAGAACCAAAATAAGTTTTGTCAAATTTTTTAAATTGATTTTTTTTGAAAAAAGAAGTTATTGTAATAGGTGGAGGAATAATCGGCTTGTGTTCTGCATATTATTTAGCCAAAGAAGGAATTTCGGTTACTGTTCTTGATAAATCAGACATGTCTGAATCGGGCTGTTCTTACGGTAACGCCGGAATGATTGTGCCAAGTCATGTTATGCCATTAGCGCATCCAGGGGTTATTCAAAAAGGTATGAAATGGATGTTCGATAGTAAAAGTCCGTTTTATATCAAGCCAAGATTAGATTCCAATTTAATTTCTTGGTTGTACCAGTTTTATAAAAATTGCAATCAAAAACACGTCAATGCTTCGATACAACCAATTTTGGATATTTCGCTTTTGAGTAAAGAATTGTACCAAGATCTTTCAAAAAATGGCAATAGCTTTTTTTATGATGAAAAAGGTTTATTGATGTTATTTCAAACGGATAAAGTAGGCGAAGAAGAAATTACGATAGGAAAAATTGCGCAAGACCACGGATTAGAAGTTGATTTTTTGAATAAAGAAGACCTAAAAAAACTTGAAACTAATATTAATATTGATGCTATTGGGGCAGTTCATTACAAATCAGATGCGCATTTATCCCCCAATCTTTTTATGCAATTTTTAAAATCTGAATTGCAAAAGTTGGGTGTTGAAATTTTAAAAAACACCACAGTTACTGATTTTTCTATTTCCAATAATAAAATTCAAGAAGTCAAAACAAATAATGGAATTTTTAAAGCAGAGGAAGTTGTTTTAAGTTCGGGTGCATGGAGTGGTGAACTTGCTAGAAAATTAGGAATTAATGTAACAATGCTCCCTGGAAAAGGATATAGTTTTACGGTGAAAAACCAAAAAGAAAAGCCTCAGATTCCATCGATTTTATGTGAAGGTAAAGTTGCTGTTACTCCGTTTCAAAATTCCATTCGTTTTGGTGGGACAATGGAAATTACGAGTATCAAAGATTTCAAAATCAACGAGAAACGATTAGAAGGTATCGTAGAAAGAATAAATCAATTTTATCCGGAAATTAATGTTGTAAAGCCAGAAATAGAAGATGTTTGGTTTGGGTTTAGACCTTGTTCTCCTAGTGGCTTGCCAATAATTAAAAAATCAAAAAACATTAAAAATTTGACTCTAGCAACTGGTCATGCCATGATGGGTGTTAGCTTAGCTCCGGCAACAGGCAAGTTGGTGTCTGAATTGATTCTAGGCAAAAATACGTCTATCAATATAAAAGCCTTTTCAAAGGGTTGATTTTTTTTGCTATTTTTGAAACATGAACTTTACCGATATTTTGATCAAATTACGCAAAATTGTGCGCTCTGTAAATTTGGAAAGCAAGCGAGTTGAAAAGCAATTTGACGTGAGTATTCCGCAACTTTTGTGCTTACAGTTTTTGGCAGATCAACATGAATATCGGGCGAATGCGAAGCAATTAAAAGAATTTCTAAATTTAAACGCTAGTACTGTTTCTGGTATTATTAGCCGATTAGAGAAAAAAGGCTTTGTGGCCAAACTTCCTAAATTAAATGATAGAAGAATAACTTGGATTTCACTAACAGTAAAAGGAATGGAGATTTTAAAAAACGCCCCAATAACTTTTCAGCAAAAATTAAGTGAAAAATTGCAAGAACTTCCTCCTGAAAAAATCAAAACTATTGTTGAAGGAATAGATTTGCTAACCAAGCTTATGGAGGTAGAAGAAATGGAAGCTATTCCTATAGTTACTTTAGAAGATTTTTCTGCCGAAAAATAACAATATAAAGTGTTATTTTTCTTTCTTTTTTGAATAAATACGATCTATAGAACTTACATTAGAAAAAGTCAAAAACGGGCTTATTTCTTTCTTTTTGGATTGAATTTAGATAGAAAAACAATTTTTATGGGATTATTTAAGCTAAACTACAATAGTTTCTATAGAAACTATTGTAGTTTTGTACTGATTTATGCTTTTCACTATAAGTCTCATTTTAGGATATAATTATAGAATTGAAATGGAGAAAAAAAGCAGCAAAAATTAAGTGCAGAAAATTTAAAAAACAGTAAAATGAAAAATTACGAATATAAAATATTCAACGAAACAGAAATCCCTTCCTCGACAGAGAAACAAAAGATAATCCAATTTTTATTCAGTCACCTAGAGGAATATGGCGATGCTAAGGAGGATATAGGGAAATGCTTCGATTTTGCACTAAACAAATTACCAAATTCTTTAGGCGGATTTGTTTTAACCATATCTATAGAAGACGAATTAATCGGTGCAACAATAGTCAATAAAACCGGAATGTCAGGCTATATTCCTGGATACATTTTAGTGTATGTTGCTGTTCACAATAAAACTCGTGGCCGAGGAATTGGTAAAAAAATAATGACCAAAGCAATTGAACTTACCGATGGCGATTTAGCCTTACATGTAGAACCCAATAATCCTGCAAAAAGGCTTTATAGAAAGTTGGGATTCGAGAATAAATATCTCGAAATGCGCTATAAAAAACAATAAAAAAGTATGGCTTTTATCGATATTATTGTTTTTGCAATCTATATGGTTCTGGTATTAGCAATTGGCTTTTACCATTTTAGAAAAAATAAAGACGCAAAAGACTATTATATTGGCGGTGGTGACATGAGCAGTTTACACGTCGGATTGTCGGTTGTTGCCACAGATGTTGGAGGCGGTTTTTCGATAGGTCTTGGCGGACTTGGTTTTGCAATGGGGCTTTCGGGTTCTTGGATGTTGCTTACCGGTTTGATAGGAGCTTGGTTGAGCGCCGTATTGTTAGTTCCAACAGTAATGAAAACGGGTAAATTAAATGGTTTAATGACCTTTCCTGAGTTTTTGAAAAACAGTTATGGTAAAAAGGTAGCACTGGTTGCAGGTATTATTTCTTTTATTGGATATTTAGGATTTACATCTTCACAATTTTTAGCAGGGGCGAAACTTGCCGTAGGAACTTTTCCTAGTTTAGATTTGAATATCGCCTTACTTATTATGGGTGGAATCGCTTTGATTTATACGGTTTTTGGAGGAATGAAAGCTGTAATTTATACCGATACATTTCAATGGATTATTTTGATGGTTGGTTTGATCTTTGTCGGAATTCCGATAGCCTATACCTATCTTGGAGGATATGATGCCGTAGTTTCTGTGTTGCCTAAAAAGTTTTTTTCATTGACCAATGTTACTTGGATTCAGTTGATAAATTGGTTTGTTATTATTGTTCCGATTTGGTTTGTTGGAATGACCTTATATCAACGGATTTACGCTTGTAAAGATGAGAAAACAGCAAAAAAAGCGTGGTATATTGCGGGTATATTTGAGTATCCTATCATGGCATTCATGGGCGTAACGTTAGGGTTATTAGCTAGAGTTGCCGCTGCACAAGGTGTTTTTGCATCGGATGGTTTTGAAAGCGCCTTAGATATCGATCCGGAAATTGGAATGCCAATGTTATTAAAACATGTGCTTCCTGCGGGTTTGATGGGTTTAATGTTATCTGCCTATTTTTCGGCAATCATGTCAACCGCAGATAGTTGTTTGCTTGCGGCATCCGGTAATTTTGTAACCGATATTTTAGGACTCAAAAATGTCGCAAAAAGAACAATACGAATATCACAAATAGTGACTTTTGCCGTGGGTGGAATTGCAATTATTATTGCCACCACCATGCAAAGTGTATTAGAATTAATGTTGTTATCATATTCTTTTATGGTTTCCGGATTGTTAGTTCCGGTATTAGGAATTATCTTTACGAAAAAGCCGAAACCAAATGCCGCCTTATTATCGATGCTCGTTGGCGGTTTTACAACACTGACTTTAACTTTTTTAAAGGTGAAAATACCTTTTGGTTTTGACCCTATTATTGTTGGTATTGCATTCTCATTTATAATTTACAGTATCAAAAAAAATTAATGTTATGGCATTTATTACTTTAAATAAAGAAGCACTAGCGCACAATTACAAATTTTTACAAGAGCTGTTCAAAAATCACAATAAAGAATGGGCGCCTGTATTGAAGATGCTTTGTGGAAATCAAAAATATTTAGAATTTATTATGTCATTAGGCAATGAGCAGGTATGTGATGCCAGGTTGTCTAATCTAAAAATGATTAAAACTATTAATCCTGAAAAGGAAACTATTTATATCAAACCTCCTGCAAAACGAAGTATACGAAGAGTAGTAAAATATGCAGATGTTAGTTTTAACACCGAGTACACTACGATTAAATGGCTTTCGGAAGAAGCAGGAAAACAGAACAAAATTCACCGTATTATTATCATGATCGAATTAGGAGATCTGAGAGAGGGAATTTTAGGAGAACATTTAATGGATTTTTATAAAAGAGTATTTCAATTACCAAATATTAATGTTGTCGGAATTGGTGCGAATTTAAATTGTTTGAGTGGTATCATGCCGAGCAAAGACAAATTGATTCAATTAAGTTTGTACAAAGAGCTTATTGAAGCAAAATTTGGAAAAACTATTGTAGATGTTACCGGAGGATCTTCTGTAATGATTCCGCTTTTAATGAATAACCAAATACCAAAAGGTGTCAATCATTTTAGAATAGGAGAAACGTTGTTTTTTGGAGTAGATTTATTTACGAAAGAAACGGTTCCTGATATGCGTGATGACGTTTTTTTATTAAACTCAGAGATCATTGAAATTACCGAGAAACCAATGATGCCGTATGGCGTTTTAGAAGAAACTCCTTCGGGAGAAACTTTGCAAGTGAATCCGGAAGAATATGGTTTAACTCATAAAAGAGGGATTTTAGATATTGGTTTATTAGATATTTCAAATACAGACTTCTTGATTCCAATCGATAAAAATATTTCGTTTATCGGTGCAAGTTCTGATATGTTGGTAGTAGATTTGAGTAAAACAGAGAAAACCTATAAAATAGGAGATATCATTTCATTCAAAATGAAATATATGGGCGCACTTCGAATTATGAATTCAAATTATATTGAGAAAAAACTGATTTAGACGTATTGTATTTGTTCGATTAAATTCTTCCTAAAATTTTATCCATCACCCAAGCAGTATGTAATCCGGTTTTACCTGTAGAGGGATGTTGTTTTATTCCATTTAAGTCTTTTTTTATGGCATCCACATGAAATAGTTGAATTGTTTCTGGATGTTCGATATCTAAACTAATTATTCCAGTTTTAGTGGCTAATTGTATCGGATTATTTTTAAAAACAGAAAAATTAATTGTGCCTTTTTCTCCAAATATTTCTACCGAATCTTTTTCTTCCCATGTGCCGAAATTCCAAAAACCAGAACCTGTAATGCTATTTTTATGTATCCAAGAAGCAGTGACGGCATCATGAGCCGTATATAAGTTTTGTTGGTTGGTTTTTTCTCCATTAACAGATGTAAATTCTCCCAGAAAATAGTGTAGTAAATCTAGTCCGTGAGATGCTAAATCGTCAAAATATCCGCCTAGAGCGATAGTTTTATCCGTTCTCCAATTATATTCTTTTGAAAGATCACGTATCGGATGTGGAGGTTCACAATACGACCAATTCACATGTCGTACTTTTCCAATTTTACCGGAATCTAACCACGCTTTAATTTGCTCAAACCTTGGCAAAGTTCTTCTGTAATACGCTACAAATAGAGGAATATTTTTTTTAGAAAAAGCCTCTTCCATTTTTTTACTTTCTTCATACGTAACTGCCATCGGTTTTTCAACACAACATATTTTACCGGCATTAGCAACTTTTAAAGCGTATTCTAAATGACTATTTGGTGGTGTGGCAATATAAATAGCATCGATTTTGGGGTCATTAATTAATGCTTCTGCCTTGTCATAATATGTTGAAACACCATGGCGTTTTGCAAAATCTTTTGCCTTTTCTGTATCTCTTCGCATCACTGCTTTTAAAGCAAAACCATCGATTTTTTGATATGCCGGAGCACTTTTCTTTTCGCAAACATCACCGACACCAATAATTCCCCAGTTTACAATTTTTTTACTCATTAGATGAATGGTTTAAATTTTATTAGCTGCCAATTATTCTTTAACCCATTGGTCGATTATGGTGTAGATTGTTTTTTGATTATCAGCATCAAAACTTTTAATTCGGGTTCTATGATTGCCTTTTGGTTGTACAAATTTGTATACTTCTCTTTTTGAGGCATTGTTTTCTAAATCAACTGCCGTAGAACTCCAAGCATCATATTCGCCATAAATAAATAGCATTTTTTCAGCGGTATTATCTAAAAACGATTTGATTTCTTGCATTGGTTTTACATCATAGGTTTTTGTTATTCCTTCTGGAAAAGCCCAATCGAATTTATAAATTTCTTCGGTTTTCAAATATTTTTTAAAGGGAGCTGTTTCATATCCGTAGATTCCTTGTTGTGTTAGAGCTGCCCAAAAATAAGGTTGCAGATCATTCACCGCTTTTTCTTCAAAAAAGCCATAACCAACGACACTAATAAGGTGGTTGTAAATATCTTCAGTCGAAGCACTTGCTGACGGAATACTCTCTATCGGAGTTCCCCATTGCCAAAACGCAAACGAATATTCTAAGATGGTGTAATCTATTGCTTTGTCGATACCAAATTCCCAGGTCATGTTTGTTTCTTCTGCAACTTTTTTCATCATTTTTAAAAGAGCCTCTCTATTTTCGAAGCATAATTCTTGAAATGCTTTTATTTTTTCACGATCTTCTTCCGTGCCAACGGAATTCAAAAAAGAATAAACTCGTGGGTCTTCTCGTTGAAAATTTAAGGGTCCGACATAACAAACGGAAGCATCGACGTTATGAGGGAAATATCTGCGATGTGCCATGGTTGTTTGACATCCTTTGGAAATTCCTGTAGTTATAAATTTAGCTTCAGAAAATAAGGCGTTTCTGATTGCATCAATAATAATGGCTTGATCTTTCGCGGCATTTTCAATAGTAAGTGTGTTCCAGTCAATGGTGCTCGGACGAGAATCATTAAAATAACGATGCTCAATGGTGAGTTGATTTGCTTCATAATGATTTGCCAGCTCACCTGCTTTCTCACTATAAATACCATAACCTTGAAGCTCTACAATTACCGGTTGTGAAGGATTTTCAAAGCCTAAGAAAACCCGTTGTTTGAAGGTGCCCTTTGACAAGTCTTCGTGGTCAATAGGTTGTTCAAACCAAATTTCGTAATTCTCATCAAAGTGACTCACTTTTTCTCTTTTATCAATACGAACCACATTTTTTATAGAGGCTAATTTTTCGAAATTAGAGACTTCAACAATTGGTGCTACCGTTGAAGGCGCTGCAATGGTTGGTGCCACAACGGTTTTAGTAGAACTACAACTTACAAGAAGTAGAACTAAAAGTGTTACATAGGTAAAACGAATAAATTTCATAAATGATAGGTTTTAAAGGTTTTGATTGATTAACATGAAGTATCTGCTATAATTTTCCATTCTCCATCTATTTTTTTAAATAGTATCATGAATATGCCATTAGCATCTCCAACTTTTCGGATTAAAAAATATTCTCCCATAACATAATAAGATTCTTTTTCTATAGGAGAAATCTGATGAATTTTAAAGGTTAACGTACCGGAATAATCTTTGCTGGGATATACCGTTTTATAACGTTCTAGTGTATTGTTCCATCCAAAAGTAACACCATTACTTCCAAAAAACTGCAAGGAATCTGATTTCCAGTAACCCTGCATAAAACCTTCCAAATCATACGAGTTCCATGCTTTTTCTTGTTGGTCTAAAACAGATAAAATGGCTTCTTTATCTTTAGTCGTTTGTGCTGTTATCAGGATAGATGCAAATAGGCAAAACAATAGTATTATTTTTTTCATTATTTCAAATTTTGATAAAGTCTTCTTGTAGTATTTTTCGAAGATAAAAAATTAATTCTACTGCATTGTGTTTTGAAAATACAATTGGTGGTTTAATTTTTAATACATTATGATCGGGACCATCGGTACTCATTAAAATACCATGATCTTTCATTCTGTTGACCAAATAATCTGTTTGATTAGCAAGAGGTTTCATTTGTTGGTCAACCAGTTCAATTCCTAAAAATAATCCTTGTCCACGTACATCTCCAATAATAGGAAATTCCATGCTTAATTTTTTCAATTCCTCTTTTAGAAACTCTCCAATTTTTAAAGCGTTTTCTTGCAATTTTTCTCGTTTCACGGTTTTTATAACTTCTGCGCCGATAGCACAAGAAACCGGGTTACCACCAAAAGTATTGAAATATTCCATGCCGTTGGCGAATTTCTCTGCCACTTCTTTGGTACAAGCAACAGCACCTATTGGATGTCCGTTACCCAAAGGTTTTCCAATAGTCACAATATCCGGAATGACATCGTGTAGTTGGAATCCCCAAAAAGTTTTTCCCATTCTGCCGCAACCCGTTTGCACTTCATCAGATATGCAAATTCCACCGGCTGCTCTAACCAACTCGTATGCTTTGGGTAAAAAACCTTTAGGTAATTCAATTTGTCCGCCACAGCTAATAATTGGTTCGATAATAAAACCACCAACTTTTCTATTTTTTTTATGGATTTTATCGATTTGCTTTTGAACTTCAGAAGCATATTTTTCACCCGTATTTTCTCCTCTGTATTTTCCGCGAAAAGCATCCGGTAACGGAAAAATATGGGTGTGTTCCGGAGCACCTTTTCCTCCTTTTCCATCAAATTTGTACGAGCTGATATCAATACACATATTGCTGTTTCCGTGGTAACCCACTTCTGATGCAATAATATCGTGTTCTCCAGTTACAGCTTTTACCATTCTAATAGCTAGCTCGTTAGCTTCGCTACCGGAATTTACAAAATGAAGAACCTTCAATTCTGGAGGTAAGGTTTCCAACAACTCTTTTGCCAATTCGTTGATGTTTTCGTGTAAATAACGAGTATTGGTATTGAGTAATGCTATTTGTTCTTGTCCGGCTTTTACCACGGCATAATGTTCATGACCAACATGTGCCACATTATTCAAAGTATCGAGATATTTTTTACCAAATTCATCCATTAAAAATGCACCTGCGCCTCGTACCATTTTTATGGGAGTTTTATATTGTAGACTCAAATTTTTGCCCAAATGTTCTTTTCTAAAGGAAAGAATCTCTGTATTGGAAATACTCTTTTTTGGACTTAAATGTTCGTTTTTAAAGAATAGATTTGGATCTGGACAAATACTTTTCCAGACTTCTAATTGATGGTGAAAAGTAACTCCAGGAAAATCATCGGTAAAGTGCAAAAGAGAAAGCATCACTTGAAAATGCAGATGTGGCACCCAGTTTCCGTTTTCACTTTGTTGGCCTAAAGTCCCAATTTTTTGACCTTTTTTAATTTTTGTTCCGATTTTAGTATCGGTTACGCTTGCAACCGATAAATGGCCATATAAAGTAAAAAAGCTGAAGTCTTCAATTTCGTGTTTGAGAATTATCAAACCGCCATATTGCTTGTCTCCCAATTGATTGACAGAAGTCACAATTTCGCCATCAAAAAGTGCATGAACCGGTGTGTTTTGTGGTAGCCAAAAATCAACTCCTAAATGTATGGTTCGACTTTCTCTGCCATTGTTTCCAACCGAATCAAAGAATTCAGAAGTGTAAATAGGACGAGGCTCTGTATAACCGCCGGCAATTATTTTAGTTGGATTTTGAGATTGAAGTTTGTTGATTTTAAAAGCAAATGCATCCAAATCATTAAAATCTTCTTGATGACCGATCCATTTACTCGATACGCTTAAATCTAATAATTGAACTTCACTTTTTTCTTCTGTTGGAAATATATCCGAAAAATCGAAATTATTAATAGAAGTCCACTTTTTGAACTTTAATTCATCGGGATGAGCAGTAAAATCACAGGCTTTTCTAAAACTATAAAGAGCAAATTCTTTGCTAATATTTCGCCATTTTTTTAATACATCCCATGCAGGTTTTTCACTTATAAGAAGGTATTTATTATCTGGAGCATCGCTTTTATTCATTGTAGATTTGGTTACCGAAATAACCAATCGCATAGCAATGGCAACATATAAATGCTCGAGTTCTTCTTCTTGTAGTTGAAATGTAGAATGATAGCCTTTGAGCAATGGAATTGTCGCTTGAAGCGGATCATTTTTGCCCATTATTGCATAGGCACAAGCAATGGCAACATCGTTGATAATTTGTGTATTATTGGCATCTCCAAAATCGATTATCGCCGTTACTTTGGGGTCAATTTTATTTTCACTAACTAAAATATTATTATCGTTAGCATCATTATGAACCACAGATTTTCGCAGTTTTTCATAAGAACTTTCTGAGGCTTCATAAAGTTGTTGGAAATAAGAAACAATCTCTTTTTCATCTTCTGAGAAAAGATGCAGAAACCCTTTCGTCCATAAGGATTCAGAGATGTCCCAAACAAAATCAATCTCTGCCATAGGATGCCGAAACCCTTGTAGTGCCTTAGTTAAAGTACCTGCTTTTTCACCTAAACTAAAATAAAGATTCTCTAATGTCGGATTTACAGTACTCCATAATCTTCCGGGAATCCAGTTCATTAAAACTACATTTCTTGTAATGCCTTTTTCATTTGTAAGGCCAAGAAACGGTGTGTTTTTTATGTTGGGAATGATTTTAGAAAACACTAAATAGGATTCATTTTTCTCTAAATGAACTAATAATTTTTGAAGAAAATCTATTCTACTTAAAGCATCACGAGGATGGAAAATTTTAAAAATAAAACCATCATTATTATCCGTTTTTATTCTAAAATTCAAATCAATTTCACCGGGTAGTTTGGTTGCGGTTCCTTTGATTTGAAATTCGTTAAAAATAAATTTTTCAACCAGACTGGTTTTTATTTCAAAATTGTCTTTTTTCATTTAAATAAATTTGCACCAACCTCTGTTTTCGATCATTTATTTCAATTGGAGATATCCTTAATTAATTAAATGCCCATTTTGGGCTTTGAATAAAATTTAAACTTTCGTTTGCACCTTCAATTTCATTGTCCAGGTATAGGTTTCTTTTGGGGCTAAAACTTTTAAGCCATATTTGTTATTAAAGGCATCGGCCGGACAAGTCATTGGCTCGATGGCGATGGTTTTTCTATGTGGAGGTGTGTAAATCTGTACATAAGCATCTACTTTATTTTCAAAATCTACATCGAGTTTGTAGGTATTGTCTTCTAAAGTTACTTCTGCTTTTTTTATCGTAAAAGCATCATCAAAAAATTGATTTCCTACTAAAAATGTATCTGCTAATTTGGAAGGGGCAAATTCAATCGGAATATTTCTATCTGAATTTATAAATTGCTCTTTTCCTTTAAAAGATAAACTACTTTTTTCTAGGTTTTCCCCAACAAAATATGGATGCCAGCCAAACCCAAAAGGAAAAGATTTCTCATCAGTATTTTCAGCTTTAAAACCAACATTTACATCTCCCAAAGAATTGAAAATATAGGTAACAGAAAATTTAAAGTTAAAAGGAAAACCAGGTAAACTACCGTCAGAACTATAGGCTAAAGTTACAATTGCCTGATCATTTTTCACCTCACTTTGTTCTACTTTAAATGGTTTGTCGAAAACCAAGCCATGAATGGCATTATGCAACTGTTTTTCATTGATTTCTAGTTGATAAGCCTCTTGTTTGAAAACATAAATCCCGTCTTGTACGCGGTTGGGAAAAGGAAAAAGAATACTTGATTTATAGGTGTTCTTATAATCTTCTAGTCCGGAATTGTCTATAGAAATTCCGTCAATAATTTTTATGTTGTTCACTGTGAATTCTTGCAGAGAAGCTCCTAAGTTTGGAAAAATTTTACAAGAGATATTTTCATCGAAAACATGAAGATGATCTAATAAATTATTTGGATTGCTTACTTTTTTGATTTGCATAAAAGGAATTTTAGGTAATCGAAAGATTACATTTTTTTTGCATGTCTAACAAAAGTAAATATTCCTATCTCAAAAAAGGAATTTTTAAGAGGAAATTAATGGGAAAGATGAATTGATTTTAACCGATGATGTCGCTCTGTTTTTTAAAAAATATATCGGACTGTAATTTTAGCAAATCTTTGGCTTTTTGTTTTTTATAGGCATGTACTTCTTCATCTTGAGCTACTTCGTAGTATACTTTTTCATTTAGAGTTGTATCTGTTTGGAGTAATTCTGCTCTTTGATTTTTTTGTTGCGCTACCCAAACTTTTACGGCATCTTCTTGTTCGTCAAATTTCAAGTCGTATTCTCCTTTTTGGGCTAAAAGTTTTGCTAAAATAGGGGAAGTTTCAATGGCTAAAAATAATAAGAAAATAAAAAATGAAGGAAGCCATGGTAAGGTTTCCAAAGCATTGATTCTAGCCATTAATCCGTCAAAACCAGCTATAATTGGTTGTCCGTCAGCTATTTGATTGCCTTGTGTTGCTCGTAAATTAGTCAATTCTAATTCTTTAGCTGCTATTTTTTCTTGATTAGTTTGTCGGAGCGATTGTAGCTCTTGCAACATGGCATCATGTTTTTCTCGCTTCTCTTTATATACCGGACCTTTTCCTAATTTTAAGGTTCCTTCTCTGCCTTCCGCTTCAGCGATATAGGTGGCATATAAATCATTTACTTCTTTTTCTTTATCAATAGCCTGATTTTTTAAGGCCAAAATTTCGGAAGAAACCCGCTCAATTTCGGGAGAATATTGCAATGCAACCTGTTCTTTATTTGCCAGCGTCATGCTATTTTTTTGTTCTAATAAAACCTGATTGATTTCTTTTTCAAAAATCTTTAACTCCAAAGGTTTTGCTATAACCACCGCAATGATAAGTGCCAAAATTAATCGTGGAAAAGCTTGAAAGAGCTGCACCCATAATTTGCCTTGTTTTTTTATGGTAGAAACTATAAAACGGTCTAAGTTGAAAATGAGCAAACCCCAAATTAATCCGAATGCAATAGCAATATATACGGAGTCAAAAACTGTAAAAAGGGCGTAGCTAGAGGCAATTGTTGCCATGACGGCGGTAAAAAAAACTGTTGCGCCAATTCCGGCATATTTGACATGTTCGGCTCGAGAGCAATCTTCAAGAAGATCAAGGTCTGCGCCAGAGCACATCCAAAAGAATTTTTTTACCATTTTTAGAAGAGTTTGTATATACGTAACGAAATATAAGTCGCAAGAATTGCCCAAATGTAACCGGTTTTGTGGTAAAATTTTGTTAAATCTTTAAGCCAAAAAAAGCGATTTTCTAGGAAAACCTAAAAAATCGCTTAAATATTTTATGAGAAATATTCTAGTTATTGAACATCTCTACATAATTTTTATAAAATAAAGGAATAGTTTCAATGCCTTTGAGGTAATTAAAAATACCAAAATGCTCATTCGGAGAGTGAATGGCATCACTGTCTAAACCAAATCCCATTAGTATAGTTTTACTTTTTAATTCTTTTTCGAAAAGTGCTACGATTGGAATACTTCCGCCAGATCGCTGTGGAATAGCAGGTACTCCAAAAGTTTCGGTATAAGCTTTGTTTGCAGCCTTATAGCCAATATTGTCGATTGGCGTGACATACGGATAACCACCATGATGCGGTTTTACCTTAACTCGAACACCTTTGGGTGCAATACTTTCAAAATGTTTTGTAAACAGGGTTGTAATCACATCCGGATTTTGATCTGGTACTAATCGCATCGAAATTTTTGCATAGGCTTTTGATGCAATCACAGTTTTGGCTCCTTCACCAGTATAGCCACCCCAAATTCCGTTAACATCCAGTGTTGGTCGAATAGAGTTTCTTTCATTGGTAGTGTAGCCTTTTTCGCCATAAACAGCTTCAATATTTAGGGCTTTTTTATAAGCTTCTAATGAGAAGGGTGCTTTTGCCATTTCAGCTCTCTCTTTCGCAGTAGCGTTAATTACATCGTCATAAAAACCAGGTATCGTGATATGGTTATTTTCATCATGTAGTGAGGCAATCATTTTTGCCAAAATATTTATTGGGTTGGCAACTGCGCCACCATATAAACCGGAATGTAGATCTCGATTAGGACCGGTAACTTCCACTTCTACATAGCTTAAGCCTCTCAAACCTGTAGTTATCGATGGTTGCTGATTACTTATCATTCCGGTATCGGAAATCAAAATAATGTCATTTTTTAATTTTTCGTGATTTTGTTTTACGAAGATCTCCAAATTAGGTGATCCGACTTCTTCTTCACCCTCAATCATAAATTTTACGTTGCAAGGCAAAGAATTGCTTTGAATCATGTACTCAAACGCTTTTACGTGCATATACATTTGACCTTTATCGTCGCATGAGCCACGAGCAAAAATTGCGCCTTCCGGATGGATTTCCGTTGACTTTATAATCGGTTCAAAAGGAGGTGAATCCCAAAGGTCAATTGGGTCGGCTGGCTGTACGTCGTAATGACCATATACCAAAACCGTTGGTAAACTTTTGTCAATAATATGTTCTCCGTAAACAATTGGATGCCCGGCCGTTGGACAGATTTCAACCATCTTGCATCCCGCGTTTTGTAATGCTTTTTCAACAGCTTCTGCAGTGGTTAAAACTTCCTCTTTATAAGAAGCGTCGGCGCTTACTGAAGGTATTTTTAAAAGTTCAATTAGTTCATTAATTAAGCGTTCTTTATTTTCTTGAAGGTAATTTTTTATTTGGGACATGTAATGATTATTTTTATTCTACAAAGGTAAAAAAACTTAAACGAAAAGCGGTTGCTTGTTGCATTCATTTTGAAAGGAAAACAGAGGATAAATTATCTCAAGTCTATAAAAAAACTTAATTTTAGTATTTTAAAATAAAACCGCTTTTTGCGGATTAAAAATCTATTAAAAAAATGGAGAATCGGAGAGATTTTGTGAAAAAAACTGCTGCTATGGGAATAGGAATTTCAGTAGTTCCTGAGATTTTATTCGCGAGTAATAAATCAGACGAAAAATTAAAAATCGGATTGATAGGAGTAGGGCTGAGAGGTACCAATCATTTACAAAACTTGTTGTTGAGAAAGGATGTTTTGGTAACTGCTATTTGTGATGTTGACCCAGCTAGAATTTCAATAGCCTTAGATAAAATCGCAGAATCTAAACAAAAAAAGCCTTTGGTTTTTGATAAAAATGAAACTGATTATAAAAATTTAGTAGCCTTAAAAGAAGTCGATGCCGTCATTATTGCGACACCTTGGTTGTGGCATACAAGAATGGCAAAAGACGCAATGCTCGCCGGAAAATATACTGGCGTAGAGGTTTCTGCGGCAAATACAATGGAAGAATGTTGGGATTTGGTAAATACCCATGAAAAAACAGGTTCACATCTCATGATCTTAGAAAATGTGAATTATCGAAGAGATATTATGGCAATTCTAAACATGGTTCGCCAGAATGTTTTTGGTGAATTGATTCATTTTCGATGTGGTTATCAACATGATTTAAGGTTTGTAAAATTTAATGATGGAAAAACGGCATATGGAAAAGGAGCGGAGTTTGGTGAAAAAGGAATTTCAGAATCGAAATGGCGAACACAGCATTCGTTATTGCGAAACGCAGATATTTATCCAACTCATGGTGTTGGCCCAATAGCAGTGATGAGTAATATCAATCGCGGAAATCGGTTTATGTCGCTTACCTCACATGCCACAAAAAGCAGAGGTTTACATAATTATATTACGGAGGTTGGTGGAGAAGAACATCCTAATGCGAAATTGCAATTTAAATTGGGAGATGTAGTTACCACAACTATTGAAACTACGAATGGTGAAACTATAATTGTAACACACGACACGAATTTACCGCGACCATATTCTTTGGGTTTCCGGGTGCAAGGAACAAACGGACTTTGGGAAGTCGATGGAAATCGCATGTATATTGAAGGTAAATCGGAACCTCATAAATGGGATGAAGCTGATGCTTGGTTGGAGAAATACGATCATCCTTTATGGAAAAAATATGGAGAATTTGCTGCCGAATCTGGTCATGGTGGTATGGATTTTTTCGTGCTGAATGCTTTTGTAGAATCTGGAAAAAAGAATATTTCTCCGCCATTAGATGTGTATGACGCAGCTGCTTGGAGCGCGATAACTCCCTTATCGGAATTGTCGATTGCAAATAATGGAGAGCCTCAAGATTTTCCTGATTTCACCAGAGGAATGTGGATTAATAGAACCCCTTATAATTGGATGAAAGATAGTTATTAATAAAAAATTATGGAGAAGAAAACGATACTTATTATGGCTGCCGGAAGCGGTAGTCGTTATGGTGGTTTAAAACAATTTGACGAACTGGGTCCGAAAAAAGAATTCTTATTTGAGTTTAACCTGTACGATGCTTTAAAAAATGGTTTTAATCATGTGGTGATAATTACTAAAGTAGATTTGGTCGAAGTTATTCGAGAGTATCTTAAAAAAAGACTTCCAGATTTTGTTCAAATAGATGTTGTTGCTCAAGAAATTAGCAATATTCCGGCACATATTTCTTTACCGAACGAACGAGAAAAACCTTGGGGAACATCACATGCGGTTTGGGTTGCGAAAGATGTTATTTTAAATCCGTTTATCGTGATTAATGCCGATGACTATTACGGAGAATATGCTTTTCGATTGGCATCGGAATTTTTATCGCAACATACAAAAGAAGCTTTCGGAATGGTTCCTTATTTTTTAAAAGACACACTATCCGCACACGGTTCGGTTTCTCGCGGAGTTTGTGAAGTTGTCAAAAATAAATTAGTTAAGATACACGAATTTAAAGAGTTAGAGCAAAAAAATGAATCGGTTATAGATATTGAAGCAAAAGAATCCTTTACAGGAAATGAACCTGTTTCTATGAATTTTTGGATTTGTAATCCTCTAATATTTGACGAAATCGAATCGCAATTGATTTCTTTTTTGAGTAATACGTCTTTAACAAAGAAGCAAGAATTATTACTGCCGGAAACAATGCAAATACTAATTAAGAATAATAAATCAGATGTTATTTTAACAGATTCAGCAACTTCTTGGTTTGGGGTGACCTATGCCGAAGACAAAGAAAGAACTATGCTTTTATTGCAGGAACTTTCCGATAAAAATAAGTATCCTTCTCCCTTATGGAAAATCTAGAAATACTTTTATCGAACTTTCAAATTCCAAAGAAAAAGTACAATTTTGAGCTAATTTCTAATGGTTTAATCAACGATACGTATTTGGTTTCGTACAAGGAATTACCACTGTATATTTTGCAAAAAATTAATACCGATGTCTTTCAAAATACAGAAGCCTTATTTAAAAATTTGGATTTAGTCTTACCCAAACTGGAGGCTACCAGCTATCAAAAGGTGGAGTTAATTGCAGTAAATTATGAAAAAAATTATCTTCAAACCGAATCAGGGGCTATTTGGAGATTGATGACATATGTAAAAGATAGTCAGGTTTTTAACACAACCAATGATATAGAAATTGCCTATGAAGCTGGAAAAATCATTGGATTGTTTCATCATTTGCTTTTAGATTTTGACGCGAATATTTTAGAAGATACCTTACCTGATTTTCATAATTTGAATTTAAGACACAATCAGTTTTTAGATGCTTTAAAAAATACGGAATCCGAAAAAATTAAAGAATCCCAAGATGCGATAGATTTTGTTACAGAAAATAGTTCGCTTTTTTTGGACTTACCATTGGAAAATTTACCCGTTCGGGTTTGTCATAATGATACTAAGCTGAATAATATTTTATTTTCAAAGCAAAATAAGGCACTCTGTTTGATTGATTTAGATACCTTAATGAAAGGCACATTTTTATATGATTTTGGAGATGCGGCTAGAACTATTGTGAATACTGCTAAAGAGGATGAAATAGATTTGAAAAAAATTAATTTTACGCCAAAATTATTTGAAGCGCTGATTTCAGGACTAGCAACGCACACACAATTTTTAACTGCTAAAGAAAAAGAGGTTTTACCACTTTCGGTTGCATTCATGCCTTTTTTGCATGGTATTCGAGCGCTTACTGATTATTTAGAAAATAATAAATATTACAAAGTATCGTATCCTAATCAAAATTTAGATAGAGCAAGAAGCCTATTTTCTTTCTCAAAAAAGGCACTCGAAAATCGAACATTTATGCAAAATTGTATCCGAGAAAAGCTAGGTTAATTTACACCTAAATAATTTGCCATTATTTTTTTATAACAAGTATTGAAAATCATAAATTTGTTTATATTTGCACTCCATTTGCGGGCGTGGTGAAATTGGTAGACACGCCAGACTTAGGATCTGGTGCCTCACG
>RCMY010001385.1_pt1 | contig 23200 bp, 21 predicted proteins | sample 2041341 | NCBI WGS metagenome assembly RCMY01 (sample SAMN09708234, study PRJNA481090) | Marine sediment metagenome, whole genome shotgun sequencing project.
GGTTGGCCCGTTTCATATCGCCCTCTTCGTAGAACTTCTGGGCCAAATCGTACTTGGCTTTAACATCCTCGTTTTTCAGTACTTTTTGGTACTCGCTACACGAATGCAGCGCACCGGCCAAAAGCAATACGGGGACAATCCTTCTTATCTTAAAAAACATTTTGCAAAATTACGGATTCCTATTGGATTAAGAAAACTATTTTCTGAACGCCACTTGACTTCTTCGTTGACTTGCCATTCCAGATATCAGGACAACGCACGTTCAATGACGCTAATTTAGCCCTACAAACGTGCCAAACAAGGCTTTTGTGGAAGATTTAACAGGGCAGCCTAAGCACTTGACAACTATAATCATCTATAAATCATAGCATTGCCAAAGCCCGTTGAAACACCTTTGGCGACATCGATTAGAAACCCGTTTATCACGGCATATTCGATTTTCCCATTTTTTTTCAACAGAAAAGTTGGGTTGATGCCTACTTCAATATTGAATTCTGGCATCTCATAGTTTTTCCCGACTATATGGATCGGAAAGGGGGAGTCTAACAAATCCTTGGGAATATCTTCTACGCGGATGTAGGTATGTCCGGATTTTAAGAGAGATTCGATTTTTAGCCTTCCCAAAACTTCCACCGATTTTATAGTTTCGGGATATACTTTTCCGGGAATTATGGTATACCCCGATGCATCAAAGGTTTCATACCCGTAATAGGTAGAAAGATCGCCTTGATCGAGAATACGGCTGCTATACCAAAAATCATTGTGATCTTCCTTGTCAACCTCCAAACGATTCATACCGATATCGAGCACATATTCTTTGCCGAGTAATGGATAGGTGGCGTTCTCGATTTTTAGGTCGAAGAGTTTACGGTCGTTTTCAGGGATTTTCTCGTAATCTTCTAGGGGGATGTCCCTGTAACTTCCTTTGGCAATGGTATAAATAGCTGAGAGGATGGAGACATAGTTCAGTTTACGTATTTCCTGTTTTTCCACATCCTCTGGATAGCCGCCCGATTCGATCAAGATAGCACTCGTACCCCACTTTTGAATGTTGTCGCCAAAAGCACGGGGCTCAAAATCATCGTTGTACCGGCCTACTTGTCCCGGTGCATATTTTTGGATAATTCCGTTCATAAAAACGATGACTTTCATGGCATTCGCACGAACGTTGTTTACTTCCTTTTCATAATTGTATGCAGGGGCTAAATAGGATATTGTGGCCGGTTTTTCGGTGCGCTCCGCATTGTAATAGGTGCTTTGATCGTGCAGGTTGAAACCGAAGTCCGCGTCGAGACTGTCCCGGATCTTTTTTAGCGTTCGGCTTTCGGGGGATTGCAGTCGAAGGGCATCGCGGTTGATATCGACCCCCAATCGATTCCTACGTTGGAATATCTCGGCCCCATCGGGATTCAACATTGGCAGAAAATGAAGGGTGCAGCTTTTTAGAATGGCCTGTTTTTCATCCCTGAAATCATCAGCGTCCAAAAAATTGAGGATATCGAAGATGGCCTGTGTTGCCGTCGGTTCGTCGCCGTGCATCTGTGACCACAGAAAGATATCGATCTTTCCCGAGCCGATACTGATCAGCGAAAGCTTTCTCCCTTCGATCGATTGGCCTACGGTCTGAACGGTAAATTTCGGATTTCTCCGATATTCGTTAATTAATGGCTGCAGTTCATGGTACTTGGTGCGACGTTTGTCAAGGGACGGCTCGCGGTACTTTTCATAGCTGCCGTAAAGGGATTCGGTGATGTCGTTTTCTTGGGCGTTACAAAAAATAAAGGCAAACAAAGCCAAAAAAGTAGGTTTTAAGTTCATTCGGTTTTGGTTTTAATCCGGTACGGTTTCAAAGATCCTCTTTTTTGTCTTCAAACCCAAATAGAATGACTACCCTGCCACCCTTATAGAAGCATGACAAGTCAATTTAATTTCACCAAAATTAGTTGGGTTTTTAGCTACTAGCCCGGCGAACCTATGTTAACACCTAGAAGTAAGCACATTAGGGCATCTCTTTAAAATTAAGCTTTTCGGTGGCTTGTCGGATTTTCCGCATAAAATCCTTCCCGGGATCCGTTTTTTTTGTCCGATAACCGTCATCTTTTTCCAACCATAACGGATGATTCTCAAAATATGTATACTCGTAATGACCTATTAAATATTCGATATTGTACTTATGGGCCAAGTACTCCACCAAGGCGATATTCGATTTGAGTTGGGCGTCGGTCAAAGGTTTGTCTTCAGTGCCGCCCACATTTTCCACGCCTATAGCCGTATGGTTCAATCCGATGACGTGTCTGGCCATGGTGGTTTCGGGCATCAGGCGGTAAATGCTTCCATCTTGGTCGATCAGAAATTGGGAGGATACATTAAGCGCACTTGCGTTCTGTAAATCCGGTCGCCAGCTTGGCAATTTCACATTTTTGAACGCATCGAACGAGCCTTCGAAGGTAGGAATGGCCGTCCAGTGCAGCACTATCATTTTCGGATCTATGGTCGGGACATCCTGTTCCAGTCCATAATGGTCTTCAAGATACTCCAACGTAAGTTCCTTCCGGGTCTCATCGAAAATTATGGGTTTGTCGATAATCTCCACTTGCGATTTACAGCTAGCGCAGAGCAGCAAAAATAGGATTGGCAGCAATAATTTATTCTTCATCGGTCCGTAGTTTTTGTGGAATCCTTTAGGACCCGAAATTGGATTTCCAGTTTCTGGGTACCCCATGCCATTGCTTTTTCAATATCATTGCCCATATAAATGTCGATTTTGTTTCGCATTCGGCTGGCCATTTTATCCTTCACCAAAAACACACCATCTAGACCTTCGATTTTCACTTGGGTGTTGTGGTCAAGCCCAAGGGCAATAAGATCTCGCGACACCGCGATAGCCTTAATTCCGGGTACAAGTGTATCGCTCCACGCTGCCAAAGTGGGCAATCCATCCGTTTGGGCGATTGTAGAATTGTAGGCGGATACTTTCACTACCTTGGATTTCCACGTATATTTCTGTTCCTCCGTACATGAAACGAACAACAGCAGAAAAAAGATAAAAAGGGGATAGATAGGGTTCATTTTTCGAATGTATGCAGGCTTTTAAGATTACAATATCGGTATTTTTTTCTTGCTTTCAAATCCAATCGTACCCCCCTTTTTGTATAACATTCAAGTTTAAAGGACGGATTGACTTATTTTTGGAACGAAATCTTCTAACCGCAAACCATGAAATTATTTAAAAGATTGCTTCTAATCGCCTTGGTCATCCTCGCAGTAGTGGCCTATTTTAACTATCCTAAACTCAATATTATTTCCGGTTATGCTGCCAAAAACATGGCCTCAACCATTTTTCTTACGGATAGAAGTCCCGAATCCGTAACCCTGAACGACAACGACGTGCCGCTGATCAAACTGGCGAACGTAGAGGAGGATGCCTCCGAGAAGCAGGCCACCGCCTCGGTATTCGGGTTGATGAAACGAAAATCGATCTGCCGCGACGGCCTGGGCTGCGTGCTGGTCAACGACACGTACGATCCGAATACCATAATTCCCAAACCGCTTCGCAAGACCTTACAAAATGACCTACCTTTTCCCTACGGAAATAATGGAACCAAAGACACGACCTTCGCCAATATAGATTATCAACGGCTGGACAAAGCCATTGAAGACGTCTTCGCGAATCCTGAAAGCCGTAAAACCCGAACAGTTCTGGTCACTTACAAAAATCAGATCATCGCCGAAAGATACATCAAGGGTTTTAACAAAGATACCCCGGTTCTCGGCTGGAGCATGACCAAAAGTATACTGGGAACCCTGTACGGTATTCTGGAATATCAGGGCAAAATCGACCTCGACGAACCCGCCCCCGTATCCGCTTGGCAAAACGACGACCGCAAAAACATCACCCTAAACCACCTATTGCGCATGCAAAGCGGCCTCTCTTGGGATGAAGACTATACCTCGATTTCCGACGTCACTAAGATGTTGTTCCTCGACTCCGACATGACTTTGGCCCAGGCCAGAAACGAAGCCGTAGCACCCCCTACGGAAGTGTGGAACTATTCCTCCGGAACTTCCAATCTGTTATCGGGAATTTTAAGGAAACAGTTTAAGTCCCATCATGAATACATCGATTTTCCCTACGTCGCCCTCATAGACAAGATCGGGATGCATAGCATGCTCATCGAAACCGATATGGAAGGTAATTTCGTCGGATCTTCCTACGGATGGGCCAATACCCGCGATTGGGCAAAATTCGGATTGCTCCACTTGAACAAAGGCGACTGGAACGGCGAGCAGCTCTTCGACCAAAAATGGATAGACTATATAACCCTGCCCACCGCTCATTCCGATGGTGACTATGGCGCCCATTTTTGGCTGAACGCCGGCGGAAAGTATCCCGACGTGCCCAAAGACATGTATTCCGTCAACGGCTATCAGGGACAGCGTGTATTTATCATTCCCTCAAAAGACTTGGTTATTGTTAGAACGGGTCTTGCGGAAGAACCTGAATTTGATATCAATGGGTTTTTAAGGGATGTCGTAGCGGCAATACAGTAGAAAGAAAAAACTTACACAACAGTTTTAACACCCTACACCACAAAAACCCTTCATCTCACAACAAAATTTTCATTTCAGCGGAAGATGCCTATATATTTACACTGTAATTAAAACGGAGTTAATTTTTCATTTTCATATAGTGTTCTCGATAAAAGAGCCCAATCCTACGGATGGGCTCTTTTTGGTTAAGGCAGCCATTTATCTTCCCCGAAATCCGGCTTCCGTTTCTCCAAAAAGGCATTTCGCCCTTCCTTGGCTTCTTCCGTACCATAGGCCAACCGAGTCGCTTCCCCTGCAAAGACCTGTTGTCCGACCATGCCATCATCCGTCAGGTTCATGGCGAACTTTAGCATTTTTATGGAGGTAGGCGATTTTCCCAAAACTTCCTGTGCCCATTCGAAGGCAGTGTCTTCGAGTTCTTCGTGTGGAATTACGGCGTTTACCATGCCCATTTCATAAGCCTCTTGGGCGGAATAATTCCTTCCTAAAAAGAAAATTTCCCGGGCTTTTTTCTGTCCTACCATTTTGGCGAGATAGGCCGATCCATAACCACCATCGAAACTGGTAACGTCGGCATCGGTCTGTTTGAAGATAGCGTGCTCCTTACTGGCCAAGGTCAAATCGCAGACCACGTGAAGACTATGTCCGCCACCAACGGCCCATCCGGGAACCACTGCAATCACCACCTTGGGCATAAAACGAATTTGCCGCTGTACTTCGAGAATGTTCAGGCGGTGCTGACCATCTTCCCCAACATAGCCCTGCTCTCCCCTAGCCTTCTGGTCTCCTCCGCTGCAAAAGGAATAGATACCGTCTTTGGTCGAAGGCCCTTCCGCGGAAAGCAGCACTACGCCAATCGAGGTATCTTCCTGCGCATTATAGAAGGCCTGATATAATTCACTGGTCGTCTGTGGCCGGAAGGCATTACGTACATCGGGTCGGTTAAATGCAATACGGGCGACCCCGTTGCTTTTTTTATAGGTGATATCCTCAAAATCCTTGGCGGTTTTCCAATTGGGTTTTTGCATAGTGTATGTAGTTTTCTGATTTACAAAGTAACGTATAATGATGGAATGAGTGAAACCAACGCACCGGTAACGGAAAAATTCCTGCCTCATCATCGTATTTGGACAATAAAATTCTGTTGTACCGTTACAGTACATAGTCACGTTACAACTTTATCTTTTATATTTAGAACTTTGTAGGGTTTATATGAAAAGAACTTTAGTCCGGTTTAGAAACAGTTCGTTTAGAAAGTTTATCCGGAAACACCAAAAATACCTTCCGATTCTATTTTTTATTGGAGGATTTATCTTTGATACCCTTACTTTAGGCCGCATCGACCGTACTTACGACCTTGTGGTCTTATGTCTCCATATATCTTGCCTGACCCTAACTATCTATCTTTATAATCTAGCGGATGATGGCAAATGGAAAAACACGCTGCTAGAACGTTATGAGGAATTTTTTCCTTTGGCTATACAATTTTTCTTTGGGGGACTTTCCAGTGCTTACGTCATTTATTTTTCAAGAAGTGTCTCCCTATCCAAAACGGCCTCTTTCTTTGTTATTTTGATTGCGTTGCTCTTGGCCAATGAATTCTTGAAAAGAAGGATATCCAACAAATACCTACAGTTCAGCGTCTATTTTTTCCTGAATTTTACGTTCTTCTCCTTTATGGTGCCCGTATTCATCAAGGACATAGGTATGACCATTTTCCTATTGTCCGGCTTGATCAGTTTGGGAAGTACATTGCTACTGGTTTTGTCAACCTACTTTTCCAGTCCGAGCACCCGGGCAGAAATCCATTTGGAGAAGTTGATGGGCCTTTTACTGGCCATTTATGCATTCATCAATCTCTTCTACTTTTTAAAAATGATTCCCCCGGTACCTTTGGCCTTAGATGAAGGTATCGTAGCGCATAACGTAAGTATCAAAGACAATACGTATGTGGTCAGCTATGAACGGAATGAAAGCTATAAATTTTGGCGGGATCATAAGCTAAAATTCCACTATACCCCAGATAAAGAGGTCTATGTGTTCTCGTCTGTATTCGCACCGACGGATTTGAAAAAATCTATCTCCCACCGATGGAAATGGTACAATGCCATCACCGAGGAATGGGAAGTTGTAGAGGAAATAACTTTTGAAATTACCGGGGGCCGTACCGGTGGCTTTCGCGGGTACACCTACAAGAACAATGTGAAACAGGGCCAATGGGAAGTAGATGTAATTACGGAAGAAGGATTGGTTTTAGGCGTCATCGATTTTGAGATTGTCATGGCTGTTTCTTCGGATGGTATCAACGTTGTGGAAAGGAAGTTTTGATAGCAATCCATTTGGCCATATATTTGGTGCTGGCTAGGGTATGGTGCAGCAACATCGCCCCAATAAAATTTTGTTTTCGGTGCTCGGGCAGATTTTTTTGAATTTTTGAGAGCGTGTAGAATAATTTTTGACCCACGATCTCCTTGTCGTATAGTCCATTGATAATGGCAACGGCATTTTGTTGCGCCTGCTGCCATGTTTCAATATCACGATAATGCCGAACGGCCGAGTTGGCAAAATCATTGGCGCTATCGGCTATGTAGCCGCTGCACGGAAAATCCCCATATACGCTTTCGGCACCAACCATGGTCGTAATAGTGGGCGTACCTGCCTGCATCGCATCGATTAATTTTCCTTTGATACCTGCCCCAAAACGCAAGGGTGCCAATGATATTCTTGCTTGCTGCATAACAGCTTTTGCATCTTCGACCCATCCCATAATTCTAAATCCCTCGTTTGCGTTATCCATTTGACGGATATGTTGGGGAAGATAGGCACCGTAAATATGGAGATTGGCGTCGGGAAGCTGTTTTCGAATCAGGGGCCAGATTTCTGTTTTTAACCATAAAATAGCATCGACATTGGGCGCATGTTTTCCATTACCGATACAGATAAAATCTTTTCTCGATTTGAATGACGGCCATTTTTCAATGGCATTTTCATCTAAAGTCTCCAACATAAACGGAAGATGAAGCAACAAATTTTGATCGATTTTGAGTACCCCGGTCAACAGATCCATTTCATATCTGGAAATAATCAGCGAAAGGTCGCAGCGATAGATACTGGCGATTTCACGCATGGTGGTATCGTTTTGACGCCAGGCGTCGATTGAAAAGGGAATATGCTTTTTAAACGAAGTTTGTCGGCTATTCCGGAGCGAATGCAGGTCTTCGGTATCTAAGATGCGCAGAGCGTCGGGAGCGAATTCTGCCACGCGCCAGCCGAACTGTTCTTCGGTCAAGAAACGGTCAAAAACAACGATACAGGGATTCAAATCCATCACGAATTCATCAAAACTGGAATCGTTGAGTTTTATAGCTTCCTTTTCTATGCCGATAGCTTCCAAATCCAAGGAAAGGCTAGTTACAGTAGCCGTACTGGCAAAAACCGTTCGGTATTCTTGTTCACTGAAGAAATTAAGCAGCTGTAGCATACGCTTACCCGCCGCCGTTGAAGTGGGCTCGGGCCATGTAAAACCGATAATTAAGACCTTTTTTTTATGCAAGTGCCTCTTTTAGAATCGTCACGGGATGCAGCGCCTTTCGCTTCGTGCCATCATAAATCTGGTGCCGGCAGCTGGTACCATTGGCCGAGATGATGGTATCCTTTGCGGTTTTTCGAACGGATGGAAATAGTTTCAACTCCCCCACCTGCATACTAATATCGTAATGCTCCTTTTCATACCCAAAGGAACCCGCCATACCACAGCAGCCCGCGGCAATGATAGAAACCGTATAGTTTTCCGGTAGGTTGAGCACATCAAAAGTTACTTTCTGATTACTAAGCGCCTTTTGATGACAGTGATTATGTATTTTTATGGTCTTAGTCTCCTTTGTGAAATGCGCGGCCGTCAGTTCTCCCTTTTGGATTTCTTGGGATAGAAATTCTTCTAATAGAAAGGAATTCAGGGCAATCGCATTGGTAGTTTCCGAATCTGCGGAAAAGCGTTTGTATTCGTCCCGAAAGGTCAGGATGGCAGAAGGCTCCAAACCGATAACGGGACGGCCTTGATCCGCAAAAGTTTTTAATTTTGGAATATGGGCCAAAGCCAGTTTTTTCGCTTGCTTCAAAAAGCCTTTGGATAAGTAGGTGCGCCCACTCTCCCCATAAAATAGTTCCACGTCATACCCAAGGCGGGTCAGCAATTCAATGGCATCCTTGCCCAACTCATTGTCAAGATAACGTGTGAACTCATCAATATATAAAACTACGCTTCGTTTTGATATATTATACTGTTTTTCAAAGGATTGAAGAAAGACATCGAAATCGAAACTTGATACTGCGGGAAGACTTCGCTGGGGAGCTACACCTGCAGCTTTTTTCAACAATCCGCTCAAAAAATCAGAACCATAGACAGCATTTGTGAGTGCCGCTACCTTGCTTCCCAGCCTATTTAATTTCGTATTGTAGGCAAAGAGTTTACTGCGCAATGGGTATCCGTTGACTTCCTGATATTGATAGAGAAACTCTGCTTTAAGGATGGCGACGTCGACGTTACTGGGGCATTCGCTGCTGCAGGCTTTGCAGCTCAGACAGAGGTCAAAAACCTCTTTCAACTCTTTTTGATCAAAGCGGTTCTTTTGGTCCGAGACGGTCAAAAATTCCCGCAAAGCGTTGGCCCTACCGCGGGTCGTATCTTTCTCGTTTCTGGTGGCGTGATAGCTAGGACACATAGCACCGCTCATGTGTTCCGTCTTTCGACAGTCACCGCTACCGTTACATTTTTCGGCTGCTTTTAAAATACCCTCACTATCGGAAAAGTCCAACAGCGTCTTGATCTCCGGTTCCCGGCGGTCGATTTCGTAACGCAGGGATTCGTCCATGGGATAAGCGTCGACGATTTTACCGGGATTGAAAATGTTTTGGGGATCAAAATAACTTTTGATCCGTTTTAGCAATTCGTAATTGGCCTCGCCGATCATTAAGGGAATAAATTCCGCGCGGACGATGCCATCACCGTGTTCCCCGCTAAAAGAGCCCCGGTATTTTTTGGTCAATTTCGCTACATCGGTCGTAATGCCTCGGAACATGCCCACATCGGCGGATTGCTTTAAATTCAAAATCGGACGCAAATGCAGCTCCCCTGCCCCGGCGTGGGCATAATACACGGCATCTTGCCCGTACCCTTTCATAATTTGGGTGAACTCTGCAATGAAATCTTTCAAATCTTCCAAGGCTACGGCGGTATCTTCGATACAGGCCACGGCTTTGCGGTCGCCGACCATATTTCCCAGAAGACCTAAGCCCGCTTTTCGCAATTCTATCGCCTTATTGATGTCGGCGCCCTTTAGTACAGGGTTGGCATAACTGAGTCCGGATTCCGCAATGGTCGTCTGCAAGTCCTTCAACTGATGCTTTAAATCAATTTCCGTATCTGCTTTTACCTCAAGCATCAAAAGGGCTGCCGGATCATCTTCAACAAAGAAGCGGTTTTGTAGCTGTTCACGGTTGTTCTTGGTACAGTCCAATATCACCTTGTCCATCATTTCACACGTATGCAATCTGTGGAGCATTACGGGGGCCACATCGCTCAAACAATCTTCCAAAGTTTTATAATGGGTCACTACCATAGCCGAAAACTTAGGCGGAAGGTTGTCTAATTGCAGGGTGATTTCCGTAGTGAACGCTAAAGTGCCCTCGCTGCCGGTTAACAATTTGCAGAGGTTGAAGTCCGCATCGGCCATTCCGAAAATACGGTTATGCAAAAGCTCGTCTACGGCGTACCCCGTGTTTCTCCTGTGGATTTCAGGTTTGGGAAATTCGGATAGTATTTCATCCCTTATATCCTTATTGGATAGTTCGTTATGTATATTTTTATAAATGGATGCTTCAAGTGAGTCACCAGTCATCTTATCTTCGAAATCAGCCTTCAAGATGGTCTTAAACTCCGCCTCTTTGCCATCGGAGAGAACGGTTTGTAAGGAAATTATCTTGTCACGGGTCACCCCATATTGTATCGAAGTCGTACCCGAAGAATTGTTACCGACCATACCACCGATCATGCAGCGGTTAGACGTGGATGTATTCGGGCCGAAGAACAATCCGTAAGGCTCAAGATACTGGTTCAATTCATCTCGGATTACCCCCGGTTGTACGGTAACCTGCTTTCTCGATTCGTCGAGACGAATGATTTTAGTGAAGTGTTTAGAGACGTCCACCACGATACCATCGCCCACACATTGGCCCGCGAGCGAAGTTCCAGCCGTACGCGGAATTAATCCGACCTTGTGCTTTCCCGCAAAACCGATCAGTTTTTTAATATCGGCGATGGTGTGGGGAAAGACTACGGCAACGGGTGTTTTGCGATACACGGAAGCATCGGTTGCATACAGCGTTGTAGTCAGTTTATCATATACCAACTCGCCTTGTAAAGAGGCTTTTAGCTCTTGAAGTAAATTTTTATCCAATGGAAAGCAATTTTGAATACAAAAGTAAGTTTTTATGGTTGAAGGGATACGGCAAACCCATATTTTTGAAACCGCAAAACCACTTTAGTCAACCTATTTAAACAAAATACCATGAAAATCTTTAGTATGCTACTTTTACTGGGCATTGGTGCTTTCTTTACCTCATTGCAAGCCCAAGAAATCGCCGACAACGCCATCGGACTCCGTTTGGGGGACAGCGACGGGTTCGGCGCTGAAATATCGTATCAACGGATGTTAGGGCGCTACACAAGGGCAGAAATCGATTTTGGTTACAGGGATAGCCGCGAGCACGACGCGATTAAACTGACGGGGTTGTACCAATGGGTACATTCCATCGATCGCGGCCTAAATTGGTATTATGGTTTCGGTGCGGGCTTAGGTAGCGTCAAATTCGAACCAATACCCAATGCGAACAATCCGACCATTATCGAAGAAGTCGATGGAGGATTTTTTGCTTTGGTGGCCGGTGATGTCGGTATCGAATATAATTTTGATATTCCGGTTTTGGTTTCGTTGGATATCCGGCCCGAATATGGTGTCGTCGGTTTTGGGAATTTTGACAATCGCTTTAATTTCGATATTGCCCTTGGGGTCCGATATCAGTTTTGATGCTTACGGCATATTCTCTTTCAAGTGTAAATCCCTATATTTGACCCCAAAGGATTTCGCTTGAAAATGGACAAATTAAAAAAACGCTGGGGCATCGACTCCAATTTCCAAATCGTCATTATCTTTATTGTGTTCGCAGTGACAGGTTCGGCGGCCGCTAAGTTGGCAGCTCCGCTGACGGAATTTATTGGTCTGGATAGGGAAACTACCAACCCTTGGTTGTTTTGGCCGGTACGTATTCTGCTGATTTTTCCTATTTATCAAGTCCTTTTGGTGCTCTTTGGATGGCTTTTCGGTCAGTTCGAGTTCTTCTGGAATTTTGAAAAGAAAACACTCCAACGATTGGGATTGGGCTTTTTGTTTAAATGAGCCGTACTTTAGGATTTTCTTATTTGGGCGTATCTTTCCATTTTTTAATTTTGCAACATGTGCAAGTCGACTTCCTTTTTATGCAACGTATTCATATAACATTGCTTTTGGCAATGTCCACCCTCTATGGGCAATCCCAAAATTCGCTGGAAGGCAGTATTACTGACGGCGAAACAGGTTCATCGCTTTTCGGCGCCAATGTTTATTTCCCTCAATTGGAAAAAGGCACTATCAGCGATGAAAACGGACTATTTAAAATTAGCGGTCTACCGACCGGAAACTATAAAATCGTAGTATCCTCCATCGGTTTTCAGAGCTATTCAAGGACCTTGACGCTCGAAAAAGGAAATAATACTTTAGATGTCGCCCTCTCTCATAGTGCTATTGAGATGGAAGAGGTCATCGTATCGACCCCCTTTCATAAACTACAGCGTGAAAATGTGATGAAGGTAGAGCGCGCCAGTATGGCAGAGATGAAAATCAAAGGCGCGGTGACGCTCTCGGAAGGCATTACCAATGTGCCGGGTGTAGAAAGCGTATCTACGGGACTGGGCATCGGAAAACCCGTGATACGGGGTCTAAGTTCTAACCGCGTTTTGGTCTATACGCAGGGTGTTCGTCTTGAAAACCAACAATTTGGCGACGAACACGGTCTTGGCATCAGCGATGCCGGTATCGAGAGCGTGGAAGTCATCAAAGGCCCCGCCTCCCTACTCTACGGCTCGGATGCCATGGGTGGGGTGCTGTACCTGAATCCCGAGAAATTCGCCGATGCCGGAGAAACGGATGGCGATGTCAATCTGAACTATTTCTCCAATACCAGCGGATTCGATGGCAATGCGGGCATAGCGACATCCTCTGAAAAATTAAAATTCCTAATTCGGGGAAGTATGGCGAGTCATACCGATTACGAGACCGGCGGTGGCCAAAACGTCACCAATTCCAGATTCAGGGAATACGACCTGAAAACCGGACTGGGATACCAATCCAGCACTTTCAAGACTGAGCTGCGTTACAACTACAACAACCTGAAATTGGGCATTCCCGAGGAAATCGGCGAGCAGACTAGCGACCGTACCCCGGAATTCCCCTATCAACAAATCGATAACCACATTCTAAGCTCCAAAACCAATGTATTTTTCGACAAATCGAGCTTGGAAGCCACTTTGGGCTATACCTTCAACACGCGAAAGGAGTTCGAGGAGGGCGAAGAAGGCGCGGCATTGGATATGGACTTGGCCACCTTTAATTATAACCTGCAATACCAAATGCCAAAATGGGGCAATCTCGAAACTATTTTCGGGGTGCAGGGCATGCACCAAACGAACAGCAATTTTGGCGAAGAACTCTTAATTCCCGATGCCACCACCTCGGATATCGGTATTTTGGGTACCTCGCACCTTCATTTTAAAAACGATAGCGACCTGCAATTAGGACTCCGGTACGACCATCGCGCCATTGACGGAGAATCTAATGGTGCCTTGGGAGAAGAAGGTTTTATCGAGGCTTTGGACCGAAAATTCAACAGTTTCAATGCGGCAATAGGATATAAAAAGGATTTTTTGAAAAATTTTACCGGCCGCATCAACCTCGCTTCCGGCTTTCGCGCCCCGAACTTGGCAGAACTGACTTCCAACGGTGTGCACGAGGGCACCAATCGGTATGAAATAGGCAGTGCTGCACTGAAGAACGAGCAGAATTTACAGGTCGACCTCTCCTTGGAATATGGCAATGAACATATGGAAATTTATGTCAACGGATTTTACAATGCCATCAACGACTACATTTTTATAGAACCCGAGGGTTCAACTATTGAGGGGAACGAAGTTTTTATATACCGCCAACAGGATGCTAACCTTTACGGCGGTGAAATAGGATTGCACCTTCATCCACATCCTTTGGATTGGCTCCATGTGGAAAGCAGTTTCCAGACGGTCACCGGAAAATCGGCCAATGATGAATATCTGCCGTTGATTCCCGCAAACAACCTTACCAATACGATACGGACGGAGTTTACTAAAAAAACGACATGGTTACAGTCCAGTTACGCCTTCCTGACCTTAAAATCCTATTTCAAACAGGATAAGGTCAGTGGGTTCGAGACTACTACAGACGGGTACTCGTTACTGAATATCGGGTTTGGTGGTACAGCTTCTATTTTTAAGCAATCTGTGGATATTCGTATCAGCGGCAATAATATATTGGACAAGAACTATGTTTCGCACCTCTCCCGCCTGAAAACGGATGGTATTTCGAATATTGGACGGAATATCAATTTGGGAATAAGCATTCCCTTGTGATTCAGAAAATCTTACCCCTAAGAATTCGTAAGAGCGGTTAGTATAAAACTGGTAAACTCAAGATCATTGCTTAAGCGTATACCAATCTAGATCGGCAAGGTTCGCCCTTCTCCCTTTTTCCTGTGGCGGATAATTGGTGACCAGGTAATTGACGATAACCGCTTCGTTCTTGCCCAGATCCCAAAGATTCTGGGTCTCTTGCATCCATCGGATAGTGGCGATCCAGCGTTCCCTATTCATCCGGTTTGCGATTACGAGTTTGGACGAATGGCAGCTGGTACAGTTCTGCACAGTCTCCATCATTCCCGGTGCTTCGACCAGTCCGGTTCGAACATGTATGCCGTTCTCCACCTTGTCAAAATCGTCTTCTTCCGCTTCTTGGGGTACTTCTACCAGTTCGGGTTCGGGACTTTTAAAAGCAGACAAGTCGGGATCGACCATAAGATAGGCGGCCACAATCGCAATGATTCCGACGGTTATGCCGACCAAAATCATAAGCCGTCGGACGGGCTTTCGGCTTTCCCGGTCTCTTTCGTGATTTTCTTTCATCTTTTTAGGTGACTTTTACCGCTATGCGTTGACAGGCGTTGTTCAAATATCCCTTAGGGTTCCAACCGGGAATCAACATGGGTTGGGCACTTCCCTGTGAGTCAGTGGCCTTGGACCATACTTCGTAATACCCTTTCTTCGGAAAATCGACTTTGGCGGAAAAATGCTGCCAGGCCAATCGGTTGGCGGGCTTTTCTAAGGGACATTTCTGCCAAGTGGCCCCGAAATCGATGGAATATTCCATTTTGGCAACTTCCAGTTCCCCTGCCCAGGCATGGCCTCTAATATCCAGTTTTTTTCCGTCGGAAATCATCGCGCCCGTTTTAGGATACGTGATCAGCGATTTCACGGGCATGGATTCAATGATACACATGTCCTCATCGGCCACCTCTACGCCAGGAGCAACGGGATTACAGGGAGTGCGATAGGCATCCCCGGTCATTTTCGGGCCGTCGTGGACCTGGTCACGTACACTGATCCGCTGCAACCACTTGCCCGAAACCGAAGCGGGCCAACCGCCGGCAATCAAACGCAATGGGTATCCGTGGACCAATGGAATATCTTTGCCGTTCATTTGAAAGGCCAAAAGTGTTTCGTCTTGAAGCGCCTTGGCCATCGGCGCACCACGGGAAATAGGCTCTTTCTCCGGATTTCGGCTTAAATGCGCATCGGCGGCATGATACCCGACGTAAACCGCATCGTCTTTAATACCCACATCTTCCAATATATCGCGCAATCTGACGCCCGTCCACTCCGCGCAGTACACCGCACCCACGTCCCACTGATTTCCCTTGGCCGGGGGATTGAATTCCTTACGCCCATTGCCGCCGCACTCTAGCACAAGTTGATAGGTATGTTTTTTGAAATTGGATTTCAGTTCCGCCAAGGAATACGTTTTTTCCTGTTTGACCGATTCGCCATCAATGGTCAGCGACCAGTTGGCTACGTCTATATCTTCCGGAATCAATCCGTTGTTCCGCACGAAAATGTATTTGTTGGGCGTGATTTTATCGTCCAATTGATGGGCCAAGGCTTCCATATTCCATGGTTTGTCGTTAAGCACGAGCATTTCCTTGTCCTTATCGAACATTTTAAAGGGATCTGGCTCTTGAAGGCCGAGCGGCAGATAATTTTTAGGCATGGAAGCACCAAAAACGATATCGGCGCCCAATAAAGTGGTCATGGAAGCCAACGTAGCCTTTTGGACAAATTTTCGTCTTTGCATCATGTAAGTAATTGGATTGAAATTTTTTAAATTCCTTTAGGAACAATCTAAAATTAAACATAAACCATACATCCTACAAATTTATCTATACCTCAAACCAAATCTCGGTGGGTAATTTCCAGTGGAGCCATAAAAAAGCACCGCTGACTTTACCCAGCGGTGCCTATCAAAAAAACCTAAAACAAAAATCAATTATGCATTTACAACGATTACGATTTAATAAATAGACTTGCGATAGCCACGGCAGTATCACCGGTAATCGGTTCATCATAAGCTTCCGTGGAAGAATCGAAGGTAAATGGGTCTCCTTGGCCCAATGTGGTCACATCGACACCACCTTGTGTTACGTTTTCCTCACCGTTATAGACGGCTTGGGTAGCCTCGGGCATTCCGGCACCTCTTTCATTGCCGGTAATCCATCCTTTTAATCCTCTTAACCTCCGGATTTCGGAAGCGTGTCTTGCTTCGACGGAGTGGATCTGTAGGGCAGCCGTTAAAAACGGGGTACCTTGAAGATTGGTCGCTTGACCTTTATAGGCCCGTACGCCGGTATCTTCGAACGCCTGGGCCAAAGCGAGCAGTTGGGCATATGCGGTTTCCTTATCGGTACCGTTTACTCTGAAAGGATCGAACATCCCCCCGGCGGTAAAATCGAATTCCGGTTTTGCTACGGGCTCTACCCCTGCGCCTTCCAATCCGGCCATCAAAAAGTTGACATGGGCCGCCTCATGCTTGGCAATCTGCTCATAGATCGTTCTCGGTCTTCCGTCGGGAAGTGATGTGCAATTGATAGCTAGTTGATAAAACTCATCCTCCAGATATTCCAAGGTCAAGGCTAACTGCAGCGCATCAACGGCGGCGTTGCCCGAATCCTGAGCGAAAATTTTGGCTGGCACGGCAGCCAGACCAAAGGGTATGGCAGATAGGACGGCCTTTTTTCCCAAAGAACCGAAAGTGCCGAACATATCACGTCTCGAAGATTTTTTGGCCACCAAGTTGTCGGTAGTAAATTCATCTAAAAATTGTATAATATTCATAATATTGCTTTTATAACGTTAGTACTCGATTACGGTAAAAATTTTGCTGTAAATTCAGTCTTCAGCCAACCCAGCCCAGCGACGGCGGCAAGCACCTCGGAAGGATCTTTGGCAAGATCGAGCCCATTATCAACGGTGATAACGTCATCCCCTGCAAAATCGGCAGAACCGGGATTGACCAGCGTACGAATGGCAGAAGCATGTCGAGCCTCTACCGAAACGATTTTACCGGCCAAAACCAGATAAATCGGATTCTTCAATAGTTTACCGGCACCATTATATGCAGAAACACCAGTATCTTCAAGGACTTTCGCAGTATTCAATACCTGATCTCGGCTACCGAAATCAAAATCGCCATAATCGAATTCCAGATCGGGTAACATCAACTCCTTCTTGTCCCCTACCGCAGCACCTATTGCCGCCCTGAAAAACTCCCGGTGGTTTACCTCGTGATAATACAAATCGGTCAATACCGCTTTCTCTTCCTGCGAACAATTCGAATAGAATCCGTTCACTACTTTGGTGTAGAAATCGGCCTCCAATTGTTCAAGGGCATAGGCATAGTTTAAAACGCCCAGATCACCTTCGCCAAGATCGAATACTCCACCCTCTTGCGGGGTTTCGTCACCATCGCCGTTGGCATCCGGCTTCGGCATCGGTTCAGGTGCTTGGGCCATCTCATCTTTGCTGCAGGCCATCATCAGGCCAGCACCGGCCACCGCCAATCCGCCCAGTTTAAGAAACTGTCTTCGGGGATTTCCGGAGTTTCCGTTCGGTCGGATGACCGTAATCTTCTGTTTTTTCATAATGATTGTGTTTTAGTTATTAAATCCGTTTATAATTCTCTACTAATACCAACGAAGTTTGGTGGTCCTCGGTTTTAAAAAAAATGATATTTAACATAAAAAAGTATTTTTTAACATTTTCCTAGGGCAACTTTCGAATAGAAATCACTGTAACTGCTTAAAATTCAGTATTCAAGTATTTTAGGTATAAAAACTAAAGGCCGTCGAAATAGTGAACCGGTGCATTCGAAACCGTACTTTTTTGCAGGATATTTTAAGCTAAATACTTGTTCGATATGTAAAGCCTAATTGGAGAACGGACATCACCAACGAACCCAACGAAACTGAAGAGGCGACTCTCAATCCACCCAATGTTTTGGGGATGGATTATACTCAGAGCAAAGTTTCCATCGACGATACCTATGCCGCTTTGCGCAGTTCCCTAGAAGCCAATCCTAATATTTCGATAGTGGCCGAGGTCGATTATCAAGCTAATGCTGCTTCGGTAGATTTGACACTTAGCCCCACCATGATTATTTTCTTTGGAAACTCGAATTTGGCAACTCCACTGATCCAACAGAATCAATTGGCGGGATTAGATCTGCCCCAAAAGATATTGGTTTATCAAAACGAAGAAGGTATCATTACTAAGAACGTCAACGGCAGTTGTGATGACGCTTATAGCCGGTTGCGCGCAGCCATCGCGAACAATCCCGCTTTAAAGATTATTGCGGAACTCGACCATCAAGCCAACGCGGCCAAGGTAAATCTCGAGTTGAACCCCACCCGAATCATCAGTTTTGGCAACCCCACTCTGCGAACTCCTCTGATGCAAAATGCCCATACCACAGCCTTGGACCTGCCTCAAAAAATGTTGGTATGGACAGACAGTGAAGGTGTTGCCCATATATCCTATAACAACCCGGCGTTCTTGGTAAAACGCAATGGCATTACGGAAAATGAAGAGGTTCTAAAGACGGTAACGGGAGCCTTGGAAAAGTGGTCGGGTGTAGCTGTGGGCAATCAGTAGGAGTTTGAAGTATATGCTGCCCTTCTATAAGAATACAAGATGATGTAACCAACAGTTTGAGAGTAAATCGCAATTTATACCTGATTAATGAAATTGAAAAATAAATCGGATTTTGAGCCTGTCAGCGTCCAACTTTCCGCATAGGCAAGCAGGATTAAAATCTTGAAGTTGTTTAATTCCAAAAAGCGATTAAACCGTAAACTTTACTGCGGCTTTACTTCAATCGTTTTATTTGCCGGAGCTCTTTTGAAAACATAGGTATAAAGCCACATAAGCGTAAACGTGGGAATTATATCAAGACCAGGGATGATTTCTTCGATAAAGGCGAAGATACCTGCCCCTTGACCAATTTTGCCTTTGTACATTCGGGTCATTAACCAGCCGGCCACAGGAGCCCAAATCAGATCTGAAAATTCCCCAATAAAGGGAATGGCGAATGAAAGCATGCCGATTCCGTCGAATAACAGGCCGAGAAGCAGCTTTTTATATTTATCGTCTTTTGAATTATCCATGTGAAAAATTAGTTGTTCACACCTTGCAAAGCAAAAAAAGTGCCATAAAAAGTCGCGTCAGCTGATTTCATCATCGCATACAAAGGGAATTTTTTAATGATATGGATTTCTCGAAATCCGTTCAGGCTAAGAAAACCGATTCATATTGAGACTCGAAAGGGACTTCTACTATGTCATCTTCGCACATGGGACAACAACTTGCGAAAAGAATACAGAGAAATGCGAGGTAAAGAAGCTTTTGGCTTTTCATTTTATTGGGTATTGGTTTGTTACTCTTATAGCAATTTCATCTTTATTAAACCCTACCCATAAAAGATAAAGTAAGCCACTACAGATTTAAAATTCGTAGTGGCCTATTCCTTAAACTCGTTATCCAATAAACTTCCTCGCTGCACAGAACGGTTCATTCAAATTTTTTATGACAAATTCGAACTGATCAATTTCAAAAACTCGTTCCGAGTTTCGATTTTCTCGAACTGGCCCCGGAATCCCGATGTGGTGGTAACGGAATTTTGTTTCTGAACGCCGCGCATCATCATACACATGTGAGCGGCTTCGATAACTACGGCAACACCTTTTGGTTTTAAGGTGTTATTGATACATTCGAGAATGTCATGCGTCAAACGCTCCTGCACCTGTAATCTTCGGGCAAAGACATCGACCACCCGGGGAATTTTACTAAGACCAACAATATGTCCATTGGGAATGTAGGCCACGTGTGCCTTTCCGAAGAAGGGCAACATGTGGTGCTCGCAAAGGGAATACAGCTCGATATCCTTTATAATCACCATATCGTCGTAGCTTTCAGAAAACATGGCACTTTTTAAAATCTCAACGGCATCTTGCTTGTAGCCCTGTGTTAAAAACATCATGGCCTTTGCGGCCCTTTCGGGAGTTTTTACCAGTCCCTCGCGATTTACGTCCTCGCCGAGTTCGTCGATTATTTTAGAGTAGCTTTTTTTTACGTCGTTGGCAATTTCGATGTTGTATTCCTCAAGTGTGCTGTAGGGAGCCATAAGTTAAATTTATTTTGTTTATTATTTACGTATTAATGTTAAACAAAAATACGGTTTTAATCAATAAAAGAGCAAGTTAATCTTTTCCAAAAAAAACAGAATTGCATATCCGTTTAACTTCCAGTAGCTGAAATACTGGCTATTATTAGCCTATCGAAGATTCTATCCCCGAAATACCTTCTGTTCAACTTGTAAATGAACTCATTGAGATATAACTGAAGGTATTTTCGTTTGATCTTGTGAAACTTTTGCAGATCCCTTTTGGCATTGCCAATGGTGATGTGTACCCACCTTAGAGTTTCTTTCGTTGTCCGTTCGTTGGACTTCTCCGTTATATGGATGTCCACATAGTCACCTATGTTCAGGTACGATGTGCTCCTGTCCGAGAAAACAATGGACTCCTCCCCGTCAATGGCTTTCTTCATCACTTGATCGGTGTTCTCCGCTTTGTGGTCCTCCAAGACCTTGGCCTTGAAATATCGACATTGGTTTTCGGTTTTCCCTGTATCGATGTCCTCCAGAACGGTACTCTCCGCCATTACCATAACATTGGACTTTGTCCTGCTGCCCCGGCCGGCTTTTTGTTTGCCACGCCCGACGGCCGAAGCTTCAACTGCAAAGTACCCCTCGTCCGCCTCTATCATGCCTTCAAGGGTATAGCGGTCGTCGCGCCGACCCATGGCCCGTCTTATTTTGTGTACCATCGCCCATACCGGCTCGTAACGCTTCAGCCCCAACTGACGCTGAATCTCTTTGCTAGTAAACCCTTTTTTCGTAGCACTCATCAAACAAAATGTTTTGTACCAGATCAAGAAGGAAAGGTTCGAGTTTTCCATTATCGTCCCACTGCGCAAGGTCTGCCTTGCCTCGCAGGACTTACATTGATAGGCCCATTTACCTTTGAGCCAGTAATGCGAGGAACCTCCACATCTTTTGCAAACGACACCTTCCCTGTCACGCTGTTGTTTAAAGTGCAGCCTGCAACTTTCCTCGTCCGTAAAATGTACCGAAAATGAGAATATATCCATATCTTTCAATTTAATGTTCCTACAAAAATAGGAAATATTCCATAAATTTGGAATAATTACGGATATGCAAAAACAGAATCTTATTTGATCAGCTGCAATGTATTGTTTTTAGTATTTTTGAATTTAAGAAAGCGTACGTTTCGATTCTCTTTCCGACAAACTTAATCCATGATCAAAGCCGCCAACATCCAAAAATTTTACGGGGATCTGCAAGTTCTGAAAGGTGTTGACCTGCATATCCAAAAAAAGGAAATTGTCTCCATTGTCGGTACATCCGGGGCAGGTAAGACCACTTTGCTACAGATTTTAGGTACCTTGGATGGGCCATCGAACCCGAGGGAAAGCGAGCTGCTGATCAACGGGATAGCGACGAACAGCTTATCAGATAAAGATCTGGCCCGGTTCCGAAATGAACATATCGGCTTTATCTTTCAGTTCCACCAGTTATTACCCGAATTTACGGCGCTAGAAAATGTCTGCATCCCCGCCTTTATTAAAAACACGCCAAAGGCAAAAGCGGAAGCCAAAGCCAAAGAACTCCTTGATTTTTTAGGACTTTCAAAACGTTACGAGCACAAACCGAACGAACTTTCCGGTGGCGAACAGCAACGCGTTGCCGTGGCGCGTGCCTTGGTCAACGACCCCTCTATTATCTTCGCCGATGAACCCAGCGGAAATCTTGATTCAGAAAGCGCGGACAATCTGCACCGCCTTTTTTTCGAGCTCCGCAATCAATTCGGACAGACTTTCGTCATTGTGACCCACAACGAGCAACTGGCCGATATGGCGGACCGAAAGCTCACAATGGTCGATGGAATGATTGTTAACAAGCAGGTAGTAGCTTGAAGATGACGAAAAACGAACTCAAGGATTTTCTAGACATCAAAGTCCGCCAATACGAACATCCCAAGTTTTTGGAAAGCGATCCCTTACAGATTCCACATCGTTTTTCTATAAAAGAGGACGTCGAAATCAGTGCCTTTTTGACCGCTACCATCGCTTGGGGCAACCGCAAGAGTATCATCAATAACGCGACCCGACTGATGGAGCTGATGGATAATGCTCCCTTTGATTTTGTGAAGAACCATCAAGAAGCCGACCTTGAAAATTTATCCGGTTTTGTGCATCGTACTTTCAATGGCCGGGATGCATCCTATTTTATAGAAAGCCTAAAGAATATTTATGAAAATCATGGAGGACTCGAAGCCATATTCGCCAAAAGCGGTCAAGATGCTTTCCTACAATACTCCATATCCTCCTTTAAAAAAATATTTTTCGAACTCCCCCATCCTGCCCGCACCCAAAAACATGTCAGTGACCCCCTGAAAGGTTCCGCAGCTAAACGAATCAACATGTTTCTTCGATGGATGGTTCGACCGGAAACCACGGGAGTTGATTTTGGACTTTGGAAAAGTATTGGTACCCAACGCCTATCTTGCCCGTTAGACGTACATTCTGGAAACGTGGCGCGAAAACTGAAATTGCTAAAACGGAAGCAGAACGATGCTAAAGCACTGGCCGAACTAGATAAAAGTCTGCGTAAACTCGACCCGATCGATCCCGTAAAATACGATTTTGCACTTTTTGGCTTGGGTGTTTTTGAAAAGTTTTAAGGAAAGGGTGACCGGAGGACCGACGATGAGATGACGAGATGACGAGATGACGAGATGACGAGATGACGAGATGACGAGATGACGAGATGAGTAATGAATA
>RCMY010001386.1_pt1 | contig 23198 bp, 22 predicted proteins | sample 2041341 | NCBI WGS metagenome assembly RCMY01 (sample SAMN09708234, study PRJNA481090) | Marine sediment metagenome, whole genome shotgun sequencing project.
TTAACCACAGGCATATATGCGATATTCCGAGGATTAAATTTTGAGAGCAACAAATAGTTAGGAGAAAATAGCCATTTATGGACAGACACAAACCAACCTGTCAAACAAGTGTGGTGTACTGTCAATATATACTCTGCTTTTCGCTGATATTACAAAAAATCCGGCCAATACTCACTGCAAATCGAAATTATGCAAAATAAAGACAATAAAAACATCATACTGACAGGCTTTATGGGAACGGGGAAAACGACTGTTGGTACCTTGCTGGCCCAAAAACTTCTGCGAGAATTCATTGATACGGATGCGTTAATTGAAACTCGCCAGGGACGAACTATTCCTGAAATTTTCGCCGAATCGGGTGAGGCGGCCTTCCGTCAAATGGAAGCCGACATTGCCAGGGAATTAGGCGAAAAAGAAGGCCTGGTTATTTCAACCGGCGGCCGTTTTATGCTCAATCCGGCCAACATAAAAGTGTTCAGCAGCAAAAGTTGGATTTTTTGCCTGGTAGCCACTCCCGAGGAAATAGTAGCACGGTTGACCAGAGATACAGAAAATCGCCGGCCGCTGCTGAATGTCCCAGATCCGGGCGAAAAAATTATTGAGCTGTTACAGGAAAGACAAAAAGACTATAAACGTTTTATCCAGGTGACAACCGATGCCAAGCAACCAGAAGATGTGGTAAAAATGCTGCTGGAGTACATAACAAAAAATCCATAGCAGTTGACACTTGACACCCCCGAGCAGCCATGCCAGCACTCTTTCGTCAGCAGGCCAGCAGTAAATACTGCACTCAACTCGCTTGGATTTCAAGACAACAATGGAGTCTCATTAAATGCAAACAACCACAGATAAAAAGCTCAAGTCCTTTGTCGACTATGACGAAAAATCGCATTTTCCAATACAGAATCTCCCCTTTGGCATCTTTAAAGAAAATGGGCAGACCAGGGTCGGAGTGCGCATAGGCGATATGGTCCTTGACCTGGCGCTACTGGAACAAAGAGGTTTTTTTCCTTCCCTGCCGAAGGTTTTCAATACCAGTACTCTTAATTCCTTTCTCGCAACGGGACGTCCAACCTGGAGTGCAGTACGAGCAACTGTTTCCCGCCTGCTCAGTGATGATGAGGCCGAACTTCGCGACAACAGTGAATTGCGAGACAAGGCTTTAATTCCGTTACAAAATATCACTATGCAGATGCCTGTGGCCATAGGCGATTACACGGATTTTTATTCGTCCAGGGAGCATGCCACCAACGTTGGCACCATGTCCAGGGGTATAGATGACGCCCTGATGCCAAACTGGCTGCACCTGCCAGTCGCCTATCATGGTCGGTCAAGCTCGGTGGTTTTGAGCGGGACATCGATACGAAGACCGAGAGGCCAGGTTATACTTCGTGCCCAGGAAACCCCGGTGTTCTCGACCTGCAAGTTTCTTGATTTCGAGCTGGAAATGGGATTTTTCATTGGCCTCGGCTCCGAGCTGGGCAGACCTATCCCTGTGCACTCTGCTACGGATCATATCTTCGGGATGGTACTGGTCAATGACTGGTCGGCCCGGGATATCCAGAAGTGGGAATACCAGCCGCTCGGCCCGTTTACTGCCAAAAATTTCGCTACCTCCATTTCACCATGGGTGGTCCCGCTCGAAGCCCTTGAACCCTTCCGCTGCAAAGGCCCGGAACAGGTGCCCCGCCCTCTGTCCTACCTACAGGCAAAAGGCGAGCTGTCCTACAATATCGAGCTGGAAGTTTCCCTGCAGGACTCGCTCATCTCCAGCAGCAATTTCAAATACCTGTACTGGAACATGCAGCAGCAGCTGGCTCATCACACCATAACAGGCTGCAACGTGAACCCGGGTGACCTAATGGCGTCCGGCACCATCAGTGCACCCGAGCAAGGGGGCTATGGCAGCCTGTTGGAGCTGTCATGGAAAGGGACAAAGCCAATCAGGCTGAAGAACGGTGAAGATCGGAAATTCCTTCAGGACGGCGATACCGTCACCCTCACCGGCTGGTGCCAGGGAGCAGGATATCGTATCGGCTTTGGCGAAGTGACGGGAACCATCCTCCCTGCCCTGGAGTGAAGGGAGGTGGAAAGCACAACGTCCTTTTTTACTCAACCATCAATGCTGCACCTATCATGGTTTTGAGCTCCTGGTAAGTTTTTGTTACCGGTATCTTGGGATAATCGGTCATCATTGAGTCAGGCGGGTTAAAGAAAAAGCCCTGGTTCGCCTCCTGAATCATGCCAACATCATTGTAAGAATCGCCAAATGCTATCACATGATAATTAAGCCCTTTTAATGCTTTGACCGCATGTGTTTTCTGATTGTTGATCCTGATGTTGTATCCGGTAATATTTCCTTGCTCATCAACAGTCAAATTGTGGCAAAAAAGTGTCGGGAAATTTAATTTTTCCATCATTGGATTGGCAAATTCCTCAAATGTATCCGACAGTATGATGATCTGTGCCTCTGCCCTGATCCAGTTTAAAGCATCCAATGCGCCATCGAGAGGTTCCAGAGTAGCGATCACCTTCTGAACATCCTGCATCTTCAGGTTGTTTTCTTTTAACAGGGCAAGTCGTTTCGTCATCAGTACGTCATAATCACTGATATCCCGAGTGGTCAGCTTCAGCTCCTCAATGCCGGTTTTTTCTGCGACACTCACCCAAATCTCCGGCAAAAAAACTCCTTCCAAATCGGCTACTAGTATTTTCATTTTTCACTCCGCTCCTGGGGGAAATGGGTAGATGAATTTTGCATCTATGCAATGTCTCAGCTATGTGGCAATAAAATTTTTGTCTCCGGGGAGATGAAAATCAAAAAAATTCACTCCGTACGCAACTGAAGTGATGACAGGTTCTCAGATCTTAAACTATTGCCGTTATTTAAACAATCACCGCTCCTCGTAGTTTCATTTTCGATAAAAATTACCTTAAAAACCCGAGGCCGGGCAATAAAAAAGTGTACCACATCTCCCCTGGTGGTTACCTTGTCAAAAATTGAGCGGCAAACAATTTAGGCTATACAGTGCTATTTTCAGCATTTCACCTTTCATGCCCGGGTGGCACCAGGCATGAACACGATCATACGCTAAGGGAGTTTACATATGAAATTTCCCGGGAAAATCTTTAAACCGTTGCAACGAGACCTTCTGAAGGTCAGGTTTTCGAGCCTCAACAAACGACCATCTACCAAGCGAAAAAACAGCATAAATAAGACCTCGAGTATCAAAACAATTTGTTCGCGCAGTTTTTATTGGGAGTGCAGCAGTCCAGGTTGAAGTGGTGCATTCCACCCCGTGTTAACATTTTAATTCTGCTATTGTAAGAAAGCCTGCAAACTACGGTGTTTTCAGGGCAGATAAGGTGAGCCGTTTGCCTTCATGCATTATTTCAAAGGCTACATTGCCCACTTACTCTGGCATTTTATTGTCCTTTTTTAAAATCTCGCTACTCAAGCAGTTCCAGCAATTTTGCTCGAAAATAATTAAGGCTTATCTGCTGTACCTCAATTGGTACTTGTGTCAGATCGTAAAACCCAAGTATTTCTTCTTCGGATAGAGGGTTGATGCCAGTATCCAGCAGCACAATTCGATCATATCGGCCGAAATTCTGACGAACATCCACTTCGTCCCAGCCCAGCGCCGCCACTAGATTGGGAAAATAACGGATCCAACCGGGCGTTATAACCATTGTGCGATTTTGTTCTAATTCTTCTATGTTTTCATGACAGAAAGCTTGGACACAGTTTTTGGCAGCAAGAATTTTTCCGCCTTGGTTATTGACAATATGGCACATATCAGGGTGGCAGCCATTGCCGAAAAGAACTCTTGTCTCTCCGTTTTCTGCCGCGGCATCGTTTAAGGCCTGTTTCAAGGCGATTTCGAGTTTATCTAAATTCGCGTGCAGCCCGGCATCAAGCCAGGTAATGTCGATATCTTTATACTCTTCCGGTAACACAGCCAAGAGTTCATCGGTGAAAATTTGGCAGGCAAGTATTTTTTTCTTCATCGTGCTCATCCGTTTCATCTTCCTTACCACAGGACACACAGGGAATATTTCCCTGAATCGTTAATTGCCCGATTATCTCCATATTTTCATAATCACGGAACTCAGCTGCCAGTGATTGATTGACGACGGCGAGTGCCCCAGGATGCACACCGGTGAGGACAGGTGCACACAGCTTACCTTGCAAAAGGTTCTCCTGGTGACGCAATGCTTTGCACAAGTCAGGCACTTGACTACACCTGTGCCTTTCACAAAGTACCACTTGCTGATGCCCAGAAGTCTGATCTTTCGGGAATTTACCGTGTACTTCCCGCATTTAGCGATGTCAAAAAAGGGCTGGTTCAGTTGCAGACAGGCGGCTTTCGTCTCTATGCGTTTTCCCAACGGATATACGTAGGGGGCATTGATGTCTAGAACGACGAGGTGGAATCACCCAAAATAGTGTGTGCCCGCGTTTTGCTCGCTGCTAACAACGGGATCAAACATCCTGAGTCCAGGGAAGCCAGGGTAAACCTTCTCGCAATCCCTCACGTACAAGATCGGCGGAATCTCGCTGGTAGCCGTAAACCCTTATCCCAAAAATATGCAACATGAGGCTTACGGCACGGTGTTGACTCACAGTAGCGCTGAACTCTTTTTCAAGATAGCTCTGGTAAAGTTCTTCTATTTCTCCGAGCTTAACGGAGGCAAAATCATACAGTTCGTTGCCCGCCGCTGCCAACTCAAGCTGGGTCTTAACGAGAAAGCAACTGCAATAATTTTTCCTGGTCGATTCCTGAACCATCTTCTCAAGAATCGCACAGATCCCCTCCCCGACACTTGGTGCACTCTCCAGGGTGTTGCGAATTTTGGTTATGGATTTATCGGCATAACTCTGCAACGCTTCACGGAACAGGGCTTCTTTATTGCCAAAAGCAAGATAGAGTGAGCCGGGTTTAAGACCGGTGACCTGCACGACTTGCTTCATAGATGAGGCGCTAAAACCATTATTCCAGAAAAGTGCTATCGATTTATCAATAACATCGTCTCGATCAAATTGCGCTCTTGCCATGGATGTACCTTATACGTTTCTAAGCATTCACCCCACGGGTGAATGCTTACAGTTCGGAGGTTATTCAGAATTTGGCTGTTTTTCGGTGAACGGAGACTTCACGCATATTGAAGATCTACACATTACACAGACACTATACAGCATTACCTTGAATAGTCATTCAAAAAGTGAGTATACTGTGCCACAAATAGTCAGAAGCAAAATTCATCGTTTAAAGCGTTCTAACGACGCAATATAAATGAGGAGGAAAGTAAATGAAAGCAATCGGCATCAGCAGCAGCGGCAGAAAAGAGGCATATTCTAAAATCATTGTGAAAGATATACTTGAGGAATCTGGTGTGGAATATGAAATGATTCATCTTGCTGCATTGAATATCAAAGGGTGTTTAGGGTGTCTTCAATGTGCAGAGACGAATAAGTGCATTCAAAAAGATGATTTTCAAGGCGTCATAGATAAAATAATCGATGCTGATGCGCTTGTTTTCGGAGGTGGAAATTACTATGGCACGTTGAATGCTATCGGACATGCATTCTGGGAAAGAACATTTGCATTAAGACACCGCGGCGTATTTCCATTTGCTGGAAAATTAGGAATCGCCGTTGGACTTGACCGGGATAAAGACAAAAAAGAAGCAACTGCCTTTATTGAAAAAATGATGCTTCACAATAAAATGGCCCTGATTGAGACATTCACTGATCCTGGGCAGCAACAATGCTATGATTGCGGCTGTGGCCATGGTTGTGTTGTCGGTAATGTATACGCCCACATGGGTCTCACCACTGCTGAACTTGCTGAAAAAAATCGCCCGGTAGAATATGGCAGCACAGCGCAACAGAAAGCCAGGGCCATCGGAAAAATGTTAGGGGCAATCCTACATTCAAGAAAATAGTACAGCCGCAACAATGAGAACAATCCCCCATGCCAGAAGCTCGACAATTATCATTCCGGCACCTTCACGCTCCTCGGGGTCCGGTCAGGGCAGAAGGTGAAGGATAAGTAATTGATTCGAAAACCTGTGTAACAGATTCACCGCATTACGTTAATGAAACGTTACAAACAACTTCGCACAAAGTGTTGCGCTGCCCCGGCAAAACCGGCCTTTGGCAACGCTCTCTTCCAGCATTGCCTGGTGGTTCGAGAGCAGGAGGAAAGCTGTCACCTTTGAAGCAAAAGAAGTCGTCAAAACTTACTGTATCCGCCTCTTCAAGTATCCTCTGCTTCTGCCGGGAAGCCACAGTTTCAAGGGCAAACGCATCTCCCTGCAACTGTTCATAGTCAGTTCCGAGCAGTTTATGGCGATGTTTTCTGGCCAGACTCAAGGCCAACTCGTTGACCTCCATTTTCTGCTCGGCCATATCCTCTACCATCATCGCAGATGGTGTCAGCGAGGGATGTGTCAGTTTCTGATGCTGGCAGTAGAGCGCCGCCTGGAACTTTTCCCCCTGGTCCGCTTTATCGAGCAGACTTGCTACCTTTGCCAAGTCACAAAATATAGCTTCGGCCCAGCTCTCAAGCGATCTGGGGTTTTCACCATCCACCAGTGTCAGGGATACCTCCCGTCCACGGGTTGCCACCCTGTTCATGTTGTACTGAGCGGTGCGCTGCTCTAGCCGGGACAAGCCAGGGCTGTCTTGCAGCAGGCAATAGGTGAGGAAAACATCCAGAAAGTGCACCTGCTCCAGGTCGATCCCCGTTGCAGCATAAGGATTCACATCCAAAGAGCGAACTTCAACATATTCGACACCTCTGGACTGCAAGGCATCGGACAGCTTCTCCCCGGTTTTGGTGACACGCTTAGGGCGAATCGATGCATAGAGTTCGCCCTCCTCCTGCAGCGTATTGACATTCAGTTGCTGATATTCCCCGTGCCGCTTCACGCCGATTTTCTCAAACATCGGATTGGGCTGGCTTGCTGCCTGGCGTAAACCGCTGACAAATTCTATAAGGCTGTTGTAGCTGAGAGCCAATTTTTCCTGCTCCTGCGCGTTATAGCCCAGCTCGCTCATCCTTAAGGAAGTGGCTTTTGGCAGATAATGACTTGCCCGCCCCAGCGTTTCCAAAGGCAAGGTACTGCGGCCATGTTTCAGAAAGGAAGAGTCCACGGCCGGGGAGGCACCAAAAAGATAGGGGACCAACCAGCCAAGGCGTAAAAAATTGCGAACGAGCCCCAGGTAACTCTCCGAGATAAAGTCCTGAAGCGGCTGCCGGTCGCCCTTAAGCTGTTGCCACACCGGCCAGAAACTGTCCGGCATGGAAAAGTTGTAATGCACCCCGGCGATAGCCTGCATCATGCTGCCGTAGCGATTTTTCAGTCCCCGGCGATAAATGGTTTTCATTTTGCCGACATTGGAGTTGCCATAACGCGCCAGCTCAATATCATCCTCTGTTTCAATCGTGCAGGGCATGCTGACAGACCAGAGTATTTCCTCCCCAAGATGGCGATAGACATGCCGATGGATGTCGGTAAGGATGCCGAGAGTTTGTTCCGCCTCGGTACCTACCGGTGTAATAAATTCCATCAGAGCCTCGGCATAGTCGGTGGTTATCCAGGAATGGGTTAGTGGTGAACCGAGGGAGGTCGGGTGCGCAGTTGAAGCCAGGCGGGAATCACCATTGACCCGTAAAGCTTCTCTCTCTATCCCTCGGCGAATCCCCTTAAACGCAGCCGAAAATTCCTGACGCGAGAGCGTTTCCAAGGCATTTTGCCATGGCTGTTTCAATTTCGAACTCCTCTTCTGTTTGATCATCTGACCGGTACCTGCTCGATGCTGTCCATCATTTTGGGGTTACTCTTGATATCGACACAGACGATCTACTTGATCGTTCGTTCAAAATAGGTGGTCGTCAACTCCTTGTCAATCTCTTTTTGAATATTTGTTCAAGTTACTCGGTACGTCGCGTATGGATACTGTCCGGAACCTCAAGACATAAAAAACTATATCCATCACAAGAACTCAATTTTACTTGGTTTATGGATCCAAACAGCTCCGTTGGAATCGTGGAATCTTACCCCGATAAGCGGGAAATAATCCCGGGTGTTAAGGCGTAAGGCCCTCAACTGCGACAAAGGTCTACGCTTATTGGAAAGGGAGGAGAGCAACTTGTCTCTTAGTAACTTTAGTACTAATGTACTGGAGCCACAGGTAAGAATTTTGAAAAATTGCATAAATCGTGGGCATCCAACTGCGCATTATGTTTTACAGTGATCAAATTCGGAGAGAATTGAAAAATGGATCAGCCTTTACCAAAGGACCTCATAGCCAGAATTCGTGAACTTGAGGAAGAAAATGAAACACTCCAGTACCAGTGTGCAGAAAAAATAAAGAAGAGTCTGGCTAAGTACAGACGTGTGATAGATGCCACCTCTGAGGGCTTTCTTGAGCTGGATCTCAACTTCAGGGTTGTTGATTACAATGCCACAATAGTAGAACTAACAGGCATTAGTGCCGCTGATCTCATAAACTGCCCTGTTGAAAGCCTTTATGACAAACACAGTGTTTTTGTCCATTTTGCCAGCAAGGACCACTTGAGTTTCGAAGCGACTCTCAACACCAGATTTGGCCACAAGTTTGACCTGCTTTTCAAGCGAAGTATTTTACGTGACATTGATGGTACCCCTAACGGCTATTTCGTTTTTTTCACGGACCTCACCGAGCTTAAAAAAGCCGAGAAAGAACTGCTCCAGGCAGAAACCCGATATCGTGATATCTACAACAATGCAGTTCAGGGGATGTATCAATGCACTTTGGATGGCAGTTTAATAAGAATCAACCCGGCTTTTGCAAAAATATTCGGCTATGAGCAGACAGCACAGCTCCTCAATCAAGCCGGGGGCGTAACAAGCCTGTATAAAGACCCGGAGAGCCGGCAACACTTTCTCTCTTGTTTAAAAGAGCATACGGTAGTCACCAATTATGAAGCAGAAATGCAAAACAGGGATGGCCAACCGGTATGGGTAATGCTCAATGCCAGATTGACACGAAATGCAAATGGGAAAACCCGGATTGATGGTATTCTCATCGACAACACGAAAAAACGCTTGGCTGAAGACAAGCTTCGTCGCAGCAGGGAACGTTTTCGAGATCTGGCAAACCATAACAGCCTCACCGGTCTCTTCAACACTCGATATCTCCACAAGGCACTCGATAAGCTGATAACTGAAAGCAGTGCGAGCAAGGAGCCATTCTCTCTGGTTTTCCTTGATATGGACAACTTCAAGCACATTGTCGACACATATGGACACCTCAATGGCAGCCAGGCTTTAAAAGAGGTGGCCGGCACCTTGAAAGCCAGCTTGAGAGGAGCATCCTTCGGTGTAGCTTATGGCGGCGATGAGTTCGTCCTGGTACTGCCCAAAACCGGAAAAGATGCTGCCCTTCTGCATGTAGAGAACATTCGCCTTCTAATGAAGAAGACAGTCTATCTTACCAAACAAGGACTCCAAGTGCATATGTCTGCCAGTTTTGGTGTAGCCACCTATCCTGATAACGCCGAAGATAGCAAGGGCCTTCTCGCACTTGCCGATGAAGCAATGTTTCGAATCAAGTCGCGTGGCAAGGATGCAGTAGGGGTCGCAGGAAAGTAAGGAGTCCTGTCGCCCGGGTGAACACTGAGAACGCTTACCCCTTTTTCTCCCAGTTTTTCTCCCAGCCCTTGTGTTAAAGAATAAGACGCTGCTTTCGATGCTGAATAAGTAGAAAGATCAGAAAAATTTTTTATTGATGCAACAGGGCTTAACTCGACCAGGGCAGCTTGGTGGCCAGGTTAGTATTTTTCAACTTACGTGAGACAGAAGCTCTTTCACGATTTCTGCCGGTTCTTTACGCAAAGTATAATCTGCGTTAACAAAAGCACTGGTAATAATGCCGTCGACACCCACAATGAAGGTTGCCGCCAGAGGCAGATCGAATTGGCCTTTGCCATTATGTTTCTCCACATCTATTCCAAAGCTTGCATATATTGACCGCAATTCTTCAGGCAGGGTAAAGATGAGGCCCAACTCCCTTGCATAATCGGAGTTGCTATCTGAGAGTACTTCAAATTCCAGCTCATTTTTCTCAGAGGTTGACAGAGATGCATCAGGAAGTTCCGGCGTGATTGCTACCAGTGTTGCACCCGCAGCCTTTATATCTTGCAGAACCGCCTGGTAGGCACGCAGTTCAAGGTTACAATACGGGCACCAGCCACCCCGGTAGAATGTCACGACAACAGGGCCTTTTTCTCTCATCTTGTCCAGCTTTCGCTCTTTTCCAAGCTGGTTTGATAAGGTGAAGTTGCGTAATTTTTCACCTGTCTTTGGTGCCTTCCCTTCCAGTTCGGACTCGCTCAACCTTTTCGTTGCATCCTGCATAATGGCTTGGATGTTTTCGGGTGTCTTAAGAAGACTTTGTTTTTTTTGTTCTGCTAATTGTTCAGTAAGGGACATGACGTCCTCCTGTTAGATAAAATGCACCATGCACTGGTATTGCTTGATTTCGACAAATACGCTCAAATTGAACGTCCATTCAAAATAAGAGGCAGCAGTGCACTTGTCAATGTCTTTTTGAATGATCACTCAAGATAGTTGGGCTGCAGTGAGTGCAGTTTCCCCTGGCGCAATACATAAACAAGACAAATCAATGGAAGAAACGGAGTAATAAGGAGACGAGGTTATGGCTAAATTGATCAGTAATATTAGCGGAGTATCTTTCTGATCAAGATTCAGTTTGCGTTATCTGTGGGGGGCAAGATGCCTGCAACATCCCAGGGAAGATGTCGTTTTATTGGCAATGCTGGCACGTAACACGGCCATCTCTGTTGCATTGGTTATCGTATGGCATTCGCGATAACTCATGCAACAGTGATGGCCTTCGTGCGGTAATGTAATGAAAGATTCCGGCGACCACTCTATTCGAGGTCGAGGCTGGCCGCTGAAACAAAGATTTTCTTGGCGTACTTTTCCACAACCCAGGTAACCCGGGTACCTCTTGGAACCACGAAGGAATCTCCTGCCACATACTCGTGGGTCGGCCCGCCCTCTTCAATGACCTTGACACTGCCCTCGACGATGTAGCAGAACTCGAGTTTTGGGTGATTGTGCTCCCAGCTGCCGGCGGTACAATCCCAGATACCGGCCTTAAAATTACCTGAACTGTGGTTATAGTAGGTCCAGTTATTGGCAAAAGGCTCACCGGATTGAGGGTTCGCCTTTTTAGCAGCGGTGTGGGCCAGAACTTTTGATTTGGTAAGGGTAACAACTTTTCCTTCGGACATTGGTTATATTCTCCTCAATGCAATTTTTTTATATTGTCCATGTCGGCTCTTTAGATCTGAAGCAATGCAAGCAACATATCTGAGACACGTGACTATTTTACTTCCTCAAAACGATCCGGGCGAAAATCCTGGAGCGACTGTTCCGGCTTGTGGCCCAGCATAATCTGCGACATAAGCCGTCCCATCATAGGGGCCAGCTGAAAGCCATGGGCAGAAAAGCCGCAACAGTGAAAAAGACCGGGTACCTTGGTGGATTCGCCAACTACAGGCACCTTGTCTTTGATGCAGCCCTCAAAGGCAGTCCAGCAGCGCATCATCTGGGCGTTGCGCAGACCAGGCAGAATTTCGATCATGATTTTTGAGGCCTTGGCCATCTGCATGGGATCTATCCAGATTTTTTCCTTTTCAAGATCAAGGGGAGAACGGTAACCACCGCCAACAACAATGGTGCCATTCTTCGCGGCCATAAGACCCAACAGACGGCCGGTGAGTCCAAGGGAGGTGCCGTTCATCATACCGGGCATACGGTCGGTAACCATCATGGTAGGCGCTGCGGCGAAAACCGGCAGGGGGTCACCCAGCATTGCCGAGAATCTTCCCGCCCAGGCCCCGGTGCCGTTAAACAGCATTTCGCCCTCATATTCCCTGCCGGCACTGGTCCGCACCTTAAAACCACTGGCGGTTGCCTTGGCCTCCACCACACGGGTATGACTATATATCCTCACCCCTTCTCTTTCAGCGGTGGCGGCATAGGCCTTTGACGTGAGCATGGGATTGGCAAGACCATCAGAATAACAGGCCAGTCCGCCGACAACGTGTTCGGAGACATTGGGGGACATGCGCATCACTTCTTCACGGTCCACCACCACTTCATGCGTATAGCCAAGCCCCCTCATGGTTGCTTCCCGTTTGACAAGCACCTCCATATCGGCGCTGCTTTCCGCTAGTCGCAGTCGGGGAGATACGAAAAATCCGCAATCGGAACCCACCGTTTTTTCATGGTGATCCCACATCTTACGGGATTCAAGAGCATGGGGAACTTCACGGAGGTCACGCCCCTGGGCCCGCACTCCGCCGGAGTTATTCCCCGAGGCATGTCGTCCGGGGACATCTTTTTCAAAGATGATGACCGATTTCCCCTTGCGCGCCAGTTCAATAGCAGTAGCGCAACCCATAATGCCGCCACCTACAATCAGTACATCAGCTTTCATCGGTCTCTCCAAGTTTTGCATTGGCCAGTTCCTGCAGACTCACCGGTTTAATAGGCGGTCGCAGGCGGTGCTGCCGTAATTCTTTTGCCGGAAGCCCGGAGCCTTCTGCTATCAGTTCCAGGACAGCCGAGCCACACATACGTCCCTGACAGGGACCCATCCCGCAACGAATAATAGCCTTGATCTCGTTGTGATCGGTGTAGCCTTCTTTTACCAGCTCCCGGATACGACCGGCGGTGACACCCTCACAACGACAGACAGTGGTCTCATCAGTGAGGGAAAAAAGGTCTTTTCGGGGAGTATAAAGAGCATCGATAAAGGGTCGGGGCAGGATATCCTCCGCCAGCTCTTTTCGTACAGTCTTTGACTGGCTGGCATATTCCGCCTTGCTCATCCTGTGCAGTTCGTGGGCAATGGCCATACCGGCTAATCTTCCCTTCAATTCGGCCGACTTTGCCCCGTGAACAAAATTGCCGTCACCCGCTATAAAGACATTGGCCAGATTACTACTGCGACCCTCAGGTGTCACCGTAGGATACCAAAAACGCTGGACAGGGTCCCAGCTATGGCTACAACCCACCTGGCGAAGCAGTGAAGTATTAGGAATGATGCCTTCATTGACCAGCAGGGTTGTGGCATTAAAACTGAGTTCCTTGCTGCCGCAGCTCGCTTTCACCAATTCCAGTCGATCGCCGCCCTCGGCCCGCACATTTTTCACGTTACGATGGATCGGCACCTTTTTCTTCATGGCGCTGCGATGGACTTCAGCGATCATCTTGACGCCCTTCATCATAAAACCAAAACGCCTTAAGGCCCTGGGCAGATGTTTCATGGCCGGGATCACCTGTCCCAGAGGAGTGGTATCAAGAATCGCTGCAATCGGTGCACCGAGTGCAAAAAGATGGTCGGCAATAAGCCACATCAGCGGTCCGCTACCGGCCACGACAACAGGCTCACTCGGGGACAGGCTGGAATCTTTAAACAGATTAGACATGCCCCCACAGGTCATGACCCCTGGCAAAGTCCAACCGGGAAAAGGGACCGGACGTTCCATTGCCCCGGTGCAGAGCACAAGATACTCCGCACTGAGCTTCATGGATGCCCCATCATGGGACAAAAAGACATCCCCATTTGGTTCCGCCTGCCAGACCCGGGCCTGGGGCAGATAGTCCACCGGGGCCATGTTAAAAGCTTCCACAACCTTCAGTCCCGCACTATAATCATCACCGAGAATGGCGTGCTGCCCGGACGTGGCTTTGGTAATATTCCGATATATCTGGCCACCGGGGCTCGCCTGTTCATCAAGCAGAGCAACATCCAACCCTTTTATCGCAAGCTCAGTACCGCATGCAAGACCCGCCGGCCCAGCGCCAATCACTATGGCATCGTATCTATTTTTCATTTGTTCTCTTCAACTCGTTCATACTGTCGTTTAATATGCATGCCTTCCACTACAGGCTCCAGACATGCTTGACGATTTTTAATACCATTAATTTCCACCAGACACTCAAAACAGACGCCCATCAGACAGTAGGGTGCACGTTTTTCATGATCGGCAGCGGATTGGCAGAAGTGATCATCATCGTGTCCCAACAAAGCAGCAGCAACAGTCACCCCGGCAGGAACCTCACAGGGCTCCTCCTCGAAATAAACGGTAACGGTATTGGAAGTCGCTGCTGGATTACTCCAGGTAAATTTACTTTTGCCTTTACTCATTGCTTACTCATCTCGTTAACTTTATTTGTAACTATTCAGGTAGGTGCTGAAAACCTGATAATACCACGGACTCTAACTGTTCAGCAGTGTTCCAGGTGTGCACACGCAGGTCGATCAGCTATACACTTGTATGCTGGGCGGACTGATCGTGCACAGATGGGGTGCTGCTGAATAGTTACCTTTATTTTTACAATGCCGTTAGACCAGGTAAGGCTGCTTCCCACAAAACCAGCTCCTGGCCAAGGCCGTTCTCGATAGCACTTTCGTACATGGTCATAGCCCAGGCGATATCCCGGAGAATCATGCCGTTAGAGATAAAACACTTTCTCTTGTCACTCTTCTTATCAACAGGAGCAAAGCCTGCGGCAGTCTTGCCGAGATCCTGAATGTCTCATTCTTTGATTTCACCGCTGTCTACCAGAATAAGTACCTCGTCGCTGTAATAATAATTATATCTATGGGTATCTCATTGCGTGGGGTGCACATTGGATGCTTGATATATCACACATTTGACACCTGTCAAGCCCAGAAGTTGACTTTTTTCCAGCCTTTTTGACCGGCTAATCACTCAGTTGAGAGTGATATATGTTTGTTATTATGTGTTAAATAAAAAACTTTTTTTATGATTCCTGGAGCAGAAAAATTATCTGGCTGCCTTCCAGTAATTTCCTATTTCTCGATAGTGTTCTGCTAAAAATCGCGCCGAAATTTCTCGCTGGTTTTTTTTCAGGGCCATCACTATTGGGGGGTGTAAAGCAAACAATTTTTCCAACGGCATTGATGCTTCTGCAATCGTTGCCAGAACCTGCAACTGCATTCGGAGTGAAATCCAGACGTTCAACATGTTCTTGTTGCCGGAAATTTGCACGATCGAACGATGAAAGAGGTTATCTGCCAATGTAAAAGACGTTACATCATGATCCATTACCGCACGGTGCATGGAGTCAAGGTGTATGCTGAGTTGTTCGGCAAGTTGTTCTATATCGATTTTCGCAAGTATGAGACAATGTCCCTCAAGTGCTTCACGTATCTGGTACGCTTCTTCAATTTCCTTCCTGTTAAACGTTTTAATCACAGCTCCTACATGAGGCCTGTGCTCAACATAGCCAAGCGCCTGCAGGCTACGAAGAGCTTCCCGAACCGGCGCCTGGCTGGTGCCGAATTCTTCAGCTATCTGCAACTCTTTCAATCTGTCTCCCGGACCAAGTGTACCATCGACGATTCTGTCGATGAGGATCGATTTGATCTGTTCCGTAAGACTTTCTCTTTTTACGAGCTGTCTGCCCATCCACTTCCTCCCCCATGCTATCTAGTGTCTGTCCATAAATGGCTATTTTCTCCTAACTATCTGTTGCTCTCAAAATTTAACCGCAGGCATATAGTTGATATCGAAGTCTCGCTATGCTCGCTTATCTCCGAGGATTAAATTTTGCGAACAACGAAGATTTAGGGAAAAATGGCCGTTTCAGGCTGGAAACTATCTATTATCGGTAATATTAATTTATTTATGCACTTGTCAACTCGAAAAGCACATGTGGCAATACCGTTTCGCGACTGCGTCACCGAGAATCGCAGTGCGGCCTTCACCAGCACCGCGATTATTAACGTTATATCCAAGACAGATGGATTGCTAAGTGACCTTTTCGTTTACCTTCCTGATTATGCACCGGAACAATAACTCCGCTCAGCTGTGGCTTTCTACGGGCCTCAACAATCCCTCGACTGCCAGCTCTTCTGCTGGTTGTTTTCGACATGAACCCAGAATAATTTCAGTGTCAATCAAGGCTATGCATATATCTTGTTGCAGTTGTGCCAGATGGATACCATTCCCCTCAGTCTCAAACCAAAGGACAGACCGACTCTCTCCACGCGTGAGAGTTACACTGGAAAAGAAATCCCCAGATTGTCCACTACTGAGTCGTTGAATGGAGTCGTCCCCAGTCATACGTACCCAATTCGCACCAGCTTCGGACAACGTACCAACCAGTTTCTGCCAAACTACCTCGCTGGAAAATTCTACACCAAGATGCAATCGAACGACAGTCCCGCAATGCCTGATGTCAATTTTGTCCATAATCCCTGATCCCTGGGACAAAGCAGGATGGATGCCACCTCTTATCGAGGAGGCAAAGGCCAGACCTTCATCAGCAAAGAAAGGAACCAGTCTGATCTGTTCGGAAGGTTCCGTGACGAGCGAAACCGCGACGAAGACAGCTCCGGAAACAGCCATGGCAACAATCACTCCATGACCCATAAGAAGTGGATGAAGGCTTTCAAGGTATGGCGGTGCCATAGGCGCAGTTTTTATAAGATCAAGCAACACCAGCGCAACCTGCAGACCAAATCCTACACAAAGAGATGCTCCGGCACCGAGGCTCGTGGCACGTTTCCAGTATAAGCCACCCATCAGGACAAAAAAGTACGATGCGCTGGCGATAAAGGTCGCAATGTGAATGGCATCGATGATGCTGTTGATATAAAACGATCCTATGGTAGCCAGCGTGACAATAACGAGAACGGAGATCCTGTTGACAACCTGCATTTCCTTCATCGTCGCTCCCGGATGCAGATATCTCTGGTAGATATCTCTGGCTATGCACGAGGCACCTGAAGTGGCAAAAGTATCGGTGCAGGACATGGCGGCTGTCGCAAGGGCTACGGCGCACAAGGCGAGAGCCATATCGGAAAATCCTCTCTCCATGATAAAACGTAAAAGTGCAGGTTCAGCCTTTACCATTCCCATGGGAAATCCCATCTTTGCTATGTCCGGATAGATACTATTCAGGCCGACCGCAATAACGGCACAGCCACCAAACACAAAGGCGACCAGGAGTGCACCAAAAAACATGCCATTTCTCGCAGAACGTTCATCTTTGGCAGCCCAAACCCGCTGCCAGGGATCCTGTTCACTGATCCAGCCGGGTACTATGGCAAGAACAAATATCAAAACCATGGGCATGCCAATTGAGAGTGGATTCCACCATGATTCCGGCATGGCTGAAAACAGTTCAGTTGCAGGCAATGCCGATGTTTCTGTTGCACCGGACAAAACCGTAACAGCCATGACAATGATAAAAACGGCCAGGCAGAGAAACTGAATAACATCAGTGGCGATGACCGCCGATAGACCGCCGAGAGTCACATACAATGTCACTGCCAGGCCGACGATAAGGGCTGCATGTAAGGAACTTACTCCATAAAAAATCTGTAAAACCATGGCAAATCCTTTGATATCAGCCACAGCAAAGAGAATCATCACCACAGTTATGATTAGAGCTACGGGGAGACGCAGAAAACTGCCATAGCGGAGTTCAAGGAGTTCGGGCTGGGTAATTGCCGGTAATTTTTTGATTTTTTTAACTAAAAGACCAATGATCACAAGGGCCATGATATTGGGGATGACAAATCCCCAGATCGAACCCATGCCCTGAAGCAGAAAAAAGCCAATCACTGCCAGCAACGCACCTGCTGTTAACCAGGATGCCGCTGCCGAGAAACCGATGGACAGTCCGCCAGCATCCTTGCCAGCCAACCAGAAATCCGCTAGCGTTTTTTGTCTCTTGCTGAAATGAAGTCCGGTAGCGATCAAAATGCCGATATAAAGAGTGAGCAAGAGAAGAAACAGTTGATACGCAGTCATGAAGCCTCCCGTCATGATAGAGATGTCGACCAAAGTAATTCACCAGGCCGACAAGAAATCGGCCCAGGGATTTACCATCTCTCCGGGAAGTTTTATGGCTTATCCTGCAGATATTCTGGCTCGTGGATCATTCTACTAGCCGCGCCTTCCCATACGATACTTCATTTCGAAGCACCAATTGTACAGTGGCATGAGGCGGCGTTCGTCCTCACTTACAGCGGCGGGTCCGTCCCGGGATTGCACCGGGTTCCCTGCCAGGGCAAAGCGGGAAAATAGCTACTATGCCCCCGTCCATATCCTGGACGTTCAGAAAGCCTTTTTATTTGCTCGCCGGCCAGTGCTGCAATTGATCCGACGATGCGAGGTCTTTATACCAGATGGATGACAGCTTTTCAATCCGCTTGCACTTTTCTGGGAGTCTTTTGTGCAGTACCTCGAAAAGCTACATTGAGCTGTCATACCGGGAGAAGAGGATCTGCCCGCAAGGTCCGACAACTCCAACCTAATGATTTTTCATCAATGACGTCTGTCTCATATCAAGCATGGAAGGCCCCCCGCTGTTCCACTATTGGTAGTTTAGAAGCAATGCAGATAAAGTCGGTAACGGTAAGGAGTCATAGTTATGTGTTGACTCTTCCTTCTCTATGGATAGTTATTATCCATTAAATATTTTTTATATTGCCACAACAAACAATTAATACACCTGCTCTTTATTACGAAACGGCTGGAGCAGCAGGGAGAAGCCACCACCAAGCAGCAGTTCAACCCTATAAAACGACCCGACCCGGGCGATGAACATCGGCGTTTCCCAACCCGGATTATAACTCATCCAAAGAGGAGGACTGCAACATGAGAAGAAAATCGGTTGTGATGCGAATGGCGGCTGCTATTCTGCGCCTAACCTCAGGCTTCTGGAGTGTGGCTTCCGCCCAGGACAAGAAGCTTTAGAGCAGCTACAGTCCCGTGGTTATCAATGAACCATTCCAGGAAACCATGGCTCGCATTAAGGCCGTCAAACCCGAGGTGATGACGCGCCAGATGGATTTACTCAACGAGCGTTATGACTTGAGCGACCGGCCAGCTGATGGCGTTATGATATCCGGCGCCAAAAAGCCTGTTCAAGATGGTGTTCGGGCTAAACTACCCAAAGATATGACCTGGGAAAAACTGGCTGGGATTACACCTGAAGAGGTTCGCGAGAAGGACCTCTGGCCAAAAGGCTTTTTGCCGCTGCCTCACCCGAACCACCCCGCTACTACAGCTCAAATGTTGAGTGTATTTCTATCAGTGGTGTGCTCCGCCCAGACTCTGTTGATGAACTCGTTTTTCTTGCAAAAATAAAAATATCCTCGGAAAAGCTTGTTGTCTCTTCATCTGAAAAATGAACAATACAAAAAGATGCGACTATCGCGTCATATTGCTTAACAAGAGCAATATCCCGAATATCCTGGACCCAAAAGGGACAACCAGGAACATTCCTCCTGGCAATTTTGATCAGTTCAACGGACAAATCTAATCCTTCGATGTTGTAACGAGCATCAATTTCAAAAATCATCTGTACCCTTTTTTCTCCTGAATCGTTGTCTCTGTATATTGGAACTTTACAAATATACCAAGGTGCTGGCCTGCATGGAATGAATCGACAATGCTGAGGATGGGCACCTTGAACAGGTTGACTAACATGTTGAATAAAGGAGGTTCCAATGATTAAAAAAGCAATGATCGGGGATATGTTTCTGCTGTTTGCCGGTAGTGCAGGCATGGTATCTGCGACGGATCTGACCCAGATGGAGCGACTCGGCGAGGTCATGTACCAGGATAAGGATTTTTCATTCAATGCAACCCAATCCTGCAGGACCTGTCACCATCCCCTGGTTGGTTTTGATCCTACCAACACCAGAGACCCGTCTCCCACTGTAGTCTCTTTGGGTGCTGACGGAGTAAGCGTAGGTGGTCGAAACGCACCGACCGCTGCTTATGCCGGCTATAGTCCTATCTTGCAACAAGACGAGAAGGGTGCATATTTGGGTGGTATGTTCTGGGATGGTCGGGCGACCGGGTGGACTCTGGGTGACCCTTTAGCAGAGCAGGCCCAAGGGCCGCCTTTAAATCCGGTCGAAATGAATATGCCGAGCAAGGAGGCTCTAGTCCAGGCAGTTCGAGATGCAGGTTACAGCAATCTTTTTTATAATGTTTTCGGTACAGGTTCACTCAATGATGTAAATGTAGCCTACGACAATATAGCCCGGGCAATTGCAGCGTACGAACGATCCAGTGAAGTGTAGCAGTTCAATTCACGCTTTGATCAAGAGAGATTCACAAAACAAGAACTAAAGGGTATGGCTCTTTTTATCGACAACTGTTCAAAATGCCATTCCATGACGGATGTTACGGGCAAAGGCCCACTTTTCACAAATTATACCTACGAGAATATAGGCCTTCCCGCTAATCCGCTGCTCGCAGGCAATCCCGTTGACTATGGTTTGGGGGCTTTTTAGGTGAGAGAGCAGAGAACGGTAAATTCAAAGTCCCGACTCTCAGAAATATTACCTTGACGGCACCCTATGGGCACAATGGTTATTTCCCGACCTTAAAGGATATAGTTGACTTTAAAAATAGTCGAGATGTTGATAACTGGGAGACTCCAGAGGTTGATGAGAATGTAAATAAGGTTGATATTGGAGATCTCGTCCTGAGTGCTTCACAAGTTGACGACATTGTAGCATTTCTCATGACATTGACCGATTTGTAACGACACGGGGATACCAAACCAAAGACTTTTGGTACATACGACAAAGAAAGTTGAGGTTGTCTGCGCTCGTTAAGCTCGACGTATTTTCCTGCCCGCCACTTTATGTGGCGGGCTCTTTTGTATCAATGCGTACCTTGATTGACAGACATCAAATCAGCCATTGTTCACTTCGTCAACAATGGTCTTACCTGCTTTGAATTTGACCACAGTTTTTTCAGGAATATCGATTGATTTACCAGTTTGTGGATTTCGTCCAGTCCTGGCCTCTCTTTTGGCGGTAGAGAAGGTTCCAAAACCAATCAATGACACCTTGTCGTTATTCCTGAGCGTTTCTGCAATTGCCCCAAGACAACCGTTCAAAGCTTTTTCGGCCTGGATTACAGTAAGATCTGCGGATTTTGAAATGTAGTCAACCAGCTCTTTTTTGTTCATATTTTTCCTCTTTGTTTAGGTTTGTTGTTTCTGGAGTCGGATAGTAGCACTTTTTTTAGAAAAAGCACAACTGACTTGTTTCAACGCATTGGGTTAAAGATCATTATTTTGTTCCCAGGCACCACGATTCTCGCTTCTTTACCGAAAAACACCCGTGATACGGGGGTGCGCTGAGAAGCTGGGACAATACATTCATGACCAATTTCCGCAGCCGCAGCTGGAAGGCCCTCAAAGAAATGAGACGACTCCGTCCTCAATGGTAAAAGTGACATCTTTCATGGCTGTCACTTCATTTTTACCGACACCATAAATCTTGGCAATGATCACAAAATGTTGTGCGACCGACTCAAACTACCAAAAACACGCAGGCCATTAGATTTAGCCATTTTTACTGGTTAGAAATGCCGGCTAAAGGGGCATAAGATCGGGAGGCATCCTGTTTAAAAACTATTGTGGATATGAGTGCATTGGTTTAAGCATATGGCTAAGGATGTTTCGATTTTTCGCATTTTACCTCATTCTATTTAACGGAAGAAATACAATGGAAAGTCCATTCAATTTTACGCAAAAAAATGTTCTGGTGGTGGGTGGCACAAGCGGCATTAATCGCGGTATTGCTGAAAATTTTGCGAAAGCCGGTGCTCGCGTTGCCGTAGTGAGCCGTTCGCAACAAAAAGTTGATGACACCATTGCGTCTTTACAAAAATGCGGTGCAGCAGATGCCAAAGGTTTTGCAACCGATGTTCGTGAGCCAGATGCGATACAAGCAGGCATCGCCAATCTGCATAGCGAATGGGGGAGTTTGGATGTGGTGATCTCCGGAGCGGCTGGAAATTTCCCTGCGCTCGCAATGGGTATGTCGGCCAATGGTTTTCGATCAGTGGTGGATATTGATTTAATGGGAACTTTTAATGTGATGCAAGCAGTTTATCCCTATTTAACGAAACCGGGTGCATCCATTATCAACATTTCCGCCCCTCAGGCTGTTATTGCTATGGCCGGGCAAGTTCACGTCTGTGCCGCCAAAGCCGGTGTTGATATGATTACTCGCACGCTGTGTTTGGAGTGGGGTGGTGAGGGCGTTCGAATTAATTCCATTATCCCAGGGCCTATTGACAATACCGAAGGAATGAATCGCCTGGCGCCAACGGAAGGAATTCGTCAAGCGGTAAAAAATTCCGTGCCGCTCCAACGCATGGGTTGCACGGACGATATTGCCAATGCCTGTTTGTTTTTAGCATCCGATTTTGCAAACTATATCAGCGGTGCCGTTCTGCCTGTTGATGGTGGATGGTCCCTGGGTGGTGCCACAATGATAGGAACAGGCTTAGCAGAAATATTGCAGAAGAAATGACAGGAACACCGTTTGGGTTGGCCGCATATGCTACACGGCACGGGGGGAACCGCACATGATTCTGCTTTGTTAAAAAATTAACAGGCGCATTATCGAGATGAACCTGATAAGAGTCACATGGGGCGAGCAAGCCTCCTTGAGCAAAACCGCAACACTCCATTTAAAGGTCAGATATGTACGAACAGGTCTCCCATACTCTTCTCAATGACATCCTCAACGACATCAAACCCGAGATCTCTGAGCAGGATTTGCGCCATTTCTACACCCGCTTAGGGGCAAACTTTTACGGAATCCACTCGCTGTTTTATACACTTTACGGTGATCGGGAGGATTTTGCCGAACAGGCACAGCATCTGGTCGAGACCATGGCCCAGCATTATATTAAGCGACCGGAAGAACTGCGCCAGCTCGATCTCGCCCGGGAAAAGGATTACAACTGGTTTCTCAGTCAACAATGGATCGGAATGGCCCTCTACTGCAAGGGGTTTGCTGGCAACCTGCAGGGATTGCAGGAGCGGTTGTACTATTTTCAGGAGCTGGGCGTCAACCTGGTTCATGTGATGCCTATACTGCGTTGCCCCGAGGGGAGCAGTGACGGGGGCTATGCGGTCAGCGATTTTCGTGAGATCAACCCTGAGCTCGGCAATTTGGAGGACCTTCAGCAACTTGCCGCTGAGATGAAACAACGCGACATTCTGCTGGTGCTCGACGTTGTCGTTAACCACACCTCCAACATGCATTACTGGGCGACCCACGCCAAGGCTGGAGAGAAGAAATATCA
>RCMY010001598.1_pt1 | contig 23194 bp, 17 predicted proteins | sample 2041341 | NCBI WGS metagenome assembly RCMY01 (sample SAMN09708234, study PRJNA481090) | Marine sediment metagenome, whole genome shotgun sequencing project.
GGTTCTTCTTTAATTTAGTTGAATTTAAACCTAAGAATAAGTCCTATATATTCTACCTATAATTTATATGTAATTAACTATAAATCAATTATTTATGTTGCTAAAAATTAGGATGTTTGACAAATATTTTGTATATTTATATCGCTAAACGTAAATAACGAAATAATGTCAGAACATCCTAATGCCCACAAAGTTACAACAAATAATCAAGAAACATTGCATGGATATATGTCAAAGATTAATTCTTCTGTAGGTCTGAAGAATATTATATCCATACCAGAATTGAAGATTCTCTATATCTGCCATGAAGGTGAGAATATAGAAATACACGCATCCGCTTCAAGGAAAACAGCATCTTGTCCATATTGCGGTCACAAAAGCATATCAGTGCATAGTCATTATACCAGATGCATATCAGATCTTCCGATACAAGGTCAACCGACTAAAGTTGTACTGTACATAAGAAAGATGTTCTGCAAAAACAAATATTGTAAACATAAGACTTTTGCAGAACAGCCTGGGACAGAAGTCTTTAGATACAGGAGACTGACCAGAAGATGCGAACTGCATGTTGTTCGTCAAGGTTTGATAGGCTCATCTGAAGATGCAAGCAGGATATTGTCTCGTTCCGGTATTAAGATAAGTGGTTCTTCGGTCCTCCGTGACCTTCATCGTACACATGTCCCTGACTATGAGAATATAGGTAGAATTGGAGTGGACGACTGGGCTCAGCGAAAGGGCGTTACTTATGGAAGTATTGTTGTCAGCCTCGAAGGAAGACATCCTATTGATATACTTGGAGACAGGAAAATGAAAAGTTTCAGAGAATGGCTGGAAGAGCATCCAAAGGTATTCCTTGTAAGCAGAGACCGCTCTACCGAATATAGTTCAGCCATAGCTGCTTCTGGTAGGCCAGTGAGAGAAGTTGCAGACAAGTTTCACTTGGTCAAGAACATAATGGAACGCACAATGAAACTCGTCGACGAACACTATGGAGAATATAGAGCAGCAGTCATAGCAAAGGAGGATTCAGATAATGAGTCATATGAATTGGCTGCCCCGACTATAGTTATACAGGAAAAAACTCTCAGGAAGGAAAAAGTGGGTTCAAGACTTGTGAAGTTCAATGAAGTCAAGGAGTTGCAGCGAAAGGGGTTTAAGCCAGCTACCATTGCCAAGAAGCTGGGGATTGCCCGACAGACTGCAACTAAGTTTTGCAGACAGGACAAACTGCAGCCTTGGAATAGCAAGCATAGAAATGAATATGAAGAATTCGACAAATATGTAGAAGAACAATATGCTGAAAAGGGTGAGTTATTGCCCATCTTACATGATTTGAGGGATAAAGGATTTACAGGCTCGCAAACTCCTTTTTATGACCATTATCGATATTTGCGTGATGGACATCGTGACAATAGAGCTAAGCCCCAAAAAGCTCCAAAGCCTCAGCAGCCCCGTGATGATAGACCTGCCTTGATCTCAGTGAAACAGATTGGTGTGTCAATAGGAAACACAATTAGAAATAGAGCTGATGCCAAAGAACTTAAAACGATTCAATTCCTACTCGAATTTGATTGGTTCAGAGAAATGTATGAGGCTACCGAAGAGTTCTATTCTATTATCACTGGTACGGACAGTTGCAGACTTATTAGATGGATGAAGAAATACTGGAAAACAAAGATTAGGACGCTCAAGACATTTTTAACAGGCGTAAAATTCGATTATAGAGCTATATTAAATACCATTAAGGAAAATGTCACAAATGGAATCACAGAGGGATTTGTAAATAAACTAAAAGCTGTAAAGAGAACTATGTATGGTAGAGCGAGCATTAAACTACTAAGAAGAAAGATGGTTCTAGAGCATATATTCTTCAACTAAATTAGAGAAGAACCAAGAACCAGTATTTCAGTATGCATAACTACGAATATGTATACAGATTCTGTCATAGTCAAAATGCATAAAGCGCAACGAGAATAAAATCATCTTTTTCGGTGCGCCTTTGAGTAATAAGGCTCTTATTACTCGGTAAAGCATGTAGGACAGCAGAGTGATTAGGCCCTAATCACTCTCTAAAATGTATAAGAACGGACTCTCATACATAAGCTAACGTGTTGTAAAACAATGCTTTTCGCCAAAACATGTAGGAAACAGCGCTAAAAACTCAAAAAAAACTTTCTTTTGTTGATTTAGGTAGGGCTTATTGATACTTTTGTAGCTAAATACATCTCGAAACATCGATATATTGGTTTGTAACTATTCTGGTTCTGATTCAGATATCTACGTTATCATTACTACCCCATATACAATAATCGGATGTAATTTTCGTTTGTATATTGTATATGAAGTCAAAGTTACTGCTAATTATAATATCAATTGGATTTGTGCTGAATGCTCATGCGCAAAGTTTTACTCTTCATGGAAGGGTTCTTGACGCTGACAATAAACCAATAGAATTTGCATCTGTTTCAGTATTGAGTCAGGGCAAGTTAACTTTGACATCTTCTAAAGGAAATTTTTCAATGTCTTTGCTTTCTTCTGATAGCATCACTGTTAAATTCTCAATGATTGGTTACAAAACAAAATCTAAAGTTTTATTAAAACCAAAAGGAAAACAGACTTTATTAGTTGTAATGTATCCCAGTGACAACACATTAGGGACGATTGAAGTTACAGGACAAAAAATACAAAGTGGATTAATTCAAAATCTTAAGAAAGAAGATTTATCTAATATAAATTCAGCTGCTAATTCTAATACTGTAGAGAAGCTTATTCAATTACAATCAGGTGTATCTACTCATAGTGAGTTCTCATCACAGTATAACGTAAGAGGTGGCTCTTTTGACGAAAATAGTATCTATATTTATGGCAATGAGATCTACCGTCCATTCCTAATAAAAAGCGGTCAGCAAGAAGGTTTATCTGCAATAAGCCCATATATGGTAGAAAACATCGATTTCTCAAATGGAGGCTTTACCCCCAAGTATGGCGATAAAATGTCTTCAGTTCTTGATATAACATATAAGAAACCTGAGAAATTTGAATCTATCGTTTCTGCGAGTCTTATGTCTGCAGATGCATACATAGGTTTTGGCAATAAAAAATATTCTTGGACAAACAGCATTAGATACAACAACAATCGCTTCTTACTCAATTCTCTTGAAACATCAGGAGAGTACAAGCCAAACTTCACTGATTATCAAACTTATTTTTCATATAGTCCAAATGCTAAGTGGAGTTTTGATATAATTGGAAATTATAATAATAGTCATTATAATTTCTATCCAGAGACTCGTGAAACAAAATTTGGGACTCTTGACAATGTAAAATCATTCAAAGTCTATTTTGATGGTCAGGAAAACGATATCTTCAAGACTACTAGTGCTACTGTTGGAATAACTAGACATTTCACCCCTACCAGCAGCATTTCATTAATAGGTTCGTCATTCACATCAAATGAGAAAGAACAATATGACATACAAAGTCAGTATTGGCTTACCCAAACTGATAATCAAGATAATCTTGGAGTAGGCACCTTCTTTGAACACACAAGAAACTATCTAAAGGCCAATGTTAATATGTTGAAGCTGATACTCAAACATAAGATAGATCATCACAACATAGAAGCTGGAATTACATTTAAAGATGAACATATTAAAGAATATAGCAATGAATATGAAATGAGAGATTCTAGTGGCTATACTATTCCACACACTGGTAACGATTTGAATATGATTTATTCTTTGAATGCTAATAATAGAATTAATTCACAACGTACAGAAAGCTATATTCAAGATTCATGGAGATTTACTAGCGCCCACGAAAACACAGTATTTACATTAAACTATGGCGCCAGAGTAAGCCATTGGAGCTATAACAAAGAAACAATCCTCTCCCCAAGACTTTCATTAGTCATTATCCCTTCTTTCAGCAAGAACGTAACATTGCGACTTGCTACTGGTGTCTATTATCAAGCACCATTCTTTAAAGAATTAAGAGACACCATAAACACGAATGGAATGACGACAGTTACATTAAACAATAAAATAAAAAGTCAGAAATCAATACACATTATTGCAGGAATGGATTATAGATTTAATGTTGCAAATAGACCGTTTAAATTTAGTGCTGATGCCTATTATAAGATATTAAGCAATCTAATCCCATATTCAGTTAATAATGTCAATGTTGTATATGATGGACGCAATGAGGCTTCAGGACATGCTACAGGTATTGATTTCAAACTATATGGAGAGTTTGTGCCAAATACGAATTCATGGATAACATTATCTTTAATGAATACCAAAATGAATCTTAATGGTTACAGCATCCCCCTACCTACTGATCAACGATATGCCATTAATCTGTTTTATACTGACTACTTCCCCGGAACAGATAAATGGAAATTATCGCTGTCATTGAGCTATGCTGATGGCCTACCCTTCTCTACTCCACATAATGAATATGGTCGAAGCTCATTTAGAGCTCCAGCATACAAAAGAGCAGATGTCGGCATGAGCTATCGACTTGTAAATAACACATACAAAGAAAAGCCAAACGTATTTAAAAACGTTTGGCTTGGTATAGAGTGTCTCAATCTTTTTGGAATTAATAATGTTAATAGCTATTACTGGATAACTGATGTCTCGAACCAGCAATATGCAGTACCAAATTATCTTTCCGGAAGATTACTTAATGCAAAAATTACATTTGAATTTTAGCTAAAATATAAAAAGTATAACAGGGCTAATATTGCAACTAAGGCAACGCCTATAACAGCCTTTATAAGACAACCTGTAACCTTTTTAACTGTGATAATCCCTACTACTATAGCAATTAGTATAAAGATAAAATATCCAAAATTGTGTACCATATAATCTATTTAAAAATGTGACGAAAATGTGGAGGAATTGGAGTTTCAAAATCCATTGGCTCGTGTGTTATAGGATGATAGAATGACAACACATAAGCATGTAGGCACAATCTACCTATTGGGTTATCGCCATTGCCATACTTAACATCTCCACACACAGGGTGTCCCATATCCGCTGTATGAACTCTAATCTGATTTTTCCTACCTGTTTCCAGTTTATATTCAACAAGAGAATAGTCAGCGCTTCTTTTTAATACATGAAAATGTGTAACAGCATATTTTCCACCGTTATCAACAGGTGAAGAATATGTGATATATGCACTATTATCTTTTAGCCAGTTTGCAATTGTACCTTCATCCTGTTCCATCTCTCCTGATACTACTGCAACATATCGCCTGTCAAAGACAATATTATGCCAATCTTGTTCAAGCAACATCTCCGTTTGCTTATCCTTGGCATATATCATAAGACCACTTGTGTCGCGATCAAGACGATGAACTATATGAGCTGTACACTTTTGTCTGCTTCTTTTAAAGTAATCATCTAGAACAGTCTTAACATTCAGAGTAGAGTGCCCTGCAGCCATTGATAATATACCGATATTCTTTTCAATAACAACAAGATATTGATCTTCGTATACTATCTTTACATAGCGACTCTTGAAAATATTATTATTTTGTTTTGTCTTACTAAACGTGATCTTCATACCCGCTGTCAAAGGATAGTCAAACTGAGTTATTACTTTTTGACCAACTTTAATACCACGACCTTGAAGAGTTGATTTTATCTTAGACTTACTCATGCCTTTGACATTCTCAAGAAGCCAATCCAATAGCTTTCCGTCATGTTCAACTATATAATAGTCGTATTCACCTGGGCGATTATAATTGTTTTTTATCATCTTTACAATTTGATTTTCTTCTTAACGATCTTACTTTCATTGCTCATTCTATCCAAAGCCGTAACAACATATGTATATTTCGTCTTACCGTCTTCATATGGCAATTTATAGAAAGTATCGGGCGTTACGCTAACTATCTTTGATGGATTAGATATGTTTATCTCCTCACCATTATTAAATCTGTATACAACGTATTTTGTAGCAACATCACCCCAATGCTTTCCTTTTGGCGCACGCCAGAAAAGTACGTAACCATCTTGTGTCCAAATTGGTTTTACACTACGCGGTTTCTTTGGTGCTTTTGAATCAATAAATGGCATTAAAGGTTGTAATGCAGGATTACGCCAATATGTTGTACGCATTGTGGTTGCATAATTACCGATATTGTCTACAAATGATTTTGCATACCATAACACCGTTCCATCAACATTCTTCATCTCGTCATGAAGACGTCTTTTATATGGCAACTGATTGCTTTGAGGATTTTGTGGATCTGCAAATTTTACAGTTCTTTCCACATCCTCACCAATATACAATGGTCTATTACTAGCATACTTGTTCCACCATTTAATAAGTTCTTCGTAATCGGCAGAAGGATGACCTACTTGCCAATACAATTGTGGAACGCAATAGTCTACCCATCCATTATTCACCCACAGCAAAACGTCAGCATATAAATCATCATAATTCTGCAGTCCATTTGTTTGGCTACCAATAGCAGAGTTTTTCTTGTTTCTGTAAATACCAAAAGGCGAAACTCCAAATTTAACCCAAGGCTTTATAGCATGTATGCTATCAGATAATTGTTTGATAAACAGATTGACATTGTATCGTCTCCAATCTCCCCTGTCTTTAATACCATTATTGTATCTCTGATATTCTTTATCATCTTGAATAGTCTGTCCTGCTGCTGGATATGGATAAAAGTAGTCATCAATATGAAAACCATCTATATCATATCTACGAGTAATATCAGAAGCGATCTTGCAAATATACTCTCTATTTTCCGGTTGCCCAGGATTTAGAATATATTGATTATCATATTCAAATACGCATTCTGGATTTGTCTTTGCAATATGATTAGATGCCAAAACAGATGTTGTTTTAGATTTTGCTCTGTATGGATTTATCCATGCATGAAGTTCCATGCCTCTTTTGTGGCATTCATCTATCATCCATTTCAAAGGATCCCAATATGGTTGTGGGGCAACACCTTGCTGTCCTGTAAGAAATCTACTCCACGGCTCGTAATTACTTTGGTACAGTGCATCACATTCTGCTCTAACCTGAAAAATCACAGCGTTTACTCCATCACGCTGCATCTCATCAAGTTGACTTCTTAATGTCTGTTGCATACCTTCTGTGCCAAGACCTATAAACTGTCCGTTAACACACTGTATCCATGCTCCACGGAATTCTCTTTTCTGTTGAGCTTGAAGCAAAGATAAATTAAAAACTGATAGTAATAAAATAAATAGTAATCTGCGATTCATTATGTGATTATATTTTTATAATGCAAAAATACTAAAAAAAGGAAGAATACTAACTAACTTTATTAAAAAGATGCATAAATTTGGTGAATTCAAGCCTTTTTTATAATTTTGTAGCTAAGATAAAAAATGAAAACACGATTATCCAACATATATATCAGATGTTTTACGGTAGTATTGATTATACTGTATAATACAACAGGCGTCAAGGCAAGCGATAAAACTCGTCCTGACAAATTGTTGCTTAATCGAATTTTTAAATATGAACAGAGTATTGACACCGTTAACATAGCCGAATACAGTGCATTTTCTTATACAAAATACTCTCTTTATGTAAAGAAGCGTAACATCACTTTGCTTGCCGTTCCTACGATGTGGTCTGTTGCTCATGGAGGTAAGCGTAGATATCTTGGCGAAACTTACGAAAAGATCAATTTTAAGGGATTTAATAATTATAACGTAGAAAAGATTACAGAGCTGTCTACGATTCCGCATCATAGGAATACGATGACAACTGTGCTGAAGTATCTTACACCAGAAATATATAGTTCAACCATTTTCAATGGTGATATCCTATCACCTTTTAATTCTGTAAACAGAATTTATTATAAATACCAAGTTACATTCTTACTCAACGGCACTGCGAAAATAGACTTTAAGCCGAAGATGAATAATACGCAGCTTATTAAAGGTCAAGCTTTAGTAAACTATAGTTCAGGTAAGATTATTAGTGCTAGTATGAAGGGAGAATACGATATGGTGGATTTCTCTCTTGATATAAATATGGGAGAAGATGGAATAAAATCGCTGCTCCCTACTGATGTAAAACTATCATGCAAATTCAAATTCATTGGCAATGTAACTGAGGGGCAATTCCAAGCCTATTATGGACTCCCAGCTGTGTCGTGTGATAGTATTAAAGGTCAGAAAGAAATCATGGATCACGTGCGCCCAGTGCCACTTACCTCAGAAGAATCGTTACTCTATAAGATTGATGCAGAAACTAATGCAAAAAAGGATTCTATTGATTCTACTCAAATTAATAATGAGAATAAGATTAAAAAACTACTTTGGGATATCATTGGCGATAATGTAGTAAACAGAATAAAAAGTAATTTCGGTAAAAATAATGAAGGCTATCTTAGAATTAATCCAATTCTGAATCCTCTTTATATGGGATACGACCATAGACGCGGATTTACGTATAAAATTGATGTCCGCCTAAATTATATGTTCACTCCAAACAGTCTGTTGTCTACTCGTTTTATGGCTGGATATTCATTTAAGCAAAAGCAGTTATATTACACTATTCCAACCATTTATTGGTATAACAAAAGAAAGAATGGCTTCATTGAATTTGAATTCGGAAATGGAAACTGGATAAGTAATGGTAAGGTTCTTGGCAGAGCGCAACAAGTATTAAGTGATTCCATATTGAATAGTCATCCAAAGATGATTTATTTCAAGGATAGATACTTTAAGTTGGTTAATAATTATGACTTTAATGATTATTTTGGTTTTCAGACTGGTGTCATCTTTCATAACAGGTTAGCTGTTGATAAAGTTGGATACCGACTTGCTGGAATGCCAAAAGGATACAATTCTGTGGCACCACTTCTCCAACTTCAATATCGTCCCATTGGGTGGAATGGTCCATGCATCATTGCAGACTATGAACGCGGTATCAAAGGATTTCTTGGTGGAGACATCAATTATGAGAAAGTGGAATGTGATGCACAATGGAAATTAAAGTTAAGGCGACTTGAATGTTTGCAGATGAGAGTTGGTAGCGGCTTCTATACTCTGAAAGGCGAACATACATATTTTCTTGATTATAGCAACTTCAGAGAGAATCACATTCCTGGTGGATGGAATGATGACTGGAGTGGAGAATTTGAACTTCTAAACTCTAATAAATATAATGATTCCAAATGGTATACACGCGCTAACATAACCTACGAAAATCAGTTGCTGTTTGGCGCACGCATCCCTTTTGTTGGGCATTTTATAGAAATGGAACGAGTCTACGCTAGTATTCTTGGTTCGCAAGATTGTAAACCTTACGTGGAATTGGGATATGGATTCACTACCCGACTCTTTTCTATGGGAATATTTATGAGCAATGACAGTGGAGTCATCAAAGAGTTTGGATGTAAATTTGGTTTTGAACTATTTAGACATTGGTAATGAAAAATTTAACTGTATATAGAGCCAGTGCCGGCTCAGGAAAGACATTCACTTTAGCTTTGGAATATATCAAGCTATTAGTGGAAAATCCTCAATCATTTAGGCAAACGCTCGCTGTAACTTTTACCAATAAAGCTACAGAGGAGATGAAGATGCGAATCCTGAGTGATTTGTATGGCATTTCAAAGGGGCTGAAGAATAGTAATACTTTATTAGAAAAGATTAAAGAATCTACAGAATTCAGCGAGAAGCAAATCCGTGATCGTGCATGGCTTTCATTGCAGCTACTGATACATAATTATAATTATTTTCGTGTAGAAACCATAGATGCTTTCTTTCAGACTGTTTTAAGAAATCTTGCTAAGGAACTTGATCTTTCTGCCAATCTTAAAATTGAGCTCAACGATGCACAAGTTGAGCAGCAAGCTGTCGATGAACTCATTGAGAGTCTTGATGAAACATCACTCTTATTATATTGGATTCTTGATTATATTCACGAGAATATTGAAGATGACAAATCATGGAATGTGATCTCTCAGATTAAGAATTTTGGTCTAAACATCTTCAAAGATTACTATAAGAAAAATCAAAATGAACTTTCACAAATCCTAGATCAAAAGGATTTCTTCAAAAACTACACTCAAAAGCTGAGAAGCATCAGAAGCAAAGCTAAATCACAGCTTGCCGAACTTGCTGATAACTTCTTTGATACACTTGGATCAAACGGCTTCTCTGTTGACGACTTCTCGCGCAAATCATCAGGACCTTGCGGATATTTCATCAAACTAAAAAGTGGTGATTTTATTGATGACGAAAAGATATTTAATAAGACAGCTCAAGAGGCTGCTTCCACACCAGAGAAATGGGTCGTTAAAAAACTTGCTCGACCTGGTGAGCCCATCTATGATTTGGTCTGTGATACTTTGATGCAAATGCTTAATAATGCAGAGAACACCAGAATCAAGCAAGCTAAATTATATAAGAGTGCAGACCTTACGCTGCGCCATCTCAGCCAGTTGCGTCTATTGGGCTGTATTGGCGATAAAGTAACTGAGTTAAACAATGAGGTAAATCGCTTCATGCTCAGCAATACACAGACCTTGTTGAGTTCTATGATTGAAGATTCCGACTCTCCATTTATCTTTGAGAAGATAGGCACGCAACTTGAAAATATAATGATTGATGAGTTTCAGGATACCAGCACCGTTCAATGGGAAAACTTTAAGGTATTATTAAAAGAAACCATGAGTCGTGAGGGTAAGAATCTGATTGTTGGCGATGTCAAACAGAGCATTTATCGATGGCGTTCTGGCGATTGGAGACTTCTTAATGATATTGATAAGCAATTCAATGAGGGGCAGATTTCAGAGTGCACTCTGGCCACCAACTACCGTTCATCAAAGAATGTTGTATGGTTTAACAACGAATTTTTCAAGCATGCCAGTGAAATAGAATATCATGAACTTTCTGAAATCTGTGGTCAAGAAGCCGAACAGATGAAGAAAGCTTATGCTGATGTAGAGCAACAAATTCCAGAAAGCAAAATAAAGGAAGATATCGGCAATGTTGAAATCAAGTTATTGCCCGACGATGACTATATGGAAAACATGCTCTCTGAGACATTAGAGAAAGTAAGAGAGCTTAAATCTTTGGGTGCAGCCGATAAGGATATAGCTATTCTAGTTAGAACCAATCCACTGATAAGACTTGTTGGTGACTATTTCATGAAGAATATGCCAGAGGTACAATTGGTTTCTGATGAAGCTTTTCATTTAGATGCTTCTCAGGCCGTTAACATCATGGTATATGCCATGAAAGTGTTAGCGATGCCAGACGATGAGATTGCACTTGCTTCATTAGTCAAAATCTACGTCAAGTCTATTAAGAACAACGAGCTCAATGACAATCATATATTCCTTGAGTCAGAATATTCTGAAAATCTTCTGCCAAAAGCTTTCCTTGATAAGAAAGATGAACTCTTAGGATTGCCTTTAATGGAATTAGCTGAAGCCTTGTTCTCTATTTTTGATTTGAGTATTCTTGATAGTCAGAACGCCTATATCTGTGCATTCTACGACAAAATCAGCGAGTATATACAAGACGGTATACCAGATTTAAGAGATTTCTTAACTAAATGGGATGATAATATTCACAACAGCTCTATCCAAAGCAGTGATGAGAATGGTATCAGATTGATTACAATCCATAAGAGTAAGGGATTGGAATTTAAATTCGTTATTATACCATTCTGTGATTGGAAACTTGAGAAAAACAACGTTATATGGTGCCAACCAAAAGTTTCGCCTTATAACGAACTACCTGTTGTTCCTATTGATTTCAGCAAGAAACAAATGATTGGGTCAATCTATGAAGATGACTACACTCACGAGCATCTGCAAAACATGGTTGATAATCTTAACCTGCTCTATGTAGCGTTTACAAGAGCTGAAACTGGATTATATATATATGGCAAGCGTGATAAGAATGGCTCAACAAGATCAGCGATCATTGAAGAGTGTATCAATACTATTAGTGATAAGCTTGGGGCTAGTATCTTAGGCGATTATACAGATTATGACCAACCTATCGAATTTGAATTTGGAAGATTGCCACAAGACATGTCTACAAAGGAGAAAGCTGATGATGGGAATATATTCAAGGCGATTTCTCATAATGAGGCTTTAAGCATCCGAAACTATGAGAATAACGTCAAGTTCAGACAAAGTAATAAGAGTGATGAATTTATAAAATCTGGCATTGAAGACGAACAAACCATACAGAAAAAAGCATTTATAAATGTGGGCAATGTCATGCACTCTATCCTCTCAGAAATACAAACTGAAGAAGATATAGACTACTCTTTAAGAAAATTGGAAGAGGAAGGCATTGTTTATGACAATAATATCACAGCCGAAAAGTTGCAGAAGATGCTTCGTGACAGTTTTAATATCAAGATAGTTAAAGATTGGTTTTCTGATAAATGGCAAGTGTTCAACGAATGTTCAATCCTGAAAGTAAATCCAGAAACCAACAAAGTTGAAGTAAAACGACCAGATAGAGTGATGACAGATGGCAAGCAAATGATTGTTGTTGACTTTAAATTCGCCGCACCTAAAGAGGAACATAAATCACAAGTTAAGGAATATATGCAGCTTCTCAATGATATGGGATACACTGATATACATGGTTATTTGTGGTATGTTTACTCTAAAAATATAATTGAAATAAAATGAAATCATTTTTACACTTCGTTGCAGAAGACATTATAAAGAAATATGGAACCAACCTATCTCGAATAGCAGTTGTGTTTCCTAATAAACGTGCTGCTCTCTTCCTTAACGAAGAGCTTGCACGATTAGTCGATAAACCTATTTGGAGCCCAACCTACATCACTATTAGTGATTTGTTTCGCAACCACTCTGATAAGACTGTAGGCGAACAAATAAAGCTGATATGCGATTTACACAAAACATATAATGAATGTACCGGTATTGATGAATCACTTGATTTGTTTTACGGTTGGGGACAACTGATGTTAGCCGACTTTGATGACATTGATAAGAATATGGCAGATCCTGAAAAAGTATTTGCCAACCTCAAGGATATTCATGAGTTTGATGATATATCATATCTATCAGATTCTCAGAAAGATATGCTTAAACGATTCTTTAGTAACTTTAGCGAAGAACAAAACTCAGAAATCAAGCGTAAGTTCCTCACATTGTGGAGCAACTTTGGCAACATCTACGACAATTACAAGAGCCGTCTAGCGTTGCAAAACATTGCTTATGAAGGTGCTCTATATCGCGAAGTTGTTGAAACAAAAGACCTAGACTTTAAATATGATAACTATCTATTTGTTGGTTTCAACATGATGCAGAAAGTAGAACAGGAGATGTGTAGCCGACTGTTGAAGTTAGGCCGTGCTAAATTCTACTGGGATTTTGATGATTATTTCATGAAATCACGTGGAATAGTAGGTCATGAAGCCGGCACATACATCAAGCAATATCTAAAATACTTCCCTAACGAACTTGATATTTCTAATCATGAGATATACAATAACTTGGAAGATAAGAAAGACATTACATATCTCAGTACTACAACAGAAAACATACAAGCTAGATATATTTCAAAATGGTTGACCGATAATGACAGATATAAGGATGGCAAACTCACGGCTATTGTTTTAGCCGATGAAAAACTATTACAGACTGTTATACATTGCATACCTTCTGAAGTTGAGAATGTGAATATCACAACAGGCTATCCTTTGCAGCAGTCTCCTGTATCGTCTTTTGTAAAGATGCTCATTTCGCTTAGAACGATGGGCTATCGCTCTGACATTGGAAAATACAGAATGAAGTGGTGCGAGACGTTACTACGCCATCCCTATTTTAAATTTGTAACCGACAAAGCACAGTCAATACTTGATAATTATAAAAAACTACGCACGTTCTATCAATCATCCAAGGATTTGTCACAAGATGAAGGACTTACTTTGGTCTTCAAAGAAGATAATCTAAATATTCTTTCTCTCAACACATGGTTGACAGATGTATTACAGTTTGTTGGCAATAATTTTTCAAGAGAAAATGAATCTGATCCTTTAATGCAAGAATCATTATTCAGAATGTACACGTTGCTCAACAGATTGGGAGATTTGATAAAGTCTGGGGATCTCGAAGCTGATATAAAAACATACACAAAACTCATCAATCAGCTTATATCCACCACAAGTATTCCTTTTCATGGAGAGCCGATTATTGGCATTCAGATTATGGGAGTGCTTGAAACACGTAATCTTGACTTTGACCATGTTTTGGTATTGTCGTGCAATGAGGGTAACATGCCCAAGGGTGTCAACGATTCCTCTTTCATCCCCTATTCTATCCGAAAAGCTTACGGACTCACTACGATTGACAACAAGGTAGCCATCTATTCATATTATTTCCACAGTCTGCTGCAAAGAGCTACAGACATCACCCTGATGTATAATAAGTCTACAAGCAATACCAATACGGGTGAGATGAGTCGATTTATGATGCAGTTAATGGTTGAAAGTAATCACGTGATACACAAAGCAAATGTGAATGCAAATCAAAAACCTATCACGCAAGTGAAGCAAGCCATTGATAAAGATGAAAAGGTAATGAGTGTAATCAGATCTATCGAAAAGATGTCTCCTACAGCCTTTTCTATATATTTAAGGTGTCAGCTGCAATACTATTACAGATACATTGCCGGCATAAAACAACCTGATAATGAAGATGATGAAATAGACAATCGTATATTCGGTAATATATTCCATAAAGCTGCTGAATTGTTTTATCAAAAGTATATGAATGGTGCAACTGTTCATCAAAGCGATTTGGAAGATGATATCAAGAATGATTCACAACTCAATCGAATCATTGATGCTGCATTCAAGGAAGAACTATTCAATATTCCTCAAAACTCAAAAATAGATTACAACGGACTTCAAATCATCAACCGTCAAGTGCTTCTTGATTATCTTAAACAGATGATCACGATTGACATAAAGTTGGCACCTTTCAGAATTTTAGGATTGGAAAAGAAAGTCTATATGGATCTAACTGTAGATGCAGACAGTGAGCAAAAGACAATACAGCTCTATGGAAACATAGATAGAATAGATGAAATTGAAGATGCAGGAAACAGCAGAATAAGAATCATTGATTATAAAACTGGTAGCAACAACAGAGCCATCGTAAACTCAGTCAATGAGATTTTTGATCCTTCCAAAATCAATAATCACACAAACTATTTCTTGCAGTCAATGCTGTATGCCCTGATTATACGAAATGATAGCAAGCTGAATCCAGAAGATCTCAGAGTAAGTCCTGCCCTGCTCTTCATTCAGCATAGTCTTTCAAAGGACTACGATCCAACCTTACTTTTAAATAAAGAGAAGATTCTTGATATTGCCCAATATAAAGACGAGTTTGTAACTGGATTAAAGCAACTGACAGAAGATATTTTTGATTCATCAAAGCCTTTTCTGCCTACAGATGATAAAAGCCGATGCGAAACTTGCATTTATAAGTCAATATGTGGATAATGAATTTCTTGCTTTCGTAAATGTTTACATATCTTCTATGCTGCAAAGAAATATTCAATATACTTTTAACATATCGTAAGTGGCTAAATGTATGAAAATTAATCACTTCTGAAAAAAAAGAGTGTAAGATTTCGCAAAAAAGTAGAAATAAATTTTTATATGAAACGAAAAACATGTATATTTGCAAACCTGAAAAGGTAAAGTGTACAAAAATATACAACAAAATAACAATAAATACAGATATACAAATGACGAAATCGGATATCATTAACGAAATCACTTTAGCAACAGGCGTACAGAAAAAAGACGTAACAGCTGTTGTTGAAGGTTTCATGGAGACTATCAAGAACAGTTTACTTGAAAAAAAAGAAAATGTATACCTGCGTGGGTTCGGTAGTTTTGTAATCAAGCACAGAGCAGCCAAGACCGCTCGCAATATTCTAAAGAATACCACGATGACTATCGATGCTCACGACTTGCCAAGCTTTAAGCCAGCAAAGTCTTTTGTTGAGTTGATGAAGAACGAATAATTAAATCATTATATTTTAAAAAATTTAAAATTATGCCAAACGGAAAGAAGAAGAAGGGCCACAAGATGGCTACTCACAAGCGTAAGAAAAGATTACGTAAGAATAGACATAAGAGCAAGTAAGTGCTCGACAGCCTATTAGGACTTAGGGGCATGTCAATGCATCCACTAGGAAGCTGTGACATGCCCTCTTTGTATAACTTAAGAAAAGATTAACTGAAAAAAAATGACCAGCGAAGTTGTAATTGACGTTAGAGAAAAAGAGATTTCGATTGCTCTGCTGGAGGACAAAAACCTTGTAGAGTATCAAAACGAGCCTAGACAGGCATCTTTTTCAGTAGGAAACATTTATGCTGCAAAAGTTAAGAAACTCATGCCGGGACTTAACGCTTGCTTTGTAGATGTCGGTTATGAACGCGACGCTTTTCTTCATTATCTTGACTTAGGTAGTCAGTTTAACTCTTATAGTAAATACCTTAAACAGGTAGACAGCGATAGAAAAAAACTTTTTCTATTCAATAAAGCATCAAAGCAACCTGACTTGAAAAAAGACGGTAGCATTCAACAGGCGTTAACTGTTGGACAAGATGTTTTAGTACAAATCGTAAAAGAACCTATTTCTACAAAAGGTCCAAGACTCACAGGAGAATTGTCTTTTGCCGGAAGATTTTTAGTTCTTATTCCTTTTGGAGATAAAGTTTCTGTATCGTCAAAAATCAAAAGCGGAGAAGAGCGTGCCAGATTAAAACAGCTCATCTACAGCATTAAACCAAAGAACTGCGGTGTTATCGTTAGAACCGTAGCTGAAGGTAAAAGGGTTGCAGAACTTGATACTGAATTAAAAGTGCTTGCAAAGCGCTGGGAGGACGCCATCGCAAGAGTTCAGAAAAATCAAAAGCGACCACAGTTAGCATTTGAAGAAACAGGAAGAGCAATTGCGATGATACGCGACTTGTTTAATCCTAGTTTCGAAAATATTTATGTTAACGACGAAGATGTGTTTGAAGAGCTAAAACATTACGTAACCCTTATCTCACCTGATAAGGCTAGTATTGTTAAACTTTACACAGGTAAAGTTCCAATCTTCGACAACTTCAACGTTACAAAACAGATTAAGTCAAGCTTTGGTAAGACAATAAATTATAAGCATGGTGCTTATCTTATTATTGAGCATACTGAGGCATTGCATGTTGTAGATGTAAATAGTGGAAATCGTTCAAGATCCGAAAACGGACAGGAAGCGAATGCCTTGGATGTAAACCTTGGCGCAGCCGATGAATTGGCAAGACAATTGCGACTAAGAGATATGGGAGGAATCATAGTCGTTGATTTTATTGACATGAATTTGGCTGAAGATAGACAAATGCTTTATGAGCGCATGTGCAAAAACATGCAGAAAGATAGAGCTAGGCACAACATTCTTCCGCTAAGCAAGTTCGGCTTGATGCAGATTACTCGACAGCGTGTTCGCCCAGCAATGGACGTTAATGTTGACGAGACTTGTCCTACATGTAATGGATCTGGTAAAATAAAGTCTAGCATTTTGTTTACAGATCAACTTGAGAGAAAGATAGACAACCTAATCAACAAGATTGGCGTCTCTAAATTCTATTTGCATGTTCATCCGTATGTTGCAGCATATATCGACAAGGGATTAATTTCCTTGAAACGTAAATGGCAATTGAAATACGGATTTGGAGTGCATATCATTCCTTCTCAAAAATTAGCTTTCTTGCAATATGAATTTTATAATAGCAAGGGCGAATTTATTGACATGAAAGAAGAAATAGAAACAAAATAAAAATAAGCGTTACAGATTATCTGTGACGCTTATTTTTTTATGTATTCAATAATATCATTATTTCAATCTAAGCCTATCTAGTCTTTCGTTCAGCAACTCAAAATAATCCTTTTGCAATTCTTCATTCAAAAAAGAATCAAAAATAAGATCTTTAAACTTAGGCAAAAGCTTTATATATTTATTGATAAGGCGTCCTACTATAATTTTTTCGATGCCTATACTTTCTGCTAATTTTATGAAATCTTCTTTCTTCAGTTTTTTCTTTTTCCCGTTCAAAGTCAAGGCCATCTCTTCCTCATCCTTTGGATTGACAATTATTGCATTAAGCAAATCATAAGCTGGTGTTAAACGAATTACATTCTCTTCTGGTTCATACAGCGAAAAATTCTTTAGATGCATATCGTTATTACCAACCAGCCATGAGAATAATACTATTTCAAAGAAATTGGTTACATCCATTATAGGAACAGATGAATGCTGAATCACAGCTTTTCCAATGCGTTCATAACTACTCTTATACTTATGCTCAGTTTGTCTCTCCGTGAGTTGACACATATCTTCCATAGCCAACTTTTCACCATCCGAAGTTCTGTCAATACGTCGCGTTAAATAACAGATAGATCTGTCTGCCATTCGCATCAATGTATGAGGTACTACTTGAATCTTGGCCAACTCTGCAAGGTGCATTGTTAGATCCTCTACTTCTGGCATTTGTTCATAGGTTGTTGTCTGTGGTTTACAGATATATCCGCCCCATAACCCCGCAATAGTCAATATGTTACTACCCTCATGCTCATTTAAATTCAAAGATAACTTAGACTGAACACCCGTAAGAGATGTTTGGTCTTGTATCACCTGCTTTGCAAGTTCTTCCAAATGCTCAGTTGTATAATCCAAAGTTGGCATAACAGTAGTTCCGAAAAACTTTGCTATACAACCAGGATGCATATCTTTTTCGCCTTTCTTAAGTGGCTTATAACAATACAAACATTTACACATGACCTTCCTCCTTTTCTTGAATAGCTTCTATTCTTACTGCTCCGATACAATCCTTACAACAAACCAATAAGAGAGACATACGATCCAATATGCTAATGTCCATGTTACGAGTAGCAATATCAAGCAACCATCCTTCAGGTATCAATCCGTCAAAGAATGGAAACAACACACTACTTTTAAACGTCTGTTCTTGCAAAGGTAATGTCAAACTCACTGGCTTAGCATTTTCCAACGACAAATAGTCTGAAAGGTAACAGAATTCATAACCTTCATCGCTTTCTGTCAAGACCCCTGACAGCATATTTTTATAATATACATTGGCTTGTCTCATAATTCTATGGCTTTACTTTTGGAGTTGCTGTTACTTCGTAGTTGAAGAAATTAAGCAACTGATTAACTTTATCCAAACGCAACGATTCTTTACCCTGTTCTAAATCTCGAACAAAGCGTAAACCAACACCAGACTTCAATGAAAGTTCTTCCTGTGTTATGTTATACTGCTTACGCAGTGATTTTACTATAGGTGATAAATTATTCATAACCATATATTATATCATTTCGGGTACAAATATACAAGTTATTTTTGATTTTATACCACAATGGGTATATTTTATTATATATTTCATGATAATATACCCGAAATGATATATTACCAAGCAAACTTACTGTTATCAGGAATGCTTGCAGTTGATAGTCAATCAATTTAAATCAACAATATAATCTTTGTGCTTCACTCCTCTCCTATTTTTTGTATGAGCCAGGAAGCCCTACCATCTATTTCTATGTATTATATCCTCAATATTCTTCCTAGGCCTTTGTTTTGGATGCTCATCTGAATACCCATCGTTATTACTCCAACAACAAATTTATCATTTGGTATTCCTAATAATGGTCTTATTTCTTTTTGCTCATACCATACTACCCAACAAGTCCCTAAGCCTTGCTCTGTTGCCTCTATAACTAAATGTTCTATAGATATTGCTGTATCTCTAATTATTTGTTTTAATTCAAAAATACTCGTTTCCTCATTCAGATTTATGTTCTCTGTTTCTTTTACTCTACACTTAATATCTGCAACACATACAATAAAAACAGGTGCAGTATTCATCCATTTTTGATTATGACAAACAATAGATATTTCTTTTCTAGTTTCAAGATTATCAACAATAATATAATTTCAAGGTTGTGTATTATTTCCTGAAGGCGCGAGTGATGCATTTCTAATTATCTCTAGAAGCAATTTTTCATCAATTGGTTGGTCTTTGTATTTTCTTATGCTTCTTCTATTCTCTATTGCTTTCATATTTATCCTTAATTCCGCAGTGTTTTATTTATAGATAGCGCAAGTGTTTGATATACATAAGTTTACTTGCACTTGACCATGTCAGAAATTTCATCTATCTTAGTGCTGCGAAATAAACTAATATAGCAAACTACTGACATAGCAAAAGTAGCAACAAAATCTGAAAACATACCTCTTTTGAAGTAATTTTTCACCTAATAGACACATTTTTTTGACGATAACGCTATATCATATAGCATGCTGTTTCGTTCTGCCTTACTCTGTGCAATGATAAGTAGTTTAACTGAATGGATAGAACAAAAATGAACGTTAATACAGCATCAAGTGATATCGTGGTACCGATTAGTCGATACTATTTTAAATTATTTTAAAATTCATTTTGCGCAGATAATATTATGTTATACATTTGCAGAAAAAATTATAGATAAATTAAAATGGATACAAGAACTGAAACGATGCAGCCCTGCACAATAGCTTATATGAGAAGAACCGGAGCATATGGCATAGAATGCAAAGCTGTGATGGAACAATTGAAGTTATGGGCAAAACAAACAAATAATCTGAACGACGATTCTATTATATTAGGCATCGCCCTAGACAATCCAGAAGTAACTGCACCAGAAAGTTGTCGTTATGAAGTCTGTTTAGTTGTTTCAAATAATTTTCATACAGATGCTGACAATGTTCATACCAGAAAACTCAATGGCGGCAAATATTGTGTATTTACTGTTGCTCATATCACAGAAGCTATACAACAGGCTTGGTCTACAATGTTTACAGAAATATCAACACTAGGATATACTCTAGATTTTTCAAGACCTATCATTGAGCGATATGCCATGAAAATGATTAATAAGCACTTATGTGAGCTATGCGTGCCTATTGTGTAGATACGTTTTTCATCAATAGAACCAATCATACTAATGTTTACTATTTCAAACAAATCCAATGTATTTGCACATGATAATAAACATTATTAGATATGAAACGTCCGATATTACCAAAACAAGAAAGAGCTAAATCATAAAGATTACCACGATGGATTTATATCTATATATTAATATTTTGAGCAGAGAAATGGGCCAAGACTCATAGGAGCGTTAGAGTATAAATATGGCTCATTATCTTTTGTATTTTAATCTCAAATTGCATGTCAAAGAACGCTTCTGCACACAACAGCAAAAGCATAGAGCTAGCTTGAATGGATTTGCTTTGTGTAACTAAATGTGATGCAAAGTTACACTAAGTTCTTTATTCACACAATTAAATACATTACCACCTGTTAGCCAAAATCATATAAGTATTATTTCTTTATTATATAACGCGCGCGCGCACGCTATAGGTTTTTGAAAAGCGCTAGCGTCAAAGTGTCTATTCGCTGATTATCAATCTTGTAGGACTCTAAATCTCAAAAACAAAGCGTCGATGAAGTGTTGTTTATTTCTTCATTTTAGAAACGAAAATAAAGAAATAAAATGCTACCATAACAACTCAAAAGTCTTTTAGTTAAACTAATATATTACAGATAATTCATAAGTATATTATCAGAAATATTTATTTACTCTTTATATCCATTATGTTCTGGCTCAGCAGCTATATCATAATTTGTTTCTTCACTAGATGGATAATAACGATTATCTATATGCATACTAAACCTATCTCCAGACTTGATAAGCAAAGAGTGATTTATCCAATATTCTACTTCATGCATAGACTGCTCTACATTGTTTTTTTTCAACTGGCATTCCCATACAGTTATGACATTCCACCCCATATCAAGAAGTTTCTGCTTGTCATCATTATCTCTTTTTATATTGCGTTCAATTTTGTTTCTCCAAAATTCTGCATTTGTTTTAGGATATGTTATGTGATTATGTCCGTGCCAAAAACAGCCGTGAACAAAGATGCATATACTATATTTTCTCAATACAATATCTGGTGTTCCTGGTAATCGTTTTACATTTTTACGATATCTATAACCATGACTCCATAGCCAGTGTCTCACTATCAGTTCAGGCTTTGTATCTTTAGAACGAATACGTGACATATTATATGAACGCTGGCATGTAGTCATAGTCTATATGTTAACAGCTCACTGCCCAAAGCAAAGATTGGTTCACCATGAACATATCTAGTTGCCGTATCTTGAATCAGTTTGTTTATATCTATTTTTCCTAAAGAAACCTCATCATCAAAACGAAAAATAAAATACTCTCCATTTGGTCCTCCATGATTAGTTGGATATAAAGCCTTCTCCATTCTTTTCTGTGGCATTATCGCATAATCATGAATTCGGAAAACATGATAATTATTTTCCGCCTCATGATTTTCTTCATATAGAATGGCAAATTTAGGTTTTAACTTTCTTATATGGCTTTTTATCTGTGCACCGTTTCTTGCAGAACTAAGACGAACATTATATATCAAAGTTCCTTTATCATTTTTGCCTGTTATCCAATCCCAGTGTTCCTGATCATGATACATTCCCACAACAAAGTAATCATTAATATATCTCTCAATATGATACTCTGCCAACCATTTTTGTGGAACATGAACATAGGGATGATCAATTTGGTATTGTTGTACTTTCTTTTCAAGACTTTCTTGAGGATTATCACCCAACGTAACCTCATCAATAATGAAAAAATTACTCAGCAATTTATAAGCTTCATTTTCTGTTGGGTTTACATTCGTATCCTTGCTAAGAGCAAACGCATATAGATTATTGTCAGTATACGGACGATACAATTTTCCTTGTAATTCCTTGAAATGTTCTTTTATAAACTCTTCTCCCGCTATCGGATTGCCTTTGCTTTTCATTGAATAAAATTTATATTTATCCTGAAGAACATTTCTTATTTCATCACGAAACAGTTTTCTAACTTTACTTCTCCACGTACTTTTTTCAGAACTTTTATTGCGAGAATATAAGTAAATAACATATAAAAAGTTCACATCATAGTGAGACAGAATAAGCGTGTCACGATCAAATAGTCTATCATTGAACTGACTTGATACATAAGTACTA
>RCMY010001387.1_pt1 | contig 23192 bp, 28 predicted proteins | sample 2041341 | NCBI WGS metagenome assembly RCMY01 (sample SAMN09708234, study PRJNA481090) | Marine sediment metagenome, whole genome shotgun sequencing project.
GGTGTTCAACCTTGCTGTGCTTTTCGCCTTGCAGCCACGCTTTTGCGCTCAAAATCTTATTCGCGGATGAATTGTGAACAGACCCTAGTATTACAGGCCGTCTGAAACCGCATTTTTCAGACGGCCTGTAATACACGTTCTTTGCCTGCAACACACGCTTTTTTATGATACATTAGGCGCTGTTTATATTTCATTTCGCGGCAATCTTTTGGCGATCAAGCGTGCCAGTTGCGCTTTTTGCCTTGCATATACGCTTTTTCGCTCAAAATCTTACCCGCGAATAAATGTAAACAGCCCCGAGCATTTTGTCGACAAAAAAAGGCGCGTCGTGTTTCAGACGGCCTGTTTACACCAAAGCCGTTAATGAGCCATTTATCCGATATTATCCGCGCCGACATCCGCGCCATGAGCGCTTATCAAGTGGCCGCGCTGCCCGAAGGCTTCACCAAGCTCGATGCCATGGAAAGCCCGTATCACCCGTTTGCCCACTCGCCCCAATTGCAGGCCGAATGGGCTGCCCGCTTGGCTGAAGCGCCGATTCATCTTTATCCCAATCCTGCTACCAGCGGCCTGCAAGCCGCGCTGCGCCAGGCTTTTGATATTCCGGCCGCTGCCGAAATCGCGCTGGGCAACGGCTCGGATGAATTAATCCAACTCATCACCATGCTGGTGGCCAAGCCCGGCGCTGCGGTGCTGGCGCTGGAGCCGAGCTTTGTGATGTATCGCCACAATGCGCAGGTTTACGGCCTCGATTATATCGGCGTGCCGCTGAACGACGATTTCAGCATGAATCTGCCGGCCGTGCTTGAGGCCATTGCCGCGCATCGGCCGGCGCTGGTGTTTGTGTCGTATCCCAACAATCCCACCGGCGTGGGCTTTTCGCGCGCCCAAGTGCAGGCCGTTATCGATGCCGCGCCCGGCATTGTGGTGGTGGACGAAGCCTATGGCGCATTCAGCGGCGACAGCTTTTTGCCGCAAGCGGGGCAGATTGAAAATTTGGTGCTGATGCGCACCGTGAGCAAAATCGGCTTTGCCGGCATACGCGTGGGCTATGCCGCCGGCTGCGCCGAAATCATCAACGAGCTGGCCAAAATCGTGCCGCCTTATAATATGAACCAGCTAAGCCTGGCCACCGCCAAATTTGCACTCGAGCATGCCGATGCCATTGCCGCCACCACCGCCAAGCTCAAAGCCGAGCGCGAGCGCATGCTGGCGCAATTGCAGCAAATCGCCGCTATTCAAGCTTTTGAGAGCGAAGCCAATTTCATCACCGTGCGCGTGCCCGATGCAGATCAATTGTTTGACACGCTCAAGCAAAACAAGATTCTGATTAAAAAATTGCACGGCGCGCACCCGCTGTTGGCGCAATGCGTGCGCATCACCGTGGGCGCGCCCGAGCAAAATGATGCGGTGTTGGCGCTGATGCGCGCGCTGTATGAAAATTAAAGATAAAACGCAAACAAACCTGAGTGTGTTTGCGTTTGCATTTAAAAGATTGCTTTTATTGATAAAAAAGACCGGATTATGAAGAAAATACAAACCCATCTGCAAAACCTTTATCTGCTGATCGAAGAAGCCGGCTCGCTTGGCGAGCTGGCCCGCCGCAGCGGCTACGACAACCCTTCCGCGCTCTATCAGCTGAAACACCGCCTGGAAAAACAGGCGCAGGATGAAACCATTAAAGGGCGCGGCATCCAATCGGCCTTGCAGGCCAAGTTAGAAAATGGCATGGGCAAGCCCGCCGGTTGGATGGGCAGAAAGCATTTGTCTAAGGAAGAAAAAGCTGAAAAAGCGGAAAAAACCGCTGCCGAGGCCGCGCTGGCTATGGCTGCCGAAGCAGCGCAAGCACGCAGCGCCACCGTGAGCCGCCACACCAGCGAAACCCAAATCACCGTATCCATCAATCTGGACGGCACCGGCCAAGGCCGATTCGACACCGGCGTGCCTTTTCTCGAACACATGCTCGACCAAATCAGCCGCCACAGCCTGATTGATCTGGACATCACCTGCCGGGGCGATTTGCACATCGACGATCACCACACCGTGGAAGACATCGGCATCACGCTGGGGCAGGCGCTCAAGCAGGCGCTGGGCGATAAAGCCGGCATCTGCCGCTACGGCATGAGCTATGTGCCGCTGGATGAAGCCTTGAGCCGCGTGGTGCTCGATTTGTCCGGCCGCCCGGGCTTGGTGTACAACCTCGAATTCACCCGTGCCATGATCGGCAAATTCGATGTGGATTTATTCAGCGAATTTTTCCACGGCCTGGTCAACCACAGCATGATGACGCTGCACATCGACAATCTGCGCGGCATCAATGCACACCATCAAGCCGAAACCGTGTTTAAGGCGTTTGGCCGCGCGCTGCGCATGGCCGTGGCGCACGATGAGCGCATGGCCGGCCAAATGCCCTCCACCAAAGGCACGCTCACCGCTTGATGCAGCTCGCTGCTTATAACAGGCCGTCTGAAAGCGCAGGGTTTCAGACGGCCTGATTGGCTTTATGCTCGGATAATGTCGACATTCAGGCATCGGTTAAATCTTGCTAAAGGCCGTCTGAAAGCTTTCAGACGGCCTTTTTCTTGTTATGATAAAAACACTTGAGCCTTGCCGCTCATTCACACAATAACTGCCACAAGGAGAAAATCATGAATAAGCCCAACCCCACGCACGCCCAAGTAATGGAATCGCAAGAGTGCGATGCGGTGATACAAGAGCGCTGCGATGATTACCTGCACCGCGAAGCCGCCCAAGCCGAGCAGGCGCAAGCCGGCAGCGTGGCAGCGGGCGAGCAGGATTTCGATGCCATCAAGCCGCAAGTCGAGCTCAACACCGACCAGATTTCCGAATGCCACGAGCCCACCACCGCCGATGAAATGGAAGCAGAAGAGCGCGAATTGGTGATTGAAGATTCGGTGGACGATGCCATCACCTATGCGCAAAAGCCCCTGAGCGATGAGGAAATCCGCCGCAAAGCGCTCACCCGTCTCGACCAAATCGACCCCAATCCGAAAGACGGCAATCATTGCTGAAGCGTGCCGGATAAATGATTATATGTTCATAAAAAGGCCGTCTGAAACATTCAGACGGCCTTTTTGGTGATGGGGATTAAGATGAATATTGTTTGCAATGTAGTGAAAAGTAGCTTTTTATTGTTAACAATCAAATCGATAGCGGTAAAATATTCTGATTTTATTGATTGAATAATATCAGCCACTTATGATTTGAGTGTGTTAATCGGGTTGTCAAATAAAATAGGTTAAGCTAGGATAAATTCCATCAAGGCGGGGCGGCTTTTTTGCGGCGGCTGCGGGCTTGTGCAGAATAACGACAACAACATAGGAGCAAGAAATGAAATTGACAGCACTCAAACCTTTCAGCCTCGCCTGCTTGGCGGCATTGAGCTTGGCGGCTTGCGGCGGCGAAGCATCGAAACCGGCCGAAAGCAGCGCATCAGGCGCCGCGCCGGCCGCAGCAGGGCAGGGCACTTTGGAGAAAATCAAATCGTCGGGCACCATTGTGTTGGGGCACCGCGATTCTTCCATTCCGTTTTCCTACATTGCCGATCAACCCAACCAGCCGGTAGGCTATGCCCATGATTTGCAGCTCAAAGTGGTGGAAGCGGTGAAAAAAGAGCTCAACATGCCCGATTTGAAAGTGCGCTACAACTTGGTTACCTCGCAAAACCGCATCCCGCTGGTGAGCAACGGCACGGTAGATTTGGAATGCGGCTCCACCACCAACAATCTCGAGCGTCAAAAGCAGGTAGATTTTTCCAATGCTTTCTTTGAAATCGGCACCCGCCTGATGGCCGCCAAAGATGCCGGCATCAACGGCTTTGGCGATTTGAAAGGCAAAACCGTGGTCACCACGGCCGGCACCACTTCCGAGCGTTTGTTGAAAGAATATAACGACAAAGAAAAGCTCGGCATGAACATCATTTCTGCCAAAGACCACGGCGAAGCCGCGCTGATGCTGTTTAACGGCCGCGCGCAAGCCTTTATGATGGATGATATTTTGCTGGCGGGCGAGCGCGCCAAAACGCCCAACCCCGATAATTGGGTGATTGTGGGTGAGCCGATGTCGTTTGAGCGCTACGGCTGCATGGTGCGCAAAGGCGATGCGCCGTTTAAAGCGGTGGTGGATGGTGCGCTGGATGCCACGTTTAAAAACACCGCCGAAATCGATGCGCTGTATAAAAAATGGTTTGAAAGCCCGATTCCGCCCAAAGGCGTGAATTTGGAATTTCCGATGTCGGCGCAGGTAAAAGAAATTATCGCCAACCCGACTGATAAAGCCGCAGAGTAAACGTTTCAAACAGCCGGCACATCATGTGGCAAACGGCGGCGGGTTTGAAAAGCCCGCCGCCTTCTTTGATGGCCGGTGCGAGCCGGATGGTTTTCAGACGGCCTTGGCGCAGTATGCCGTCTGAAAAGCAGAAATTCTGCAGCCTTAAGAGCGGAATCAAAACAATACAAGGATTTGGAATATGGGCTATTCCTGGAACTGGGGCGTGCTGTTTGACAGCACCGGCATCGGCAACGAAACCTATTTGAGCTGGATGCTCTCGGGCCTCGGCTGGCTGTTTTTAATCGGCGGCATCGCTTGGCTTATCGCGCTCACGCTGGGTACGGTGTTGGGCATTATGCGCACACTGCCCAATAAGCCGCTGCAAACCATCGCTTCGGCCTATGTGAGCCTGTTTCGCAACGTGCCTTTGCTGGTGCAGCTTTTTATCTGGTATTACGTGGTGCCGGGCTTTTTTCCCGAAGGCTTGCGCCAATGGTGGTATTTCGGCCTTGCGCCCAACACCTCGGCCATGCTCTCGGCCAGCGTGGGCTTGGGGCTTTTCACCGCCGCGCGCATTGCCGAGCAAGTGCGCACCGGCATTCAGTCGCTGCCGCAGGGGCAGAGCCACGCCGCTTATGCGCTGGGCTTCAGCACCGCCCAAGTTTACCGGCAAGTGCTGCTGCCGCAGGCTTTCCGGGTGATTTTGCCGCCCATGAGCTCGGAATTGACCAACTGCTTTAAAAACGCCTCGGTGGCATCGCTGGTGGGCGTGGCCGAATTAATCAGCCAAACCAAAACCATTGCCGAATACACGCAAAACAATTTTGAAATCTACACCTATGCCACGCTGATTTATTTGGTGATTAATTTGGTTTTGATTATGTTAATGAATTTTCTCGAGCGCAAATACAGAGTGCCGGGCTTGATGGCGGAGGGCAAATAAGATGGCTTTCGGAATTGCAGAATTGCAGGCGGCATCGCCCGGCCTTTTGGCCGGCATCACCACCACGCTGGAAATCGTGGCGATTGCTGTGGCCGGCGGCATGGTCATCGGCACGCTGCTGGCGCTGGCGCGTTTATCGCCTTTTAAAATCTTGTCGCTGCCGGCCAAGCTTTATGTGAATTTTTTCCGCTCGGTGCCTTTGCTTTTGGTGCTGATCTGGTTTTACTTCGCCGTGCCGATGATGTACAACTGGGCAACCGGGCGTTACCTCACCATCAACGTGGCTTTTGCTTCGTGCGCGGTGGCGTTTATGGTGTTTGAGGCGGCTTATTTTGCCGAAGTGGTGCGCGCGGGCATACAGTCGATTTCCAAAGGGCAGGTGAATGCGGCCAAAGCGCTGGGCATGACTTACAGCCAAACCATGCGGCTCGTGATTCTGCCGCAGGCTTTCCGCAAAATGCTGCCGCTGATTTTGCAGCAGAGCATTATTCTGTTTCAAGATACCACGCTGGTGTTTGCCATCGGCTTGGTGGATTTCTTCCGCGCCTCCTATGTGCGCGGCGATTTGATGGGCATGCTCACGCCGTATATTCTGTTTGCCGGTGCGGTGTATTTTGCGGTGAGCGCGATTGCCACTTTTGGTGTGAAACGTTTGCAAAAAAGATTGCGGGTGTAAAAATGATTGAAATCAATAATGTGAATAAATGGTATGGCGATTTTCAGGTGCTCACCGATTGCAGCACCCGCATTGCCAAAGGCGATGTGGTGGTGGTGTGCGGCCCCTCGGGCAGCGGCAAATCCACGCTGATTAAATGTGTGAACGGGTTGGAGCCTTTCCAAAAAGGCGAAATCGTGATCGATGGCACGTCGGTGGGCCACCCGCAAACCGATTTGCCCAAGCTGCGCAGCCGCGTGGGCATGGTGTTTCAGCATTTCGAGCTGTTTCCGCATCTGAGCATCACCGACAATCTCACCGTGGCGCAAATCAAGGTGCTCGGCCGCAGCAAGCAAGAAGCGCTTAAAAAAGGGCTGGCCTATCTCGACCGCGTGGGCTTGAGCGCGCAGGCGCACAAATATCCGGCCGAATTGTCGGGCGGCCAGCAGCAGCGGGTGGCGATTGCGCGTGCGCTGGCCATGGATCCGGTGGCCATGCTGTTTGACGAGCCCACTTCCGCGCTTGATCCGGAAATGATTCAGGAGGTGCTCGATGTGATGGTGGGCTTGGCTAAAGAGGGCATGACCATGATGTGTGTTACCCACGAAATGGGCTTTGCCAAGCAGGTGGCCAATAAAGTGGTGTTTATGGATGCCGGCCAGATTGTGGAAGATTGCAGCACCGAAGAATTCTTCGGCAGCCCGCGCAGCGAGCGGGCACAGCAATTTTTGTCGAAAATTTTGAACCATTAAATCGAAAAGGAAGCGGCCGGAGAAGCGGCGCTTTCTTCAGGAAATACTTGGCAATCAGGCCGTCTGAAACATACAATCGCTTTTCAGACGGCCTGCCGGTGTTTGCAGACTGCATCTGAATTTACGGGAGGCTGCCATGTTTATCACCTTGCTGTTGGTTACATTTGTGCTGGCGCTGGCGGTATCGGCCTTGGTGGCGCGCCTGTTTGCGCAGCCGCTGCACAATATCCTCACCCGCATTATCGACGACCCCATCAGCGAAGCCTGGGTGCGCTATATGAAGTTTGCCATTTTGGTGGTGGGCGTGTCGGCCGGCGTGCGCATCGGTGAGCTGGAAAAATACATCACGCCGTGGCGCTGGGATGAAAAAGCCCAAATCGTGCCGCTTACCGGCGAGCGTTGGGTGCTCGAAGTGTATCGCACCATTATCGAATCGTTGCAAGGCATTGCTTGGATGCTGCTGGTGTTTTTCGTGGCGGCGCTGATGGCTTATGTGGTGGTGCGTTTGGGCGAGCTCAAACGCCGCCGTGCGGATACGCAAAATCAAACCCTTAACTGAACCGATTATGTTGCCTAGTGTGTTGTTGTTGATTTTTGGAAAATTGCAGGATTATGTGGGCCGCAACGGCCCGGTTTGGCCGTGGGCGCTATCCTACGGCCTGTGTTTGGGCGTGGCGGGCTTTGTGGTGGTGGGCGGCGAAATGTCGCCGATTGCCGCAGCCGCTTTCGGCTTTTATTGCTGGGCTTATCTGGTGCTGCTGCGCCAATGGCGCGGCGAGCGCGCCCGCTGGCTGGGGGTTTATTGGTTTGGCGCTTTGCTGCCGCTGGTGATTGTGTTGGTGTCGTTTTCGGTGATGCAGCGCAGCCTGGTCTAGGGTCTTTCACATTTCATCACGCGGCAATATTTTGGCTCAAAAACGCGCCTGCTGCGTTGAAAATGCTCGCAAAGTGTTCAACCTTGCTGTGCTTTTCGCCTTGCAGCCACGCTTTTGCGCTCAAAATCTTACTCGCGGATGAATTGTGAACAGACCCTAGGGTATCCTGACATTTCGATTTATGGGTGTATTTCGTCCCTGAAAACGCATCTGCTGCGTTAAAAAGCCTCGCAAGGTGTCCAACCTTGCTGCGTTTTTTGCCTTGCATCTGCATTTGCAGGAACAAAATCCTCCTCATAAACGAAATGTCAGGACACCCTAACGCAGAAAAAAGGAAAATCGCATGAAAGTGGTGGTGGTGGATTACGGCATGGGCAATCTGCATTCGGTGCTCAAATCGGTGCAGGCGGCGCAGAAGCTCGCCGGTGTGCGCGCAGAAATCGAGCTCACCGATGCGCCCGAAAAAGTGTTTGCCGCAGATAAAATCATTTTTCCCGGCCAAGGCGCGATGCCCGACTGCATGGCCGCGCTGCAACAAAGCGGCTTGGGCGAAGCGGTTTCAGACGGTCTGAAAAACAAACCTTTTTTCGGCATTTGCGTGGGCGCGCAATTGTTGTTCGACCACAGCGAAGAGGGCAACACACCGGGCTTGGGCTGGTTTGCCGGCGAGGTGAAACGCTTTGCCGCCAATCAGCACGATGCGCACGGCGACAAGCTCAAAGTGCCGCATATGGGCTGGAACACGGTGCACCAAACGCAGGCGCACCCTTTGTTTGAAGGCATTGCGCAAGACACGCGTTTTTACTTTGTGCACAGCTATTATTTCGCCCCGGCCGCGCCCGAAATTGTGCTGGGCAGCAGCGAATATCCGCATGAATTCGCCTGTGTGGTGGGCAAGGATAATGTGTTTGCCACGCAATTTCACACCGAAAAAAGCCACGATGGCGGCTTGCTGCTTTTGCGTAATTTTTTGCGCTGGAACGGCTAAATTGTGTAAAATACATTTATGTATGTTTTCAGACGGCCTGTGCGATTGCGCGGCCGTCTGAAACTGTGTCTGCATAAAAGGCCGTCTGAAAATATTCAGGCCGCTTAAACCCTATGGAAATAAAATGTTACTGATTCCTGCAATCGATTTAAAAGAAGGCAGCTGCGTGCGCCTGAAGCAAGGCCTGATGGATCAGGCCACCGTGTTTTCCGACGAGCCTGCCGAAATGGCGTTGCATTGGGTGAAACAAGGCGCGCGCCGCCTGCATTTGGTGGATTTGGACGGCGCATTCGCCGGCAAACCGAAAAACCTCGAAGCCATCAGCGCCATTTTGCAGGAAGTGGGCAAAACCCTGCCCGTGCAGCTGGGCGGCGGCATCCGCGATTTGGCCACCATCGAAAAATACCTCGATTTGGGGCTCACCGATGTGATTATCGGCACCGCCGCGGTGAAAAACCCGCAGTTTGTGCGCGAAGCCTGCAAAGCCTTTGCCGGCCATATTATTGTGGGGCTGGATGCCAAAGAGGGCATGGTGGCGATTGACGGCTGGGCCACCGTAACCGAGCACCATGTGGCCGATTTGGGCAAGCAATTTGCCGACGACGGCGTCAACAGCATTATCTACACCGACATCGGCCGCGACGGCATGATGAGCGGTGTGAACATCGAAGCCACCGTCAAGCTCGCCGAAGCGGTGGGCATACCGGTGATTGCTTCGGGCGGTCTCACTAATCTCGACGACATCCGCGCCTTGTGCGCTGTCGAGCCGCAAGGTGTTGCCGGTGCGATTACCGGCCGCGCGATTTACGAGGGCAGCATCGATTTTGCCCAAGCGCAAAAGTTGGCCGACGAGCTGGCCGTCTGAGGGCGCGATGCGGCAGTTTGCCGCAATATCATACCCAAGCTGAAACACAGATAATGCGATAGCAGAACACAAGAAAAAGTGATACAAAACCACGCGTTATAACGGAGTAGCTTGGGTTGTCAAACCCAAGGTTTCAGACGGCCTATGGGCTTATTGGGTTTTCAATCCAGCCTACCCGTTGTGTCACTTTTTTATACATTTCATTATCAGGTTGTTTTTTAGGTTGGGTATCGTCAGCCGTTTGGGAGAGCGGCTGCCTGTGATACCACAGCATTCAGATTTAAGGGAATCTCATGCTTGAAGCATTTATTTTGGGCTTTTTGACGATATGGTCGTCCAATCGCGACATCTACGCGCTCACCGAAAGCCTGGGCTTTATGATATTGGTGGTGTTGCTGCGCACGGCCATCGCTTTTCAGCTGCCGCACATTGATTTGGGTTGGGGTATCAGCATGGGCTTGTTGTGGGCTTATGTGGGGCTGTCTTTTTGGGTGGTCAACCGCTTTGCCACCAGCTTTATGACCACACTGGGCTTTGCCATGGTGTCGGCCATCGGCTATTTTCAGCTCTCGGCCCATGTGGAAACCTGGGTGGCCGGCTGGCTGGCTTGAGCCGGATAGAATTTCATTTTTAGGCCGCATTTTTCAGAGTAAACAATTATGGCATTAGCAAAACGCATCATTCCCTGCCTCGATGTGGACAACGGCCGCGTGGTGAAAGGCGTGAATTTTGTCGGCCTGCGCGATGCGGGCAACCCCGTAGACGTGGCCAAACGCTACAACGACGAGGGTGCCGACGAATTAACTTTTCTCGATATCACCGCCAGCAGCGACAACCGCGACACCATTTTGCATGTGATTGAAGAAGTGGCTTCGCAAGTGTTTATTCCGCTCACCGTCGGCGGCGGCGTGCGCAGCGTGGCCGATGTGCGCCGCCTGCTCAATGCCGGTGCCGATAAGGCCGGCATCAACACCGCCGCCGTGACCAACCCCGATTTAATCAACGAAGCCAGCGGCTTTTTCGGCTCGCAGGCGATTGTGGTGGCGATCGACGCCAAAGCAGTCAACCCCGAAAATACGCGCTGGGAAGTGTTTACCCACGGCGGGCGCAAGGCCACCGGCATTGATGCGGTGGAATGGGCGCTCAATATGCAGGCGCGCGGCGCGGGCGAGATTCTGCTCACCAGCATGGATAGAGACGGCACCAAAATCGGCTTCAATTTGGCGCTCACCCGCGCCGTGAGCGAAGCGCTGGATATTCCGGTGATTGCATCGGGCGGCGTGGGCAATGTGCAGCATTTGGTTGAGGGCGTGAAAGAGGGCAAAGCCGATGCCGTGTTGGCGGCGAGCATTTTCCACTTCGGCGAAGTGCGCATCAGCGAAGCCAAAGCAGCCATGCGCGCTGCCGGGATTGAAGTGCGGCTGTGAACACAACAACAAGGCGGGTGCAAACCTGCCTTGTTTTTTGCCGGATGGGCAGCCAAGCCGGTAAAACGGGCGGGTGCGTTGAATCAGAAAAGGCGGGGCAAGGCAGCGCCGGTTTGAATCGTGCCGCTATAAAATGCGCAGACACACACAAGGCAGCATAAGTGTGTGTATAAACAGGCCGTCTGAAAGCTGCGTGCCGCGAACCGGTATTTAAAATAGCCGTGCCGGTTGAAGCTGCGCGGTTTTCAGACGGCTTTTGATTCGAATAGGTATAATGCCAAAATGCAGCAAGCCGGGTTGGCGGCGGGGCTGTTTTGAAGGTGTGAAAGCGGAAAACGCATGGATTTAAATGTTTACCAATACCTCTTGCTGGCCGCGCTCGGCGTGGCAGCGGGGGTGATCAATATGATGGCCGGCGGCGGCTCCAACCTGATTTTGCCGGTGTTGATGATGTTCGGCGTGCCGGCCGATATCGCAAACGGCAGCAACCGCGTGGGCGTGTTGCTGCAATCGGTGTCGGGCTTGCAGGGTTTCCGCCATGCGGGCAAATTGCCGACGCAGGATTTGCCGGCGATTTTGTGGCCGACCTTGATCGGCGGCCTGTTTGGCGCGCTGGTGGCTTCGTTTGCGCCGGTGGCGGTGTTGAAGCCCATGCTGCTGATTACCATGTTGTCGGTGGCGGCATTTGCTTTTTTCAAACGCTCGGCGCTGGTGCACCCGAGCGGCACTTTGCCGATTACGGTGGCGGAAAACCCGAAATCGCGCATCGGCTTGTGGCTGGTGGGCGTGTATGGCGGCTTTGTGCAGGCCGGCGCGGGCTTTGTGATGCTGCCGGTGCTCGCCGGTATGCTGCGCTATGATCTGGTGCGCGCCAATGCGCTCAAAGTGTGCTGCACGCTCGGCTTCACGCTGGTGTCGTTGGCGGTGTTTATATGGCGCGGGCAAGTGTGGTGGGACATTGGCCTGGTTTTGGCCGCCGGCAGCATTATCGGTGCCAAAATCGGCGTGAAAACCACGGTGAAGCTCAAGCCAAACACGCTGCGCTGGATTTTGTTTGTGATGACTTTGGTGGCGGTGGTGATGGCCTTAATCAATTGATTTTAAAAATATTCAGGCCGTCTGAACGCTGTTGACAAGCTTTGTTGATAAAGGGGAGCAGCCATGCAGTTTCAAGAATACCGCCAATATGATGCCGTCGGGCTTGCCGAGCTGATCCGCACTGGCGCAGTAAGCGCGGATGAGGTGTTGCAGGCGGCGCTTGCGCGGCTGGATGAGGTAAACCCTTTGCTGCAATTGGCCGCGCAAGATTGCCGCAAGCGTGCTTTGGTTTGGCAGATGCCGTCTGAAGCCGCACCGCTGGCCGGTGTGCCGTTTGCCCTAAAAGATTTGCTGGCCGATTGGCGCGGCGTGCCCACTTTATCGGGCTCGCGCATGATGCGCGGGCACATTGCCGCGCGCAACAGCCATTTGGTGGATGCTTATGAGCGCGCCGGCTTGCGTGTGTTTGCCAAAACCACCGTGCCCGAATGGGGGCTGATGCCCTACACGGAAAGCGAGCAGCACGGCATCACCCGCAATCCGTGGGATGCTGCGCACACGCCCGGCGGCAGCAGCGGCGGCGCGGCGGCGGCGGTGGCCGCCGGCGTGATACCGGCGGCGCACGGCAGCGACGGCGGCGGCTCGATACGCATTCCCGCGCACAATTGCGGCTTGTTCGGCTTAAAGCCGAGCCGCGGCCGCGTGGACAGCGGCCCTTTGTTGGACGAAGGCTGGCAGGGCATGGTGTGCGAACACGCGCTCACCCGCAGCGTGCGCGACAGCGCTTTACTGCTCGACATCGCCGCGCAAACGCAGCCTTAAGCGCTTTATGCCTGCAACACGCCGGCAGTTTCGTTTTCAGACGGCCTCAAGCAGCCTTTGCGCCGCTTGAAAATCGCCTATTGCGTGCAGCCTTGGCTGGGCGGCAACATTGATGAAGCCACCAAAAACGCGTTTGCCCACAGCCTGAAATTGCTGGCCGATGCCGGCCACGAGCTGGAAGAAGCCGCGCCGGCTTTTGCCGATGCCGACACCTTGGCGCGTGCGATGCTGGTGCTGGTGGCCACCGAAGCGGCCAAAACCCGCTTGCGTTTCGAGCAACTTTCCGGCCGCAAGCCGGGCTATCAGGAAGTGGAGCCGGCCACTTGGTCGCTGATGGTTTACGGCAGCCGCCTGCGTGCGGTGGAAGCCTTGTGGGCGCGTGAAGTGGTGCTGGCACAGCGGCGGGCGGCGGCCGAATTCCACCGCCGCTATGATGTGCTGGCCACACCTGTGTGCCCGCGCATCACACCCAAAACGGGTGAGCTGGCGCCGCCGCAAGAGCAGCTGCGCATGAGCAACCTGCTGTTGGGCAAGATGGACTTGGGCTGGCTGATGGCACACAATCCGCTGGTGGAGCAGCAAAGCCTCAAAGCCTTGCAATATGTGGGCTTCACCGCGCCGTTTAATATGAGCGGCCAGCCGGCCATGAGCGTGCCGCTTTATTGGCATGAAAACCGTCTGCCGGTGGGCACGCAATTTGCCGCCGCGCACGGCAACGAGCAATTGCTGCTACAATTGGCGGCCGAGTTGGAGCAAATCCAGCCGTGGGCGCTCAGGCAGCCGCCGCTTTAGAAGGCGGGCAAAGGAATGAAGAAAATGAATGAAAACGCTTTATTGGCAGATGTGAAATTTGATGAAAAAGGGTTGGTGTGCGCCATTGCCCAAGATGCGCAAACCTTGCGCGTGCTGATGGTGGCGTGGATGAATGCCGAAGCCCTGCAGCAAACCGCTGCCACCGGTTTTGCCCACTACTACAGCCGCTCGCGCCAAAAGCAGTGGATGAAGGGCGAAGAATCGGGCCATACCCAAAAAGTGCACGAATTGCGCCTCGATTGCGACGGCGATGCGGTGATTATGCTGATTGAGCAAGCCGGCGGCATTGCCTGCCACACCGGCCGCGAAAGCTGCTTTTACCGCGTGTGGCGCGATGGCGCATGGCATATCGTGGATGCGGTGTTGAAAAACGAGCAAGAGATTTACGGCCACACGCATGGCTGAACAGGCCGTCTGAAAAACAGTAATCCAATCGGAGAAATAAAATGAAAGCTTTGATGATTGCGGCATGCGCGCTGGTGTTGGGCGGCTGCCAAACCGTTTCGTTGCAAGGCACAAATCCTGATGTGGTGTCGGCCAAAGCCGTTTCCCTGATTAAAGAGAAAGGCTGCCTCGCCAAGGGCGACAGCCGCTGCTACGATTTGAATGTTGCCCGCCTGGAAACCAATCTGCCTTGGCTCAACCAGCAATTGCAGCAGCTGATGGTTGAAAAAGAGATTCCGCTCAACGCCGCCGAAGCGGTGCGCAACACGCGCGCCGAGTTGCAGGATTACCCGGCCGATGCGGCCAGCTCGCAAATCGAGCTGATGTACCGTCAAAACTATATCGGCCAGCGCGGCGCGGTGGCGATGTTTCAAGAAGAAGGCTATAGCTACACCGGCGGCGCACACGGCTATGGCAGCACTACCTACAGCAATTTCGATTTGGCCGCCGGCAAAAAAATCGGCGCGCAAGATGTGGTGCAGCCGGGCGCTCAGGCAGCCTTGGCCGCCAAGCTGACCGAAATCTACCGCCAACACGATGCGATGCGCGATTTGGATGAAGCGCAACGGCGTGAATTTATGCGTGATTGGGCAAGCGAAATTCAGCAATCGTTTGCCGCACCCGATAATTTTACCTTTGCCGCCAACGGCATTGTGTTCAGCTTTCCGCCTTATGCCATCGGCCCTTATGCCTTCGGACAGGTGGATTTGCTCTTGCCTTATCATGAAGCGCGCGGGCTGGTGCAGCAGCGGTGGTTGCCGCAATAAAGGCTGTTTGGCCGGCAGGATTTAACGGGGCGGTGCAACAGGCCGTCTGAAAACAGGTGGGAAACATGAACGAAGTATTGAGCCAAATTCAAAATGTGATCGACAGCCGCAAAGGCACCGAGCCCGAAAGCTCTTATGTGGCGCAGCTTTTGCACAAAGGCGAAGACAAAATTTTGAAAAAAGTGATTGAAGAGGCCGGCGAAGTGCTGATGGCCTCGAAAGACGGCGGCGGCGAACATTTGATTTACGAAGCAGCCGATTTGTGGTTTCACACCATGGTGCTGCTCGCGCATCACGGCTTGCGCGTGGAAGCGGTGGTGGCCGAGCTGGCGCGCCGCCAGGGTTTGTCGGGGCTGGCTGAAAAGGCGGCGCGACAAGAGGGCTGAAGTGTATTAGAATCTGCCTCGCAAACTATTGAGGCCGTCTGAACGCGGTTTGTGCTTTTCAGACGGCCGCCCTTTGGAGAATAAAATGAGCGATTGTATTTTCTGCAAAATTGCCGCTAAGCAGATTCCCGCCGGCGTGGTGTATGAAGATGAAAATATGTTGTGTTTCAAAGACATCAATCCTTCCGCACCCGTGCATTTGCTGCTGATTCCGAAAAAACACATCGATTCGCTGGCGCACCTTGAGGGCGGTGATGCGGCTTTGGTGGCGGAAATGATGCTGAAAGTGCCGCAAATCGCCGCGGCAAACGGCTTGGCGCACGGCTTCAAAACACAGATCAACACCGGCAAAGGCGGCGGGCAGGAAGTGTTTCACCTGCATATTCATATTCTCGGCCGGCCTGCCTGATTCAGGCCGTCTGAAACCATTTTCGATAAAAGGATAACATCATGGGCAGCTTTTCCATTTGGCATTGGGTGATTGTATTGGTGATTGTGGTGCTGGTGTTCGGCACGAAAAAACTGCGCAATGTCGGCAAAGATCTCGGCGGCGCGGTGCACGATTTCAAACAAGGCCTCAATGAGAGCGACGAAAAAGCCAAAAAAGACGTGATTGAGCACGAAAAAGACAAAGACGACAATAAACCGGCCTGAATATGTTTGATTTCGGTTTCAGCGAGCTTTTGCTGATCGGCGTGATTGCGCTGGTGGTGCTCGGCCCCGAGCGGCTGCCCAAAGCGGCGCGCATGGCCGGCCAATTGGTCGGGCGCGTGCAGCGCATGGTGGGCAACGTTAAGCAGGAATTAAGCAGCCAGCTCGAAATGGATGAATTGCGCCGTGCCAAAGATGAATTCGAGGCCACGGCGCATTCGGTGCGCGATGAAATTGCCGGCATAGGCGCGCAGGCGCAAAGTGATTTGCACGATATTTCAGACGGCCTATCGCCCGATAAACGCCCTGCATGGGAGCGCTTGCCCGAGCAGCGTACACCGGCTGATTTCGGTGTGGACGAGCAGGGCAAGCCGTTGGCGCAAAACACACAAAGTGCGCAAGACGCCGCTTGGCAGCAATATTTGATGCCGTCTGAAAAGCCGACTGCCGCCGCGCACGGTTTTCAGACGGCCTCGTTGCGCCAGCAGGCCATGCGGCGCAAGCGCGACATGCGCCCGCGTTTCCGCCCCCAACCTCAGCTGCGCGCGCGCAAGAAGTGAGTCAACGTGTCTGAAGAAACCCAACAAACCGCCCAGCCGCTGATTGAGCATTTGCTGGAGCTGCGCCGCCGCCTGATGTGGACGATAGGCGGCTTGTTGCTGTGTTTTCTGGCCTTGATGCCGTTTGCGCAGCAGCTCTACACTTTTGTGGCGCAGCCTTTGATGGCCACGCTGCCGGCGGGCACCAGCATGATTGCCACCGATGTGATTGCGCCTTTTTTCGTGCCGGTGAAGGTAACGCTGATGGCGGCTTTTTTGCTGTCGCTGCCGCACACACTTTATCAGGTATGGGCGTTTATCGCGCCGGCGCTTTATCAAAATGAAAAGCGCTTGGTGATGCCGCTGGTGCTCTCGAGCGTGTTGCTGTTTTTTGCCGGCATGGCGTTTGCTTATTTTCTGGTGTTTCCGCTGGTGTTTAAATTTCTCGCCGGCGTCACACCGGTGGGTGTGAACATGGCCACCGATATCGACAAATACCTGTCGTTTATTCTGGGCATGTTTGTGGCTTTCGGCGCCACTTTCGAGGTGCCGGTGGTGGTGGTGCTGCTCAACCGCATGGGCGTGGTGTCGCTGGCGCAATTGCGCCAGGCGAGGCCTTATGTGATTGTGGGCGCTTTTGTGCTGGCCGCCGTGATTACGCCGCCCGATGTGATTTCGCAAGTGTTGCTGGCGGTGCCGCTGATTGTGCTTTATGAAGCGGGGCTGTGGTTTTGCCGCTTTATCCACCCGCGTGTGCGGGATGAATGAAATGTGCAGGCCGTCTGAAAATCGATAAGGCTTTCAGACGGCCTGATGTGGTGATTTTAAACTTATTTTCTTTCAGGCCGTCTGAATGAAATCGTTCAGACGGCCTGTATTTATCAAATGACAAATCCGACTTCTTCCAAACAACATTGGTCGCACACCGCGGCCGTGGCCAGCCTGGCCGGCCTGATTGCGGTGAGCCTGGCATGGGAATTATGGCTCGCGCCGCTGCGCCCGGGCGGCTCGTGGCTGGCGCTCAAAGCCTTGCCTTTATGCCTGCCGCTGGCGGGCATACTTAAGGGCAAGGTTTATACTTATCAGTGGACCTGCCTTTTGGTGCTGGCTTATTTTGCCGAAGCGGTGATGCGCTTGTTTGACGCTGGTGCGGCCAGCCGCTGGTGCGCGGCGGCAGCCTTGCTGTGCAGCACGGTGCTGTTTGTGGCCTGTTTGGTTTTTGTGAAACAAAGCAGAAAGGCGGCGGCGCATGTTTAAACAACATTCAAGCAGCAGTGCGACAGATTGGCCGCTGTGGTTTTGCTTTTGGCTGATGGCGGTGGCGCCGTTTTTATCGCTCTACCGCGTGGGGCCTTTGTCGAGCTTTTTTCTGGAGGCCGGCGCTTTGCTCGCGGCCTTGGTGTTGGTGTTGCTCAGCGCTTTTTATGGCCGTCTGAACGTGCGCCTGCCTGCCGCCGGCCTGTATTTTCTGCTGCTGGCGGCCGGATTGTGGCTGCAAGCCCGGCTGATGGGGCTTGTGTATCCGGGTTTCAGCGATTTGGCGGTGTGGACTTTTGTGATATTGGCGCTCACCGCTTGGGCGTGCCGCGGCTGGGTGGCGGCCTTGGGGCAGGAACGGGTGGTGGCGGTGCTGGCATGGGTTTTGCTGTTCGGCGCGCTATTGCAGGCCGTGGTGGCGCTGATGCAGTTTACCGGGCTGGCATCGTGGGAGCCTTTGCGCGGCGTGGTGGCTTATCGCGGTTTGCGCGAGGTGAGCGGCCAGCTCGGCCAGCGCAACCATTTGGGGCATTATCTGATGTGGGGCGTGCTCGCTGCGGCTTATTTGTGGTCGCAGCGGCGGTTGCAAGGCTGGCTGGGCTGCTTGGCAGTGTTGGCGCTCACAGCGGTGCTGGCGCTCGTGAATTCGCGCACCATCTTTACTTATGTGTTGGCCGTTGCGCTGCTGCTGCCGCTGTGGCGTTGGCGCGCAGGCGCGTCGGCGCGGCGCATGGTGTGGATTACGGCGTTTGCGCTGTTGATGACGGTGCTGATGCAGTTTGCGCTCAATGCCGCTTTGGGCTGGTTTACGGATGTGCAATACGACACGGCTTTAGATCGTGTGGAAGCCAGCGGCTTTGCCATGTCGGCGCGCGATATCGAATGGCGCAAGGCCTGGCAAATCTTTTTGGCCGCACCGTTGTGGGGGCACGGCTGGGGCAGCTATGCTTTGCAGGGCTTTTTAACCCATCCGTTTCCACAGCAGGTGTATAGCAATAACCAATTGAATGTGCTGTTTACCCATTCGCACAATATCGTGTTGCAATTGCTGGCCGAAACCGGCATTGCCGGCACGGCGCTGGCGGGTTTGGGCTATTTGGCTGCCATCGGCCGCCTGTTCAGACGGCCTGCCGGTGATGCATCGCTGGTGTTGCTGGCGATGATGACGGTGTCGTTGTGCCACAGCCTGTTGGAATATCCCTTGTGGTATGTTTACTTTTTGGTGCCTTTCGCGCTGATGATGAGCCTGTCTCCTGCCGATGTGCGTGATGAAGCCGCCGCTGTCGATAGCCGCTGGCAGCGCTTGGGCGGCGGTGTGCTGGCGCTGCTGCTGATCACGGGTTTGCTGCGCCTGGCTTGGGTGTATCACGATTTGACCGCATTTAGCGTGCAGGGCAAAAACGACAGCGCCGCCACCATCGTGCAGAAAACCGAAGGCTTATTGAAAATCGCCGAAACCGAGCCTCTGCTGCGCTATTATGCGCAACTATCGCTCACCCGCCGTGCCAATCCTGCCGACCCAATGGTGCAGCCGTGGGCAGAAGAAGCGGCTCTTCAAGCCTTGTATTTCCGCCCTTATGCCAACACTTACCAAGTGGGCTTGTATCAGCAGCGCAGCGGGCAAGCGAAAGAAGCGGCCGAATGGCTGCAAAAAACTTATGAATACTACCCCTATATGCTGCCGCTCTACAGCGAGCGTATTTATGCTTCGCCGTATTTCCACAGCTTGCGTGCCCAAGTGGCTGATAATTGCCGCGCTTTTGCCCAAAGCCGCGCCGAAACCAAACCATGCACAGCGGTGCAGCCCTGAGCGTTTGACCGGAATGTAAATGCCTTTACATTCATTGCAAAAACGCGCAAAAGCAAAAACACGCTATATACAAGCACAGATTGCATGTTAAGATTGACGCGTTCCGCATACCTGAGCATTTGTGCGGGCGCACCAAAACAAGATAAATCTAAAGGATAAACCATGAGTCGCGTATTGCTGGTTGATGATGACGCCCTGTTAACCGAACTGCTGACCGAATACCTCTCTGCCGAAGGCCTTGATGTACACAGCGTGCCTGATGGCGAGGCCGGTGTGCAGGAAATTCTGTCGGGCCAGTATGATGTGGTGGTGCTGGATTCGATGATGCCGAAAATGAACGGTTTGGACGTGCTGAAAAACGTGCGCAGCCAAAGCACCGTGCCGGTGATTATGCTCACCGCCAAAGGCGATGATATCGACCGCATTATCGGCCTGGAAATGGGGGCCGACGATTATGTGCCCAAGCCCTGCACCCCGCGCGAATTGCTGGCACGCATCAACGCCATTTTGCGCCGCGCCCAACAATCGGGCGAGCAAAACAACAGCCCCAACAGCATTGCCGTGAGCAATGTCACCCTTTATCCGGCCAAGCGTCAGGCCACCATCGGCGAAGCGCCGCTGGAATTGACCAGCACCGAATTCAACTTGCTTGAAGTGTTGATGCGCCATGCCGGCCAAGTGGTGAGCAAGGAAACGCTCTCGATTGAAGCGCTCGACCGCAAGCTGGCCAAATTCGACCGCAGCATTGATGTGCATATTTCCAGCATTCGCCACAAGCTGGGCGATGCCTCGCTGATTCAAACCGTGCGCGGTTTGGGCTATTTGTTTGTGAAAAACTGATTTTGAAAACAGCCTGCTAAAAAATGAAACTGTTTCAACGCATCTTCGCCACGTTTTGCGCCGTGATTATCTGCGCCATATTCGTGGCGAGTTTTTCTTTCTGGCTGGTGCAAAACACCATAGCCGAAAACCATTTCCAGCAGCAGCGCACCATCGAAACCACGCTGCTGGGCAGCATTGTGTCGGCCTTTAACGTACGCGGCGAGCAGGGTGCGCGCGAAATTTTGGTGGAATGGAAAGACAATCCGGTTGCCCAAAACGTGTATGTGATTACCGGCGACAATAAAAAAGATATTCTCAACCGCCCGATCGACCCGCGCCTGATTGAAGCCGCCCGCTTTTTTGCACTCGATAATCCCCATTCCCAGCTGGCGCATATCGAATTCGACCGCTGGGGCGAAGAATATCTGTTTTTCATCCGCGGCTGGAACAACCCGCAAATTCAGCGTCCGCCCAGCCCGCTGTTTATTCCCGGCCTGCAATTGGCGCCGATTTGGCATGAATTCATTATTCTGACCTTTATCATTTTGGTGGGGCTTTTGTTGGCCTATATTTTGGCCAACAACATCACCAAGCCCATTCGCATTCTCGATCGCGGCATGAGCCGCTTGGCTTCGGGCGATTTGGAAACGCGCATTTCCCAGCAAGTGGACGACCGCGACGACGAGCTTTCCAATCTGGCTTTGCAGTTTGACAAAATGGCGCAGCAGCTGCAAAAACTGGTGGAAAAAGAGCGCCACCTGCTGCACCATGTGTCGCACGAAATGCGCTCGCCCTTGTCGCGCATGCAGGCGATTGTGGGGCTGATTCAGGCGCAGCCGCAAAAGCAGGAGCAATATTTGCAGCGGCTCGAAAGCGAGCTCACGCGCATGGATGCGCTGGTGGGCGAATTACTCACCTTGTCGAGGCTGGAAACCGCTCATGTGCAGATGGAAAAAGACCGCCTCAAGCTGCTGCCGCTGCTGCGCCAATTGGTGGAAGACTGCCAAAGCATCGCCGAGCAAAACCACCAGCGGGTGAGCCTGGTGATTGCCCCGAAAATGCAGGAAGATGCCTGCCTGATGGCCAACGAAAGTTATCTCTACCGCGCTTTTGATAATGTGATTCGCAATGCCATGGCCTACAGCCCCGAGGGCAGCACCATTCAAGTGAGCCTGGGGCAGGATGCGCGCCATTGGCTGATTGATATTGCCGACAACGGCCCGGGCGTGGACGAATCGCAGCTACCGCATATTTTCACCGCGTTTTACCGCGCCGACAGCAGCGCCCACAAGCCCGGCACCGGCTTGGGGTTGGCCTTGACCAAGCACATTGTCGGCCAGCACGGCGGCAAAATCATCGCCGAAAACCTACAGCCCAACGGTTTGAGAATGCGCATCAGCCTGCCCAAAACCAAGCCGCTCAAAGGCTTGGAAGCGAAAGAGGCGAAAAATGCCGAGGCCAAAGAGAAAGAAACCGAGCCTGAGTAATAAGCGTGTGCACAAACATTTGAGGCCGTCTGAAACTTGAACTGCACCTCAAAAGTTGGCCCCTTCCCCCCATCCAATCCATAACCGGACATTTGCTTCGATAGAAGCATTGGAAGCGGAAATACACGAGTATATCCGCTACTACAACCATGAAAGATTGAGTTTGAAATTGAAAAACTGAATCCTGTGGCATACAGCACCCAGTTTGCAACCGCTGCTTGAAAAATGATGGATTCAGTGGCTTAAAAATGCCCAAGATTGCGGGGCAGTTCATATTTTCAGACGGCCTCTTGTTAGCTATCGCAACACGATTTAAACCCATATAGCGCCATCGCCCTGCCGGCGATTATGCTATGATGCGCGCTGAACCAAACAGACGGAAAACCGAATATGACTGCCTTGAAAAACGACACTTTTTTGCGCGCATTGTTAAAAGAGCCGGTGGAATACACGCCGGTGTGGATGATGCGCCAGGCCGGCCGCTATCTGCCTGAATACAAAGCCACCCGCGCGCAAGCGGGCAGCTTTCTCGATTTGTGCAAAAACACCGAATTGGCCACGGAAGTAACCATCCAGCCGCTGGAGCGCTTCGATTTGGACGCGGCGATTTTGTTTTCCGACATCCTCACCGTGCCCGATGCCATGGGGCTGGGCCTCTATTTCGCCGAGGGTGAGGGGCCTAAATTTGAACGGGTGTTGCAGCACGAGGCCGATATCGCCAAACTGGAAGTGCCCGATATGGTGAAGCTGCGCTATGTGTTTGATGCGGTGGCTTCTATCCGCAGCGCGCTCGATGGCCGCGTGCCGCTGATCGGTTTTTCCGGCAGCCCGTTTACGCTGGCCTGCTATATGGTGGAAGGCGGCAGCAGCAAGGAATTTCGCACCATTAAAAGCATGATGTATGCGCGCCCCGATTTGCTGCACAAAATTTTGGACGTGAATGCGCAGGCCGTTACGGCTTATCTGAATGCGCAAATCGATGCCGGTGCGCAAGCGGTGCAGATTTTCGACACTTGGGGCGGCGTGCTCAGCGATGCGGCGTTTGCCGAATTCAGCCTGCATTATATGCAGCAGATTATCAGCGGCTTGAAGCGCGAAAACGAAGGCCGCCGTGTGCCGGTGATTGTGTTCACCAAAGGCGGCGGCTTGTGGTTGGAGCAAATGGCCGCCATCGGCGCCGATGCGCTCGGCCTCGATTGGACGTGCAACATCGGCCAGGCGCGCCGCCGCGTGGGCAATGAAGTAGCGCTGCAAGGCAATTTCGACCCGTTTGCGCTGTTTGGCACGCCCGAAAGCATACGCGCTGAAACCGCGCGCATTCTGGCGGCTTATGGCGAGGGCAGCGGCCATGTGTTCAATCTCGGCCACGGCATCAACCAACATGCCGATCCCGAGCATGCCAAAATTTTGGTGGATGCGGTGCATGAATTGTCGCGCCCTTATCACCGTTAAACACCGATATTCATCTATAGTGGAATGCAAGAAAAAGTGATACAAAACTACGCACTATAACAGGTAGGTTGGGTTGCCAAACCCAACGTTTCAGACGGCCTGTGGGCTT
>RCMY010003866.1_pt1 | contig 23185 bp, 24 predicted proteins | sample 2041341 | NCBI WGS metagenome assembly RCMY01 (sample SAMN09708234, study PRJNA481090) | Marine sediment metagenome, whole genome shotgun sequencing project.
CGCAACCCTCTCCCTTAAGGGAGAGGGAATTACTGGCCTCTGGCTATCTGTATTTCCCTGACTATCGTCTCCAATACGCCCTCAATATTACTCATCGCGTCATTATTCCAAAAGCGAACTATCCGATATCCATGTGCTTCGATCACCCGTGTCCGCTCGGCATCCTTGCTGGCGCTATGCTGACCACCATCGAGTTCGATTACCAGACCGAGGCCTCTCGCGGCAAAGTCAGCGATATAAGGGCCGAGGGGAAATTGTTTGACGAATTTAGTGTTCTCGAGCTGCCGGTTTCGCAGCCGCGACCATAGTTTGCGCTCCGCCTCGGTCATATCCCGCCGAAGCCTGCGAGCGGTGTTGGTTAGCTTTCCCTCTCCCATGATCACCTCCTTCACCTTCTCCCGTGAGGGAGAAGGATGCGCAGACTTGGCAATTTATTGCCTAGTCGCAGCTGGATGAGGGTGTTCTGCGCTTCAGAGTACAAAACACCCTCATCCAACGTCGCCTAATTCGCTTTGCTCATAAGGCTCTGTATCCTTCTCCCTCACGGGAGAATGGCTAGGACGCAATAATTTCTCCAAAAAATGACCGGCAGTATCAAGCGGGGGCGGCCGACTGTCCCGCCAAACTGACCCCGACAATAGCCACCAGTGCGGCGACAAACCCGGGAATAATTTCGTAAACACCAGGTCCGCCCATAAATTCGGCATTCCAGCCCAGCGATATCCAGAGAATCACCACAACCGCCCCGGTCACCAGTTCCGACACCGCGCCCGCGCCGGTCATCCGCTTCCATGTCAGGCACAGTAAAATCAACGGCCCGATCGCGGTGACTACACCTTCTTCCTCAATGGAGAAGGGGCGGGTTGGCCGGAACCGTCTTTCACCTGAGCAACGCAGTACCTATGTTATTAGGATGAACAATCCACCGACCATTACCGACTTTGAAACCATCGCCTGGCGCGTGTTTGAAACCATCCCGCCGCCGTTCGCCGAATATCTCTCCGACATCGTGCTGCGCGTTGAGGACTGGCCGCCGCAGGACATTCTCGATCATTTCGGTATGACCAGCCCGTATCAATTATCCGGCCTCTATCAGGGCGTACCAGTCGGTGAAAAATCGCAATGGGCACCGCCGAGCGGGGAGGGGGATCGGATTTTCCTCTACCGCCGCCCGTTGCTTGCGGAGATGCAGAAAACTGGTGTCGAGCTGGAAAAATTGATCCGGCATGTTGTGATTCACGAGGTGGGGCATCATTTTGGCCTCAGCGATGCGGATATGCATATGATTGAGGATAGTGTGGAGGATTGACTTCGCTCCGGCTCCTCTATTCGTCACGCTGAACTTGATTCAGCATCCAGAGCGTTGTGGGCTGTTTTTCGTGGTTCTGGGTACCGGATCAAGTCCGGTATCACCTTTGCTAGGCGACGACCGTTTGCTTGCCCGCCAAACTAACCCCAACAATCGCCGTCATCGCAGCAACAAACCCGGGAATAATCTCGTAAACCCCCGGACCGCCCATAAATTCCTTATTCCAGCCCAGCGCAATCCACAATATGACCACCAGCGCACCCGTCACCAGCCCCGACACGGCGCCAGCGCCGGTCATCCGCTTCCAGGTCAGCGACAACAGGATCAACGGTCCGAACGCCGCGCCAAAACCCGCCCAGGCGTTGGATACCAGTCCCAGAACCTTGCTGTCAGGATCACGCGCAATATAGATCGCGACCAGCGCAACAAGCGCGACAAATAGTCGTCCGACATTGACGGTTTCCCGTTCGCTGGCATTTTTCCGCAGGAACAAGCGGTAGAAATCCTCGGTCAGCGAGCTGGACGACACCAGCAATTGCGAGCTGATCGTGCTCATGATCGCGGCGAGCAGGGCAGCCAGCAGGAAGCCGGTGATCAGCGGGTGGAATAATGTGTTGGCCAGCAGGATGAAGATCGTTTCCGGATCCTCGAGCACCAGCCCGTTCATCTCGACATAGGCGCGGCCGGTGATGCCGACGCCGATGGCGCCGAGCAGCGCAACGCCCATCCAGCTCATCCCGATGGTCCGCGCCTTGGCTACGTCCGGGATCGAGCGGATCGCCATAAACCGGACGATGATATGCGGCTGTCCGAAATAGCCAAGGCCCCAGGTTACGGCGGAGAGAAAACCGATGAACGACAGTCCGGCGATCATGCTGAGAAAATCGGGATCAACCGCGTTTAACTGTGATGCGACAGCGCTGATCCCGCCATCATTGGTCAGAACGACCAGCGGCATCAGCACCAGCGCCACGACCATGATGCAGCCCTGGACAAAATCGGTCAGGCTGACCGCCAGAAAGCCCCCAATCATCGTGTAGGCCAGCACCACGCCTGCGGTCAGCCAGATGCCGGTCATATAATCGCTCATCCCCGTTTCGCCGAACAACCCGGCAAAGCTGGTTTCGAACAGCTTGCCGCCGCCGACCAGACCGGCCGCGGTATAGACCGCGAAGAACAGGACGATGATGATTGCCGACGTGACCCGCAGGGCCAGTGCCTTGTCGGGGAAACGGTTGGCGAGAAATTCGGGGATGGTGAGGGCGTTGCCCAGCCTTTCGGTCTGTTCGCGCAAACGCGGCGCAACCACAATCCAGTTGACCAGAGCGCCGGCGAAGAGGCCGATCCCGATCCACACTTCGACAAGTCCTGCTGCATAGAGTGCGCCGGGCAGGCCAAGAAGCAGCCAGCCCGACATATCGGAAGCCCCCGCCGAAAGCGCGGCCACTGCCGGATGGAGGTTGCGGCCACCGAGCAGATAGCCTTCGCTGCTATCGGTGGATTTACGCCATGCGTAAAAGCCGATGGCGAGCATGCCGACGAAATAAAGGGCGAGTGTAATCAGGGCTCCGGTTTGCATCAGACGGTCATAGCGATTTTGACCCGCGAGTCACCCGCTGCGTTTTGGGGAGACCCTTCTCCCGTGCGGGAGAAGGATGTACAGACTTGGCAGCTTGCTGCCTAGTCGAAGCTGGATGAGGGTGTACTGCGCTTCAGAGTGTAGAACACCCTCATCCAACGCCGCCTAATTCGCTTTGCTCATAAGGCTCTGTATCCTTCTCCCTCACGGGAGAAGGATACAAAAAACTACCGCAACCGTTTCACGAACAATTGCCCGTTCTCATCGCGCTTGGTCTGGAAATTTGGGACCACTTCGAACATTTCCGACAGCCGGGAAAAACCATAGTTCCGCACGTCAAAACTCGACCGGTTCCCTGCAATCTTGCCGACTTCGCTCAGGCTGGCATAGCCTTCGGCGTCGCGCTTGGTCGCCTGATAGGCGTCGATCAGCAGGTTGAGCAGTTCATCGTCCAGCTTACCGCTGCCCTCACTCGCTTCGCTTGCGGATTCCGGCTTGGCTGCCGTCTTGACGCCACTCTTGGTGCCAGCCCGATTGCGCTTGTCGACCTGGATCAACGCATCGACGTCGATAAACCGGGTGCACGCCTGTTTGAACGCTTCCGGCGTCTTGGCGCTACCGAAACCATAGACGGGCAGACCTTCCTGCCGGATCCGCATGGCCAGCGGCATGAAGTCGCTATCGCTGCTCATGATGCCGAAACCGGTCACATTGCCGCGGAACAGCAGGTCCATCGCATCGATGGTCATCTTCATGTCGGTGGCATTCTTGCCTTTGGTCATGTCGAACTGCTGTTGCGGCTCGATGCCATATTTGTGGAGAATTTTCTCCCAGCCTTTCAACGCGCTTTTGGTCCAGTTGCCATAAGCACGGCGGATATTGACCGTGCCCAATTCGGCCAGCGCGGTTAGCACGGGATCGAGACCATTGGGGCTGGCGTTGTCGGAATCGATCAGCAGGGCGATATTGTCATTATGTTGATTCATCAAGCCTAGATGGACCGCGAGGGAAGGGCGTTCAAGAGGAAAAATGCTGTCCTACAGCGTGCCGTATGGATTATGCTTTGGGCGGCTCTTTGACATTCAGAATTGCAGGATCGTGCGATCATCCGTCGTGCGCACTGTCCGGTTTTGCCAAAACGGGATGACCAGGAATTTCTTTTTATAACACTGTAAAGTTTGTAAAGATCACCTGCCGATGGCATCGAAAATCGATTTCAATAACATTCCATATATTCTTAAGAAGCGAACTTAACATATTGAAATAATTATATTATTTATTTATTTCAGTCCACAGCCGAGAAAGTATCGCTTTTTTCGTCCAGCACATGCAACTTGCCTTCGGCAATGGCGAACCAGGCACCAATCAGGCGAATCGATCCATCGGCTTCTTTCTCCTGCATGCAGGGGAACGTGCGCAAATTGGCGAGGCTGGTCCTGATACCTTCATGTTCCATCGCCAGTTGCGCTGCAGCGCTGGTCAGATCGCCATGGTCATGGGCGACCTTTGCCCGGGCATCATCGAGCAAGGTTATCCACTCGGCGATAAAGCCGCCTTTCCCGGGGGGCATGTCTTTCATCTGCTCGGAGAGCGCTGCCGCACAACCCCCGCAACTGCCATGGCCCATGACGACCACTTCGTCGACCTTCAGAAACTGGACAGCGAATTCGAGAGCGGCGGACACGCCATGCTGACCGGGTGTTGTTTCAAACGGCGGCACCAGCGCCGCCACGTTGCGCACGACGAATGTTTCACCTGGGTGGGTGTCGAAAATCTGGGTTGGATCGACACGGCTGTCGCTGCAGGCGATGATCATCACCTTCGGACGCTGGCCATCCTTGAGCTCAGCCCATCGTTCCCGTTCCTGCGGCCATTGTTCGGAACGGAAGCGGCGATAGCCATCGAGCAAGTCTGAAAAATCTGTCATGATTCCGTCCTTATCACCGACTAAAGGGGTGGCAAGAGTGGTTTTCTTTCCCTATTTGATAGAAATGAACGAAATCACCAAGATCACTCCGCCCGAACCGCGCCCTGAACGTCTGCGCAAGCCTGACTGGATTCGCGTAAAAGCCCCGATGGGTGCCGAGTTTGAAAAAACCCGTGCATTGATGCGGGAGCATAAGCTGAACACGGTATGCGAAGAAGCCGCTTGCCCGAATATTGGCGAATGTTGGACCAAGAAACATGCGACGGTCATGATTCTGGGTGATGTGTGCACCCGGGCCTGCGCCTTCTGCAACGTCAAGACCGGTATGCCGATGGCGGTTGACGCACTGGAACCGCAGCATACCGCCGATGCCGCCGCCAAGCTGGGACTGGAGCATATCGTCGTGACGTCAGTCGACCGTGATGATCTTGCCGATGGCGGGGCGAGCCAGTTTGTCAAGGTGATCGAGGCACTGCGCCGGACGACACCGAATACAACGATCGAAATATTGACGCCGGACTTCCGCAACAAGACGGAAGCTGCGGTCGAGGCGATCGTCGCGGCCCGGCCCGATGTCTATAATCACAATCTCGAAACGGTGCCGCGGCTCTACCCGACAATCCGGCCCGGCGCGCGCTACTACGCATCGCTGCGTCTGCTCGAACAGGTCAAGCGGCTTGATCCGTCGATCTTCACCAAGTCGGGGGTCATGCTTGGCCTGAGCGAACAGCGACTGGAAGTGCATCAGGTGATGGATGACATGCGCAGTGCCGATGTCGACTTCCTGACGATGGGGCAATATCTGCAGCCGACGACCAAGCATGTGAAGGTCAGCGAATTCGTCACGCCGCAGGCCTTTGACGCTTATGCTTCGGTTGCCCGCGCAAAAGGCTTTCTGCTGGTCGCCTCCAGCCCGCTGACCCGGTCGAGCTATCATGCCGGTGAAGATTTTGCCAAAATGCGGCAGGCCCGGGAGGAAAAACTGGCGCGTTCGGGTGCACCAAATGCCAGCGCATAAGGAAACCCGCGATCTGCCCTACAGCACCGCGCAAATGTACGCGCTGGTGGCGGATGTCGGGCGCTATCAGGAATTTCTGCCCTGGGTTGTGGGAACGCGCGTCAGGTCCGACAGCGAAACGGAAATGCTGGCCGATGTTCTGGTCGGTTTCAAAGGTCTGCGGGAGCAGTTTTCATCACGGGTGATCAAATCGTACAACCGGTCAATTGATGTGGACTATCTCGATGGTCCGCTGAAGCAGCTCCACAATGAATGGCGGTTCAGGCCGCGCGACGGGGGTGGATGCCATGTTGATTTTTATGTCGAATTCACGTTCAAGAACCGGATGTTCGAGAAACTGGCGGGTCAAATGTTTGCAAAGGCGTTGCACAAGATGACCAGTGCATTTGTTGAACGCGCTGGCGAAGTCTATGGAAACAGCTACTCGTTATCTTCCGGCAGCAACAATTCCAGCGCGACGAGCACGGCCTGAAACCGTATATCTGCGCGGCTTTTGTCTTCGCCAAACATTTTCCGGTCGGCGACCACATCATCCGTATCTTTGCCCTTTTCGGCCTTGGCGAACACCACCGTGCCAACCGGCTTTTTCTCGGAGCCGCCGTCCGGACCCGCTACGCCGGTAATAGCCACCGCGACATCACAACCCGAATTTTCCAGTGCGCCCTGTGCCATTTCCCACGCCACCGCGATCGAAACTGCGCCGAATGTCTCTAGCAAGTCGTTACTGACACCCAGCATTTTTTGTTTGGCACTGTCGGAATAGGTGTTGAAACCGCAGTCGAACACGTCACTGCTTCCTGGAACTTCGGTAAGGGCCGCGGCGACCAGGCCACCGGTGCAGCTTTCCGCAACAGTTATCCGTCGTCCGGCGGCGCGATTTTTCTCGATGACCGTTGTCGCCAGTACAACAAGTTCGCGGGGGAGGAGGTTTTTCATATACCGGCGCGGTTAGCGCATCATGCCGGTGCTTTGCAAATGGGAATGTCCTGCTTGACGTCATCCTTTGTCGCGGCCTGCACTATCGAGATCGCCAGACTGGCAAGGTTTGAGGAGGGCATTGGCTCCAGATCATGATATATTTTGGCGATCAGAGTGCAATCTTTGGGTTTGATTTCTTCGCCGATAAGTTTGGTGAACATGGCGTCGGCAATCGGTCGCAAGAGCGCGTCGTCAATTTCGGGCGGAAGCTTCTCACCAGCTAGCACCGAAACCGCGCTCTTGGCTTGCGGCCAAGCACCTTCCGACGCCGCTCGATATTTCGCAAGCTGTTCGGAATTTTCTTTCAACAAGGGTGTCGTCGCCGGCAGGTTTGTCGCGCATTTGTCACGACTGGCTTGCACCGCTGTTGGCAGAAGATAGGTCACCAGCGCTTCGGCTTGTGCGACACTCAAACATTTTTCGGCTTGGACTGCTTGCACTGCTGCAGAATGGGTAAGACCAAAAAGCGCCAATCCAATCATATAATTTTTGTTCATCACTTTTCCTCCAATGAAATTGTGGCAATTGCCTGTGCGGCGATCCCTTCCTTTCGCCCGGTAAAGCCCAGTCCCTCGGTGGTCGTCGCCTTGATGTTGACCCGATCCGTTCCGAGCGACAATATTTCAGCGATATTGCGCCGGATGGCTTCGCGGTGTGGTTTGATCTTGGGAGCTTCGCAGATGATCGTCATATCCACATTATGGATGATGCCACCTTTCTCTGCGATGAGCGAAGCGGCATGTTCGACAAACCTGACGGAAGCCGCGCCGCGCCACTGCGGGTCCGAGGGTGGAAAATGGTCGCCGATGTCACCGGCCGCCACCGCCCCCAGCAAGGCGTCGGTCAGAGCGTGCAGCAACACATCGGCATCGCTGTGTCCGGCAAGGCCCTTGTCATGGTCGATTTTCACACCGCCGAGCCACAAGTCTTCGCCAGTGGCCAGCCGGTGAACATCATAACCCATTCCGGTGCGTATCTGGCGCATATGCTGTTTCCTATCCCCGACGAAATCGGCTGGTAAAGTGTATTTTTTCAGAGCCTCATCACCATCGACGATGGTCACTACATGGCCGGCGGCTTTGAAAATTTGTGCATCATCACTGGCATTTTGGTCGGTGGGAAACCGTTCGTGAGCAGCCAGAAGTTTCGAAAAGTCAAAGGCCTGCGGGGTTTGCACGCGCCACAGACTGTCCCGGTCTACGGTCTGATCGAGTTGGTCGTTGCGGAGTTGGACCATGGTATCAACACTGGGCAAAACCGGGATTGCTGCCGATGCAGTTTCTAGCCGGTCGAGCAGACGATCAATCACCCGATGCGGCAAAAAAGGCCGCGCCGCATCATGGACGAGAATGTTTCTCGCGCCGCCTTCATTCTGGATCGCAGCCAGACCGTTGAACACCGACTGCTGACGCGTTGCACCGCCGATAACGAGCTTGTGCGGCGAAATGGAGCCAAGAGCCTTGCTCAGTTGCTCTTTCTGTCCTTCGGCAATCACGATCCAGATTTGATCAATGGCATAGTGAGACAAAAAGCTATCGACACTATGGCGAACCATTGGCTTTCCGAAAATCGGTTCGAACTGCTTGGGAACATTCAATCCGGCCCGGGCACCGATACCCGCCGCGACGATCAACGCATGAGTTTTCTCGGAGGGATCACTGGCTTCAACCATGGATCGCGATCTACGCTCTGAACTCTCATGAAGCAATTCTTGCCTCAAAATAGATTTGTCGATAGGGGGTGCTTAAATATTAGGCAGTGCAAATGAAACTTCTCCCCATCACGATAGGCAATATTGAAATAGAAAGTCCGGTATTGCTGGCGCCGATGACCGGCGTTACCGATTTGCCCTTTCGCAAATTGGTCCGGCGCTTTGGTTCCGGGCTCAACGTGACTGAAATGATTGCCAGCCAGGCAATGATCCGGGAAACGCGCCAGTCCTTGCAGAAATGCGCATGGGATCCGACTGAGGAGCCGGTCTCGATGCAGCTGGCAGGCTGTGATCCCGTGACAATGGCCGAGGCCGCCAAGCTCAATGAGGATCGCGGCGCGCAAATTATCGATATCAACATGGGCTGCCCGGTGAAAAAGGTTGTGAACGGCGATGCGGGATCGGCCCTGATGCGCGATCTTCCGTTGGCTGCCTCGCTAATCAAGGCAACTGTTGCTGCGGTCAATGTACCGGTTACGGTCAAAATGCGGATGGGTTGGGATCATCAAAGCCTGAACGCGCCGGAACTGGCTCATATCGCAGAAGACCTCGGCGCCAAAATGATCGTCGTACACGGCAGAACTCGTTGCCAGATGTACAGGGATAGCGCGGACTGGACTTTTGTAAGCAAAGTCAAACAAGCGGTTTCCCTGCCAGTAATCGTCAACGGCGACATTTGCGCCATCGAAGATGGCAAAACAGCGCTCGAACAAAGTGGAGCAGACGGTTTGATGATCGGTCGCGGAGCGTATGGCAAACCTTGGTTATTGGGTCAGTTCATGCATTGGTTTAAAACCGGCGATAGCCTGCCGGATCCGGATATTACAACGCAATACGCCATTCTCGATGAACATTATCGTGACATGCTGAAGCTCTATGGCGAGGATGTCGGTGTCAAAGTCGCACGCAAACATGTTGGTTGGTATACCAAGGGGCTGCCTGGTTCGGCGGAATTTCGAAATCAGGCGAACAAAGAGCCGAATCCACACATCGTACTGCAAATGCTGGAGGATTTTTATACGCCTTGGCTGAATAAAGCTGCGGCTTGATGGATGGCCTACCGTCGGCAGAACAAATTCTGGCCGGGCTCAACCATGCTTTGATGGTGGTGGATTCCGGCCATCTTGTAGCCTGGGTCAACCCCGCAGGCGAAGCTCTCTTCGGCACCAGCTCCAAAAACTTGCTCGGTCGCAAGATCAATCATGTACTGCAATTTTCCAGCCAAAGACTGGATGCGTCTTTGACCGAGCAGGAAATTAGCCTTACCGCTCGTAGCGTGATGGTCTCAAGCGATGGCCGCAAACTGGGTATTGTCGATTTTGACATTCATCCTCTGGTATCTGATTCCGAATGGCGGTTGATATCCTTGTCAATGGTGCCCCAAGACGGCCCGATCATCGAGAATGAAAACAGCGATCCGTCCAATCTCGCGATTCGGGCTCCGGACATTCTCAGTCACGAAATCAAGAATCCACTCGCAGCGATAAGAGGCGCTGCACAATTGCTTGATCGGCAGCTCGATGACTCACAAAAAACGTTGACCCAGATGATCACCGCAGAGGTGGAGCGAGTGGTCAGCTTGCTCGACAGAATGCAGACTCTGTCGTCCAATCAGCCGGCGCAAACCAAGGCCGTCAATTGATAGATAGCTCGCGGAAATCCATCGAAGCGGCCGCTGGTCAAGCCGTAAAAATCAGCGATAAATTTGATCCATCTCTACCGGATGTGCTGATTGATCCTGATGCAATGATGCAGGTTTTGACGAATTTGTTCGCCAATGCGATCGACGCGACCAAACATCTACCAGACCCGGAAATACGCGTCGTCACGCGTTATAGCGTCGGAGCATCCTTGTCTGCACAGGGCAAGACGGAGGCGATTCGATTGCCCATTCAGATAATGGTGTGCGACAATGGTCCCGGCGTTCCGCCGGAACTGGAACGAGAAATATTCTCGCCGTTCGTCTCTACCAAGAAAGAAGGGCAGGGGCTGGGGCTCGCTCTGGTCAAGAAGCTCATGCGCGATATGAACGGGCGCATCCGCTATGATCGGGAAAATCAGAACGACATGAGCAGATTCACCCTGTTTCTACCGGTCGCACCGAAAAACTGACGTCAGGACAAATCATGGCCAACGAAAAAATCATATTAGTCGAAGACGATTTGTCAGTCAGTCACGTCATCATAACCGCGTTGCGCGCGGATGGCTACGAGGTGGAAAGCTGCAAATCCATAGCCGAGCGTGACGCCCTTATGGCGAGCAGCACATATGATTTACTGCTAACCGATGTCGGGTTGGGGGAGGGCGATGGGATTTCTTCTTTGGATAGCGTGAAAGCCAGCCATCCGAACATACCTATCATTATCATTTCTGCACAGAACACCCTCAATACTGCCGTGCGGGCCTCGGAGACCGGGGCTTTCGAATATTTGCCCAAACCATTCGATCTTGATGAATTGGTAGCGGTTGTCGGGCAAGCGTTGAAGCCGAAAACCACACAACCAATCAAGCCGTCGATAGACGAAGAATCTCTGCCGCTTGTCGGACGAAGCCCGGCGATGCAGGAGGTATACCGAATGATCGCCCGGCTCTTGAAAAATGATCTGTCGGTCCTTGTCTTGGGAGAATCGGGGACAGGCAAGGAACTGGTCGCTGAGGCTATTCATGGTCTGGGACACAGAAAATCCGGCCCTTTTATAGCAGTGAATATGGCCGCGATTCCCTCGGATCTGATTGAGGCCGAGCTTTTTGGCCATGAAAAAGGTGCCTTTACGGGCGCCGTGGCAAGTGCCCCGGGAAAATTTGAACAGGCGCAGGGAGGGACTCTATTTCTGGACGAGATCGGGGACATGCCGATGCATGCTCAAACACGACTTTTGCGGGCACTCCAGTCGGGAGAAATTAATCGAGTGGGTGGCAAGGAATTGGTCAAGGTGGATGTCCGGATCATCGCTGCCACCAATCATAATTTTCTGGAATTGATCGAACAGGGCAAATTTCGGGAAGACCTATATTATCGGATTAACGTTGTGCCGATTGAATTGCCTCCTCTCAGGGAGCGCGCCAGTGACATTCCGGCGCTCGCCATCCATTTTCTCAAACTCGCTGTTACAGAAGGATTACCTCACAAGCAGATTTCCCAGGGAGGGATGGACTTGCTCTGCCATCACTATTGGCGCGGGAATGTTCGCGAGCTCAAGAATCTCATCTATCGCCTTGTCGTGACCGGGAGGGAGGATACGCTTTCCGAGGATGCAATTCGTCAAATTCTTGCGGCGGAGCGCGGCGGGGATCGGGTTGAATCAGAAAGTCTGGAGTTCGAAAGTCACATCAAGTCGATTGTCCTGCGCTTGATGGCCAATCCAGAGAAGGAAAATCTATATGCCAAGGCGCTGGAAAAATTTGAAAAGCCCTTGCTAATCGAGATGATGCACCACTCGCATGGGAATCAGATAAAAGCGGCAAGAATTCTCGGAATAAATCGCAATACGCTGCGTAAGAAACTCAACGAATATCGAATTGATCCGGCACAATCCAAATAGCTGTCTACGATGAAGTGACGGTTTGGCTCGCCGAACCGTGATATTTTTGCAATATTAGTGCTTTTCCTGCAACGAATCTGTTGTATTGAAAGCACAATGACGGTTTCCACCCATATAGCGGGACAACGTATTCCCAACTGGCTACGGCGTCTTTCGCTCATTGCCGAGCAGGATGCCGTGATGAGGCGGATCGAATGGATTGTATTGCTCCTGTTCGGAGTAATAATGGTTGGCACCTACTTTCTCCTGAGCAGGCAATCGGATCAGACTGATTTTATTTCACCTCCGTTGACGGCTGCCTTGCTGGTTGCGAACTTGATTCCCGCCATGACATTACTTGTCCTCTTCGGTCGACGGATTGCAAAGGGGCGGGCAGCCAAATCTTCGATTGGCAGCAAGGGCCGGCTGCATGTACGGCTGGTTGCATTATTCTCGCTTGTGGCCAGCATCCCGATGTTGCTTGTGGTGATTTTTGCTTCATTGCTTTTTCAATATGGGGTTGAATTCTGGTTTTCCGATCGCGCTCGGGGCATGCTGGAAAACGCCAATGATCTGGCGCGCGGTTATTACGAGCAAAATCAGCGCGAAGTTGGCGAAGAAACGATCACCATGGCCAATGATTTGCGCAACTACTTGCAGCAGGCAAATCTGGAAAGCCCTGAATTTGCCGAAGGCTATGTCTTCCAGGTGCTGTCTCGAAAGCTCAATGAATCTGCTATTATCGAAATTGGGCCTGACGGTGTTGCACGGACAGCGGCGGCAGTTGATCCCGATGACGGAGATTCGCGCCCCAAGATAACCGATGCTGTTCTGAAGCAACTCGAGCAAGGGAAAAGCTATGTTGTGACCGCTAGACCGAACAAGATTGAAGCAGTGACCCCGCTTGATCTGGAATCACGCATATTCCTATACGCAGCGCGAGATTCTGACATGCTGGCGTTGAGTCAGTGGGAGAGGGCGCAATCTGTCCTGGCCGATTATGAAGAGCTTTTTTCACGATCCAGAAGTCTGCAATTGCAGTTCAACATTGCCTTGTTCGTTATCTCCCTGCTCATCGTCGGGCTGGTATTATGGATTGCGCTGGTGGTTGCGGACCGGATGGTTAAGCCGGTTAGCGACCTGGTTCACGCTGCGAAGCGGGTCACCGAAGGGGATCTTGCGACGCGGGTTCCCGGGACGTTTGAAAACGACGAGATCGGTACGTTGGGGCGGGCGTTTAACCGCATGACCGAAAGGCTGGAAACGCAGACAACGGCCCTGATTACAGCAAATGAGCAATTGGGAAGCAGGCGGGCATTTATCGAGGCCGTGCTGGAATCGGTCACGGCCGGTATTATCAGCCTTGACGAGAAAGGAGAGATCAAGCTGGTCAATTCGCAAGCCCAGTCGCTGCTTTCCAAATCGGTCGATGAGTTGCTCGATGTCGATATTGTGAAGGCTGCGCCACAATTTGCCGAACTCATCCATGACGGTGTGGAAAACAGTATCATCGAATTTGCCTCCGATTCTGACATGCGAACTCTGGCAGTAAAAATTGTTGGCGGTTCAACCGGGCACGTAATCACCTTTGAAGATATAACCCAGCAACTGCTTGATCAACGGCGGGCCGCTTGGTCCGATGTCGCGAGGCGCATTGCTCATGAAATCAAGAATCCTCTGACTCCCATTCAGTTGGCTGCGGAGCGACTTCAACGCAGGTTTGGCGCGTATATTACTGACGATGCCGCCGTGTTTGATAATCTCACAAATACGATTGTGCGTCAGGTCGGAGACCTAAGGAATATTGTCGATGAATTTTCTTCCTTCGCACGCATGCCCAAACCAGTTTTTCGCGAGGAAAACCTTGTCGATATTCTGAAGCAGGCATTGTTCATGCAGGGCGTGGCCTATTCGTCCATCGCGTTCAGCTTTGTTTCTGACGATCAGCCGATATCGCTTGTTTGTGATCGTCGACAATTGGGTCAGGCGTTGACCAACATCATAAAAAATGCTGCGGAAGCAATTTTGCAAAAAGCCGAAACTAGTCCGGATTTTCAGGTTTCTAACGGTGAAATAGAACTTGCGATTCGAACGGAAAATCAGATTATCGTCATTGATTTGACAGACAATGGCATCGGCCTGCCAATCGAACGGGATCGGATAGTTGAACCCTATATGACGACACGCGCCAGTGGCACAGGATTGGGTTTGGCGATCGTCAAGAAGATAGTCGAGGAGCATTTTGGCGAAATGAAATTCGACGATGCGCAAAATGGCGGCACGAAGGTGACAATCAGGTTCAGTCCATCCAAATTGGCAAGATTGTCTCATGGAACCGCAGTGAATTCTGTACCGACGCGAATCGGCTCCGCCGAGAGTGACGATCAAATAGCAGAAATTGAGAAATAGGGATTAGAGGTTCAGCATGGCGTTAGATATTTTGGTTGTCGACGACGAACCCGATATTCGTGATTTAATATCCGGTGTACTGGAAGACGAGGGCTATACGTCCCGGGTGGCCGCTAACAGTGACGCGGCCCTTGCTGCGGTCAACGAGCGTCGCCCTTCTCTGGTACTGCTCGACGTATGGCTGAGAGGCTCGCGATTGGATGGGTTGGAATTGCTGACCGAGTTGAAGCAACTCGATGCAAAATTACCGATTATAGTGATCTCTGGTCACGGCAATATCGACACCGCGGTCGCCGCCATTTCGCAAGGCGCTGTCGATTTCATTGAAAAACCTTTTGAGGCCGAGCATCTCTTGCATCTGGTAGCAAGAGCGACCGAGACTGAGCGGCTTCGCCGCGAGAATGAAATTCTCAAGGCACGGGTTGGTTTCGCAGATGAGCTGACCGGAAATTCGGCCGCGGTTAACAACGTGAGAGCCACATTGAAGCGCGTGGCGGGCACCGGCAGCCGGCTGTTGATCTCTGGTCCGGCCGGAGTTGGCAAAGAAGTTGCCGCCCGATTGATGCATAATTGGAGCTCTCGTTCCAACGCTGCCTTTGTGACGATCAGCGCAGCCAGACTTTCGCCAGAAAGTGTCGAAGAAGAACTTTTCGGTACCGAACGCAACGGGAAAATCGAAAAGACCGGTTTGATGGAAGAGGCTCATGGAGGGACCTTGTTCATCGATGAAGTCGCCGACATGCCGCTCGACACTCAAGGCAAGATATTGCGGGTTTTGACAGAGCAAAGTTTCAATCGGCTCGGCGGCTCCCAAAAAGTAAATGTCGATGTCCGAGTGGTGTCAGCGACGTCACGTGATCTTGACGTCGAGATACGCGAAAAAAGGTTTCGAGAAGATCTGTTCTACCGCCTCAATGTCGTGCCAGTAATATTGCCGCCGCTGAACCAGAGGCGTGAAGATATTCCGGTTCTGGTCGAACATTATGCGGCGCGGTTTGCTGCTGAGCAACGCTTGCATCCTCCTGAAGTCTCCGACGAAGCGATGGCCGCACTACAGGCTTGCGATTGGCCAGGTAATGTCAGACAATTGCGCAATGTTATCGAGCGGACAATAATTTTGGCTCCCAAAGACAAATTTACAAAAATCGAAGTCGAGATGTTGCCTCCTGAAATTTTGGGTAATGATGACGATATCGATCAAGGGGTTGCTTCGTTGATGGGATCGCCGTTGAGAGAGGCAAGGGAGAGCTTCGAACGTGAATATCTGAAGGTACAGATCAGGCGCTTTTCCGGTAATATTTCTAAAACCGCAAATTTCATCGGCATGGAGCGATCTGCGCTGCACCGAAAATTGAAGATATTGGGCCTGGCTTCGCGAAAGAAGCCGGAGGTCGAATGAGTTGCACCGTTAAGCGGTTGTCGTGAACACGCGAATCCCATATATGGAAACTGGCGATCCCCCCAAATACGCAAGATATCGTCGTGCAAATCATAAAATGCCATCGAAAAGATGGCCAATAATTGGAGTCAAAAATGACCGATAAGTCGAATAACTTACAGGATTTGTTTCTCAACTCCCTTCGAAAGTCAAAAACCCCGGTGACCATGTTCCTGGTCAAAGGCGTCAAACTCCAAGGCATTGTCACCTGGTTCGATAATTTTTCGGTGCTGCTCCGCCGCGACGGTCAATCTCAGTTGGTATATAAACATGCCATTTCAACGATTATGCCTTCTGAAGCGCTCGATACAAAACCATTTGCTGAGTTGATGGAGAATGCCAAAAGCAGAGCAGGGGTGCTGCAAGAAGTGTTTTTAACAGCGGTACGGGACAGCAACGATCCGGTAACAATGTTTCTGGTCAACGGCGTGATGTTGCAGGGCGAAGTTTCGGCCTATGATCTGTTTTGTATTTTGCTCGAGCGTGAAGGATTATCGCAGCTGGTCTACAAACATGCCATATCTACAGTACAACCGGGCGGACCACTCAATCTGGCGGACTATAACCAAACAGACGATGGTGCGCATTGATACCATTTGAAAAGGAAAGTCTCGACAGTAAGAGCCGTCGAGCACTTATCGTACATCCCGACATGGTGTCTCTGAGCCAGTCCGCGCTCGAGCATCGGCTAGACGAAGCCATGGGCCTGGCTTTGGCAATCGGATTGGTTGCGACGGCCTCCCATTATTTTTCGGTTCGCAAACCCAAGCCCGCCACCTTATTCGGGTCGGGCCAAGTCGACCAAATCCGAGCGATGATGACTGAACATGAGGCCACAATATTGATTGTGGATGGCAGTTTGAGCGCGATTCAGCAACGTAATCTCGAAGAAAAACTCGATGTCAAAGTCATCGATCGAACCGGCCTTATTCTGGAGATATTCGGTGCTCGAGCGGCCACGGCGGAAGGTCGTTTGCAGGTCGAGCTCGCGCACCTAGATTATCAGGCGGGCCGCCTGGTGCGTAGTTGGACCCATCTTGAACGGCAGCGCGGCGGTTTTGGCTTTCTGGGAGGGCCGGGCGAAACCCAGATCGAATCTGATCGCCGGATGATTCGCGATCGCATGGCCAAGTTACGGAAGGACCTCGCCCATTTGCGAAAGACCCGCGCACTGCATCGCGAACGGCGCAAGCGGGCTCCGTGGCCGGTCATCGCGCTAGTGGGCTACACAAATGCCGGAAAATCGACATTATTCAACCGACTCACCGGCGCCGATGTCTTTGCCGAGGATTTGCTGTTTGCAACCCTCGACCCGACTATGCGGGAATTCCCGTTGCCGGGATATGACAAGGCTATTTTGTCGGACACGGTAGGATTTGTATCCGATCTACCGACGCAATTGGTTGCCGCTTTCCGGGCGACTCTGGAAGAAGTTAGTGCTGCTGACATCGTCGTCCATGTTCGTGATATTTCGCATGAGGCAAGTGATGCACAGGCCCGCGATGTCAGGCAAATACTGGTCGATCTGGGCGTATCAGAGGAAGCGGGCGAGGGGCCGCCGGTCATCGAAGCGTGGAACAAAATCGATAAAATCGACGCCGATGACGCCCAATATGCAAGGATATCATCGCCCTTGCCGGAAAATGTCTGCACGATCTCGGCGGAGACCGGAGCAGGAGTCGAAGCGCTGGTCAGCCTGATCGCTAAAACATTGTCCGAAGGTTATAAGTCCGAACAGGTGACAGTCGCGGTGTCGGATGGAAAACGAATGGCTTGGCTGCACGAAAATGGCCGTATTCTGAGCAGCGAGCAGCAGTCGGATAATCTAATATTGGCGGTGGAAATGTCTCCGCGCAACTGGGGCAGATATCACGCGCTTCATTGAGTTCTCAGGTAGCGGCCAGGTTTGCCTTGGCTTTTTGCCATTCCACTTCCAGTTCTTCGAGCGACATTTCTTGCATGTCTTTGGTAAGATTTGATTCTATCATTTTGAATCTTTTTGAAAATTTGGCGGTAGCATCGATCAAGGCGCGCTCGGCATCCACCTCGTAATGACGGGAAAGGTTGACCGCAGCAAATAGTAAGTCGCCTATTTCCTCATGTACTTCTTCGTCGCTAGTGGCGGCCGCGACCTCGTCTAGCTCTTCGAGTAGCTTGTCCTTCACCGGTGCTTTGTCGGGCCAGTCAAACCCGACACGGGCAGCCCGTTTCTGTATTTTTTGGGCTCGTAACAAAGCCGGCAGGGCAACGGCCACGCCATCCAGTGCGCTCGATTGGCCTGATTCCTGGCGTTCATCCGCCTTTATCTGTTCCCAACCGGGGCTCTCGTCAGCTTCGCCGAATATATGCGGATGACGACGAGTCATCTTGTCGCAGATTGTATTAACGACATCCTGAAAGCCAAATTTGTCGGAATCTGCTGCGATCTGGCTGTGAAACACAACTTGGAGCAGGAGATCGCCAAGTTCGTCTTTCAGTGCATCCATATCATCGCGGTCGATGGCATCGGCGACTTCATAGGCTTCCTCAATGGTGTAAGGTGCAATCGTTTTAAACGTCTGCACCTTGTCCCAATCACAACCGCTAGACTGGTCTCGCAAACGCCGCATGATTTCAAGCAGGGGATCGATCAATTGAGTTTCCGTTCTAACCCATCAATAAGGTTGATAATATATATTATGTTAAATAAATTCAGTTTATCAGGTTTGCCGCCGGTGGTTCCAATATCATTTCAGTGCCTTCAACCCGCCAACCCTTGAGTTTTGAAAGAAAGTTCATACCAATCACATTGGAATCTCCAAATTCTTCCGCGACAACAACCGGTAGTTCCCGCGCAATCATCGGACCAATTTGGAGCGATTGAATCGTTCCTCGCTGCGCTTTGACCGGTCCGTTCGCTGTCGTTAGGATGATCGGAAATGGGCTTTCGCTGATTTCAATCCCGGTGCTCCGGGCTGTTCGCAATGTCATGGCGGTGGTGGTTGCCCCGCTGTCGATCAGAAACCGTACCGGTTGTTCATTGACCGTTGCATTTACCCAGAAATGACCGTCGGCTGATTGTTGAATGCGCAATGTATCACCGACCACGAGTTGTTCATTTGCACCAGTGACTTCTCCGGAAACCCGGTTCCAGACGGCCAATATTTCATTCTGATAGGAAAACCCGACTATGAAGACTGCGAATATGGCGACCCACGCCAATGCGGTTCGAATGATCTCGCCGAAGCCAATCCGACGCGAAAACAACGCACTCGCTACCAGAACGAGCGCGCCAATCGCGAAAACCAGATTGATATTTTGATTTTCGGTCAATGGTCAAATTTCTTTCACATAGCCATCATAAGCGGGCCGGACATGTACCGGTAATATGGTAACAAGATGGTTATAATCCATCGAATTGTCCATATGTGTCAGTAGACTCAATTCAGGCTTCACGGCGTCGATGAGATCCAGTGTCATTTTCAGATGCGCGTGCGTCGGATGGGGCTTATCGCGCAAAGCATCCACAACAAACAGGTCGCAATGGCGGTACAAAGCCTGCATTTCCGCCGTCACATCACCAAAATCGGTTGCGTAGCAGATGGAATTGCCCTGATGTTCGAAGCGGAGCCCCGCCGACGTTATGCCACCATGCGGCTGGTCGACAGAACGGACTGAAATATCACCAATTTTGGAATCGCTCTCGAGTGGCATACCATCGCAAATGGACGGATAATATTTATGTCCCTTAAATGCGTAGGCAAAGCGCTGTTTCAGGCTTTGAAGCGCAAATGGCCGCGCATAGCTCGCGATCGGTTCGCGCTTTTGCTGAAACACTGCCCTCAAATCATCAATACCGTGACAATGATCGGCGTGATCATGCGTCCAGATCACCGCGTCGATCTGATCTATGTCATTATCGAGAAACTGGCTGCGCAAATCGGGGGACGTATCGACCAATATTCGCGTGGTCGGACTTTCCACTATTATTGATACCCGGCTTCTCCGGTTTTTCGTTTCATTCGGGTCGCAATCGCCCCAGTCATGGCCGATACGGGGGACGCCCGCAGATGTCCCGCATCCCAATATCGTGAGTTTCAAAGCCACATTCAGGGTCGAGCCTTGGAGAATAGCTGATAGAAATTCTGACTGGTCGTGTCACAAAGCGCCGCATACTCCTCGTTGCGTAGTACCGCCAGATATCGGGTGGTGTCGGCGACGAACGCTGGTTCGCCGAGTTTTCCTCGATGTGGCACCGGTGCAAGGAAGGGCGCATCGGTTTCGACGAGAAGACGGTTTGCCGGTATTTTTGCCGCCGTTTCCTGCAGATCTTTAGCATTCTTGAAAGTCACGATGCCAGAGATGGATATGTAGAGCCCAAGGGCTAGCGCCTTTTGTGCAAAATCTTCGCTTGCAGTGAAACAGTGGATGACACCGGAATAGGCACCCTGCTCCATTTCTTCGGCCAAAATTTCGGCCGTGTCTGCTTCGGCATCCCGTGTGTGGACAATGATCGGCAAGCCAGTTTCGCGCGCTGCGTGAATATGGGTGCGAAAGCTCTGTCTCTGGCGTTCGCGATCGCTATGATCATAATAATAGTCCAGCCCGCTTTCGCCTATCGCGATTACCCGAGGATGAGCTGCCTCTTCGACTAGTTTGGCCAGATCAACATCGGGATGAGCGTCGGCTTCATGCGGGTGGATCCCGATACTGGCCCAGACATCTTTTTCGCGCTCCGCCGTTTCCACAATATCCCGCCATTCACTTTCACGGGTAGAGATATTGAGCATGGCGGTTACACCGCTTTGCCGGGCGCGTTCGAGAACTGCATCCTGATCTTCTATCAGGCCTTTGTAGTTGAGATGACAGTGACTATCGATCAGCATATCAAGCGTTCGCTTCATCTTTTAGTAGTTCAAGGCGTGGGAAAATGCCTATGGGCTCAGGCAGCGCGATTCCTGGCTCGATTGACGTGGTCAAATGCTCAAAATCGCGTGAGGCTGCAGGCTGGGCGAGAAGATCGAGCATCTTGTCGCAGCTTTCCGGCATTGCCCAGTGAAGCATGATCGCCAGTTGCCGGATCGCTTCGGCCGTATGGTATAACACGCAATCTGCCCGTGCAGGATCGGTCTTTCGCAACGCCCACGGCGCCTGATCAGCGAAATATTGATTGGTGGCGCTAAGTCGTTCACGGATTGTATCGATCGCCAGGTCTATCTTGAACAGACCGCCCGTCATCGCCGCTTCCACATCGGTAAAACAATTTTCCAACTGGTTAAGCAGCAGCTGCTCGGCTTCACTTGGCACACCGGGAGGCGGCACCTTGCCATCGCAATTTTTGGCGATCATCGATAAGCTGCGCTGCGCCAGATTGCCGAAATTATTGGCGAGATCGGCGTTGGTTTTGGTGACGATCGCATCGGCAGAATAGGTGCCATCCTTGCCAAACACGACGTCTGCAAGCAGGAAATAGCGCAACTGATCGACGCCAAAACGCTGTGCCAATTCGATCGGATCGACTACATTGCCCACTGATTTCGACATTTTTTCGCCACGGTTCAGCAAAAATCCGTGCCCGAACACCTGTTTCGGTAGCGGCAGTCCGGCACTCATTAGAAAGGCAGGCCAGTAAACAGCGTGAAAGCGGACGATATCCTTGCCGATCAGATGCAAGTCTGCTGGCCAATATTTGGCAAACATGCCCTCAGTATCCGGATAGCCGACGCCGGTCATATAGGTTGTCAGCGCATCAACCCAGACATACATCACATGACCTGGTGATCCTGGCACGGGAACTCCCCAATCAAAGCTGGTCCGCGAAACGCTTAAATCCCGCAGTCCACCTTCGACGAAGCGCATGACTTCATTACGACGACTTTCGGGTTGGATGAATTCGGGATGCTCGTTGTAGAGTCTCAGCAATTTTTCCTGATATTCCGAGAGTTTGAAGAACCACGTTTCTTCCGCGGTCCATTCGACGGGCGTACCCTGCGGAGAGAGTTTTTCACCGCCCTCGCCTGTTTCGACCTCGTCTTCTGCATAAAAGGCTTCGTCGCGCACCGAATACCAGCCTTCATAACGGTCGAGATAGAGATCGCCATTAGCCTCCATTGCTTTCCACAATGCCTTGCTGGCTTCATGATGAGCGGGCTCGCTTGTTCTTCTAAATCCATCATGTTGGATATTAAGCATATCGCACATCTCTATGAAATAAGAGGACATTTCGTCTGCAAGTTCAATAGTCTCGCGTCCAGCACTGCGGGCCGTCTGGACCATTTTCAAGCCATGTTCATCGGTTCCGGTTATCAAGCGGACATCGCGGCCATTCAACCGATAGAATCGTGCAATGGCATCGGCGCAAATAGCCTCATAGGCATGGCCAATGTGGGGACGACCATTGGGATAGCTTATCGCGGTGGTAATATAGAAAGGTTCAGACATGGCCATCTCTCTTGATGGATTGGCGACGCTTGTAAACAGCCAAAATCTCTATTTTACTTGTCCAGCCGGAGCGATATCCCCCATCAAGCTTCCAAGCCGGAAGATTACGGCCTGATTGTCCAAGGCTTTTGGGAGCGCTACCGCGGCCAGTTCACTGGCTTCCCGCCATTTTTCAATCGTTTCCATCGAACTAGGAAGCCGGGCGGATTTAATCTCCTCAGCAATCAGGCTAGGGGCTCGTTCGAGAAACGCGCGATATCGTGGTGTCGCTGCCTTTAATGCCAGCTTCCGTGCCAGTTCGCTCTTCAGTCTATTATCCTTATCACCGGTCTTGATGATTTCGCGTGCCAGGGCTTCCAGTTCAGCAAGACCTACTTCGATATACTGCAGGGCGCGACCCGGTGAGCCCGCGCCGGCCAAAACAAGCGCCTCCAAATCTGCCTCCCGCAGTTTTGGCGCGGCTTTTTTAAGCAGAACACGCATTTCATCGTCGTGTAGCGGATCGAAGCGTAGCATCTGACACCGCGAACGGATCGTTGGCAACAACCGGTCAGGCATATGACTGATCAGAAAGAATATGGTCTTTTTTGGTGGTTCTTCCAGGTTTTTCAATATAGCATTGGCACCACCGCGCTCGAGATCATCGGCTGCATCTATGACGACAACCCGATATTCGGAAATCGAAGGCTGGTTTTGAAACAAGGGCTGCAAGGCACGGATCTGATCAACCTTGATATTGCGGGCCAGTTCATGCTCGTCTAGCGAATCGAGACCGTAATCCCGCACCTTCTTTTCTTCTTTGTCGCCCTTTGGTCCGCGGCGGAGCAGTCGAAAGTCCGGATGCGAACCGGCTGCCAGAAGATGGCCGGCTTCAT